>Ga0255347_1005070_pt1 | contig 15257 bp, 9 predicted proteins | sample wastewater_treat_2_FD_192479 | JGI IMG/M metagenome (GOLD analysis project Ga0255347, IMG submission 192479) | Wastewater microbial communities from Lulu Island WWTP, Vancouver, Canada - plant24 | ecosystem: Engineered > WWTP > Wastewater > Unclassified | place: Canada: Vancouver, British...
ACGTGGCATTTATTACAACCTAATTTTATAAAGATTTCTTTATTGAGTGAGTTGGAATAGGCGTGAATAAAGGGCTATCACCGTTTAAGAGAGGAAAAAAAAGCCCCGGACATTTCAATCCGAGGCTTGTATTATGACTGATTAGCACGGCTAATCTTCCTCTTCCTCCTCTTCGTATGCCTTCAACAGTTTTTCCTGAACATCAGCCGGAACCTGTTCGTAGCTGGAAAATTTCATATCGTAAGTAGCCCGTCCGCTGGTTAGCGAGGATAATGCGGTAGAATACTTACTCAACTCTGCCAAAGGCGTTCTAGCCTTGATTACCTCGAATCCTTTTTTGCTATCCATCCCAAGGATAATCGACCGTCTGTTCTGCAAATCGCTCATCACATCGCCCATTTTATCGGCAGGCACCAGCACTTCCACTTCGTAAATGGGTTCCATAATCTTTGGTCCGGCTACTTTAAACGCATTCTTAAATGCATTGCGACCGGCCAGTTTGAAAGAGATCTCGTTGGAGTCAACCGGGTGCATTTTACCGTCGTAAACGGCCACGCGGATATCGCGTGCATAGGAGCCGGTAAGCGGACCTTCCTCCATTTTCTCCATCACACCCTTGAGGATGGCAGGGAGAAAACGTGCGTCGATGGAACCGCCCACGATGCAGTTGTAGAAAACCAATTTGCCGCCCCACTCCAGCTGAATTTCCTCTTTCCCGCGAACGCTGATGTTAATTTCCTTATTGTTTACCTTGTACTTCACAGGATCGGGTGCCCCCTCAACGTGGGGTTCGATAACCATGTGAACTTCGCCAAACTGTCCGGCTCCACCGCTCTGCTTCTTGTGACGATAGTCAGCCTGGGCAATCTTGGTAATGGTTTCGCGATAGGGAATCTTGGGAGGAATAAATTCCACATCAATCTTGTAGAGGTTGAGCAGCTGCCATTTCAGAATGTTGAGGTGGTGTTCGCCCTGTCCGTGGACGATAATCTGCTTCAGCTCTTTTGAGTATTCAATGATAATGGTTGGATCCTCCTGATGTGCCCTGCTGAGGTATTCGCCCAGCTTTTCCGTATCCGATTCGTTTTTGGCCTTGATGGCTGTCCTGAACTTGGAGTTGGGAAATGTCATGGTCCCAAAATCAATGGATTTGCCGGGAGCACAAAGGGTGTGATTTGTTTTGGTATTTTTAAGTTTTACAGTGGCTCCGATGTCACCGGCTACCAGTTCAGTAACTTTATTACGGGTTTTACCGGCCACAACGAACAACTGCGATACCCTCTCCTTGCCATCGTTGGTAGTGTTTACCATATCCATTGCCTCGGTAATTTTGCCCGAAACCACTTTGAAGTAGTTAATTTCGCCTATGTGCTGCTCAACGGCTGTTTTGAAAACGAAAAGCGATGCGGGATCATTAACGGCACATTTCACCTCTTTACCATCAACCGTTTTCTCGGCAGGCATTTTATCGGGTGATGGGCCAACATTGATGATGAAATCAAGCAGGCGGTTGATGCCTATGTTGCGTTTGCTCGAAATGCAGAATACCGGGAACAGCCCCCTAGACAGCAGGCCGATTCGTATCCCCTGATGCATCTCCGCTTCCGACAGGGTGCCCTGATCGAAGAATTTTTCCATGAGGCTTTCGTCGTTCTCGGCTGCGGTTTCAATAAGGGCATTATTCATTTCTGTGGCTTTATCCATCTCTTCGGCAGGTATATCAAGCTCTTCACATTCACCCGACTCGCCTTTGTAGCGGTACATCTTCATGGAGATCAAATCGATGAAGGCATTGAAGTCGCTCCCTGCGTTAACAGGATATTGAACGGGGGTTACCTTAGGCCCAAAGCTTACTTTGAGAGAATCAATGGTTTGCTCAAAATTAGCCTTGTCGTGATCCAGTTGATTCACCGCAAAAATGATGGGTTTGTGGAGCCTTTCGGCATGACGGCCGAAAATTTCGGTACCCACTTCAACGCCATACTGGGAGTTGACAACCATTACTCCCATGTCAACAGGCCTCATGGCCGAAATGACGCCACCAACGAAGTCATCGGACCCCGGTGTGTCTATTATGTTGATTTTATGACCGTTAAATTCGGTGTAGAGTACGGTGGAAAAAATTGAACGTTGGTTCTGCTGCTCAATTTCGGTATAGTCCGAAACGGTACTTTTGGCTTCAATGGTCCCCTTACGTTCAATAACCTTGCCTGCAAACATCATACTCTCGGCAAGAATGGTCTTCCCTGCACCGGTATTGCCCAGTAAGGCTATGTTTCTGATCTGATCTGTTTGATAGGTTTTCATGTAACTTGCTTTATGGCTGTTTAACAATCTATTCTATATGGTTTTACGTTTCGTGGTAATCGGTTAAAAAAAAGTCCCCAAAAATACTAAAATTTTGTATTATACAAATATTGTTTGTTATTGATAACAAACCGGTTTAAATGGAATGTGAACTTCTGCCCGATTTTTGGCTTCGGCCTTCGATAAAGTTGATGAAAGAATTCGTAACCACTTTATTCCCTCCGGCGGTGGGATATCGACCGGTAAAGTACCAGTCGCCTTTATCATTTGGGCATGCCAAATGAAGATTCTCAATGGTTTGGAATACAATTTTCACCTTGGATCTGATACCCCTTGGCGAAATGATTTGCGCTATTTTATCGGAAATCTGTAACGGGGTAAAAGGTTTGTATATGTCGGTTACATAGTTCACCATTTCTTCCTTTGGCAAGTTTTGCTGTGCTTTACACTTATTGTACACGGAGTTTATGACGCTTTCCCTTCCACTCTCTTTCAGCAGCTCAATGGCCGCGCGGAATGCTGCAAATTCGCCTAAATTGCCCATGTCGATACCATAACAATCGGGGTACCTTACCTGGGGCGAAGATGAGACCACAACGATTGATTTGGGATTAAGGCGATCGAGAATGCGGAGTATGCTTTCTCTCAGAGTAGTCCCCCGAACAATGGAGTCGTCAATTACAACCAGATTGTCCACCCCCTCGCGAATGGTACCGTAGGTGATATCGTAAACGTGCCCTACCAGATCGTCGCGACCCTTTTCTTCGGAGATGAAGGTGCGCAGTTTAACGTCTTTCACGGCAATTTTCTCCACCCTTGGGCGTGGCGAAATGATTGCTTCGATTTGACCCTCGGTCAGGGAACCATTCCCTTTTTTAATCATGTGTGCCTTTTCCTTAAGCATATAATCTTCCACGCCTTTGAGCATGCCATAGAATGCCGTTTCGGCTGTATTGGGTATGAACGAGAAAACGGTATTCTCAAGGTCGTACTCAATGGTTTCGAGGATTGATGGCGTTAAGAGTTCTCCAAGTTTTATCCTTTCGCGATAGATATCCCTGTCCGTTCCACGGGAGAAGTATATGCGTTCGAATGAGCACGATTTGCGCTGTTGAGGCACTCTTACCTCTTGCATGTCAACGCTTCCGTTGCGTTTAATCACAAGCGCATAGCCCGGCTTTATCTCGTTAACCACATCAGTGCTGACATTCATTACGGTTTGTATAACCGGGCGTTCCGAGGCGGCTACCACAATTTCGTCGTCGGCATAGTAAAAGGCCGATCGGATACCCCACGGATCGCGGCATACGAATGCATCGCCGTGCCCAACCAGGCCGGCAAGCACATACCCCCCGTCGAAATCTTTTGTGGAGTCCTGTAGTATTTTCCCCAGATTCATGTTATCGGCAATTAGGTTGCTGATTTCACGGTTTTCAATGCCTTCGTTTTTGTACTGCCTGAAAAGCTGCTGATTCTCCTCGTCCAGGAAATGCCCAAGTTTCTCCAAAACGGTAACCATATCGGAGTAGTCTTTGGGGTGTTGGCCAAGTTCAACCAGCTTTTGAAACAGTTCGTCCACGTTGGTCATGTTGAAATTCCCTGCCAATACCAACGTCCGCGATTTCCAGTTATTCTCCCGCATTACGGGCTGTACGTAATCGATGATGTTATTCCCATAGGTCCCATAGCGTAAATGCCCAAGGTACAGCTCGGCTGCAAACGGAACGTTCTCCTTTGCCCAGGCGGCATCGTTGAGCAATTTGGGTTTTTCCCTCCACGGTGCAAATCCGGAATGAATGGCATCGAATACCTCGCTGATTGCAGATGGGGAATTGCTACGCATCCTGTCGATGTAACGATATCCGGGCTTAAGGCCAAGTTTAACGCTTGCTGCCCCTGCACCATCCTGCCCTCTGTTGCGCTGCTTTTCCATTAACAGGTAAAGCTTTTGTAGGCCGTACATCCAGTTTCCGTATTTCAACTGGTAGTACTCCAATGGCTTAAGCAGCCTGATTAGGGCAATTCCACATTCATGTTTTAGCTGGTCCGACATAAGGTGAAATGAACTATAATGCTGAACAACCTTTTCTCCGATACCCTTCTGATTAACGATTTCTTACCATTCTTCATACCCAATGCATTTTCGCTAACCCTTAAAGAGAGCAAGTGCCGATAATAAAAGGCCACGAACCTTCGGGGCTTCTGCTGTTGATTTGGTATTGCTCAATGGGGTAAGCATAAGCCGGCATGGTATGAGTATCAACACATAAGTTAGTTAAGAGCAGGAAAACTTATCCACTCGGCCACGATGAACGCCTTGGGATACTTTCGTTCAATTGTTTTCAAAAACTTCAACGCCTCATCACGGGTTCTGAAATCGCCGACCGATACTTTGTAATAGGGGCTGTCGAAAGTCCGGTAAACTGCAATTCCGGGGTAATTCTCCATGAATTCATCCATTGTCTCCTGCGAGACGGTTCGCGACTGTTGCCCTAAATCAAAATATATTCTTATGCGGAACCCTTGCATTCCCGGCTTAGAGGCATTGCGTATGTAGTATTCGTTAAGAAGGTTGGCTATGACCATGTCCTGGTTTATGGTTATTTTGCCCATTTCGGGATCGAAGGTTTCCAGCCGTTGAACTATTCCGTACTGATCCTGTGCGGGGGAAGTAAAAGGCGCAAGCCCTATAATTAAAAGCAGAGCGCATACTGAAAACAACCAACGACCGGATATTCTGCTCATATAATGTTGAATAAATGGTAAGATTAAATCAACTAAAAACAGACGCGCAAATTTACAACTTTTGAATTAGAGATTTACAAAAATATCCCACAATTGCTTATTATTTTCTATACGATGCCAACGGCCGATACGAAATGAATAATCAGTTGATTTATAGAGAATTCTTCAAATTCATGAACGGCTGACGTGCAATGGTAATCTTACGTCGAACGGGAAACGATTTCCCTTTGATGTATCCCTCCACTTCAATCCTGTCCAAAAAATTATCCCATGATCCGGAGGTGAACAATTTAAATGCATCGGCTATGGTAATTAATTCAATCTCAACGGGTATGCTGTAGGGTTTCCTTGAGCAGGGGATCAACTTAACGTGGTCGGTAATGCGAAAATCGCCAAGCGCTCTTTCGTTCATCCACACCTTGAACTCTATATCGGTAATGGAAATCTTGCGGGTGTTGGGGTTGTCAATTACCACTTCGAGGTTTAGCATTATCTTGTTCTTTTTAAGCCCCTTCAGCTTTACCTCATCAATGCTCTTTATGCTAATGTCATTAATTTTCCCGCATCCTGTTAAGAGTAAAAAGGCTATGGGGATGAGTAAGCTGATGACCTTTGAAAAATATCTGCCGTTCATAATTTTTGGTTTCAATGGTAAAGAATAACAGGTTATGAGCATGCTTGCAAGCCCGATGCCAAGGTATGATAAATAGGATTAAGGGAATTTATTTTAATTCTTTTTAGCTCTCAACGTTCAATCAGCCGATAATCGTTCGGGTTGCTTCAACTCTCCTTCTCCATGGCGCTGAGCAGCTCCTCTGTCATCTCAATGTTGTGGTACACATTCTGCACATCGTCATTGTCCTCAAACTCCTCAATCAGCTTAAGGACTTTCATGGCTGCTTGCACATCCATACGCTTGTAATCGTTGGGGATGCGTTGTAACCCGGCATTCTCTGCAACAATGCCCAGCTCATCCAGCTTTTTCTGCATCTTTCCGAAATCCTCCATGGCAGTGTACACCTCAAAGATGTCGTCATTAACCTCAATCTCCTCGGCTCCTGCATCGATCAGCTCAAGTTCGAGCTCATCCTGCTCAAAATTACCCTTGCTAAAGGTGAACACCCCCTTTCGTTCGAACAGGTAGCTGAGCGAACCGTTGGTTCCCAATGTACCACCCCGCTTGGTAAAAATTGAACGAATGGCGCTAACCGTGCGGTTGTTATTGTCGGTTAAACACTCAACGAAAATGGGGGCACCCTCGGGCCCATGCCCTTCAAACGTCATCTCTTGCAGGTCGGCACCTTCCTTATCCGCCTTGTTAATGGCCCTCTGGATATTCTCCTTGGGCATGTTTACTCCCTTGGCGTTGTTTATGGCAAGCCGTAAACGGGGGTTCCCATCCGGATCGGGCCCGCCTTCCTTAACGGCAATGGTTATTTCCTTGGTAATCCGGCTGAATGCTTTCGATCGTTTGGCATCTGCTGCCCCTTTTTTTCTTTTTATGGTTGACCATTTACTGTGTCCGGACATGGTGATGTAAAGTATTTTAAGTGATAGAAATGGATAAAACTGTTTTTTATTCTTGCAACATCAAAAGTAGCGATTTTTTTAGTTTTTTAAAAATTTTTACTACCGCTGAGGCAGAACCTCGGCAGGTGGATTCGAAAAAAATAATTGAATTACCTTTGCACAAATTTTAACTCATTGGCCAAATGCTTTTGGAACAAAATAGCGGGTCGGGCTATACGAACAGAACGCAGTCCAACGGAAGGGTTTATATAGAAACCTATGGTTGTCAGATGAACGTGAGCGATAGCGAAGTTGTTGCTTCCATACTACAGTCCAATGGCTACTCATTGACATCTAAGCTTGATGAGGCCGACGTGATCCTTGTGAATACATGCTCCATTAGGGACAATGCCGAGGAGAGGGTGTGGGGGCGGCTTGATGTTTTCCGTCAGTATAAAAGGCGGAACCCTTCGGTTATAGTTGGTGTGCTGGGGTGTATGGGCGAAAGGCTAAAGGACAGTTTTTTTGATAAAAAAAATCTGGTGGATATCGTTGCCGGCCCCGATGCCTACAGGGAATTACCGGTGTTGCTGAGATTGGCCGAAGAGGGGCAGAGTGGCATAAATGTATTGCTGTCGCGGGAGGAGACCTATGCCGACATCAGCCCTGTGCGGTTGGATAAGAACGGCGTTTCGGCCTTTGTTTCCATTATGCGAGGCTGTAATAACATGTGCTCGTATTGCGTGGTCCCGTACGTTCGGGGGGCTGAAAGAAGCCGCGATCCCGAAACCATAGTTCGTGAGGTGAAGGAGTTGATTGACGATGGCTACCGCGAGGTAACGCTGCTTGGGCAGAATGTTAACAGTTACCATTGGACTGTTGAAAACGGAGGTCTGGTCAGTTTCGCCAAACTTTTGGAGATGGTGGCAAAAATAAATCCAACGCTGCGCGTTCGCTATTCCACCTCGCATCCCAAAGATCTGTCGGACGAGGTTCTGCAGACCATGGCACGATTTGGTAATATTTGCAGCCATATCCACCTTCCTGTGCAGTCCGGATCATCGCGCATACTCAAGCTGATGAATAGGGGATATACCCGCGAATATTACATGGGCAGGGTAGAGGCCATCCGCCGGATTTTGCCCGATTGTGCCATATCTACCGATGTCATCGCCGGCTTTTGCTCCGAAACGGATGCTGATCACCGTGAAACCCTCTCCCTTATGCAGTGGGCAAACTTCGATTTTGCCTATATGTTTAAATACTCCGAGCGGCCCAATACAAAAGCTGCCCGCCGCCTGCCCGACGATGTTCCCGATGAAACGAAAGCCCGAAGGCTGACGGAGATAATTGCACTACAGGGCAAACTTTCGGAACAGAGTAAGAAAAAGGATGTGGGTAAAACCTTTGAAGTGTTGATAGAAGGGGTTTCAAAGAAATCGGATCAGCATTTTTATGGCCGTACTTCGCAGAATAAGGTAGTGGTTTTCCCAAAAGGCAATTCGGGGATAGGCGATTTTGTGAAGGTAGCCATATTAAAATCCACACCGGCTACCCTCATCGGCGAAATGGTTTTATAGCATTGTTCCGAAGAGTTTTTGCGGCTATAAGTTGTTGTCAGTTTGCTGTTAATCTACATTTTCCGTGCTTTTGCCACACATAATCCGGATGTTTGCCTATGTTTTTTGGCATTTGGTCAAAAAAAAATCTTGAATATATTGTCAAATAAATCAAATAATATTGTATATTTGTTGCACAGTACAATAAAACCAAACCATTAGACTATGAAAAGACTTTCGTATTTCCTTGTAGTTGCTGGGTTGTTTGCTTTTGTATCATGCAGTTCGCCAGCAGAAAAAAAGGTGGAAAAAGTTGAAGAGGCCACCGAAGAGGTAGTAGAGCAGGACACTGTAGCTGCCGATCAGGTGGAAGAAAATGTTGAGGAAGTTGTAGAATAATTCCCCTCGCATTCTCACCCTAAAACCTGAAACTTACAAAACAGCCTGATGCATCGGTGTATCGGGCTGTTTTGTTTTTGACTCATTCGAACTTGTTCGAACCTGTATTTTCCTGTTTTCTAATGGTGGAAGGCCATTTTAAAAAAGGGATAAGAAACACTATGAAAATATACTTGTTTTGCCATCAAGCAGATACAGCAAATATAATCACCCTTTGATAGCCTTTAATACATTTTTTTATATATTAGCTAACAGCAAATAGGGATGTCCCCAGTCAGACCTATCCGCCTATTTTGGGGTGTATAGGGATGAAAAAGTCAGACCTATAAGCGAGTTACCAGCAAGCGTAAAAGACGACACAGCAGACAGACACGAACTTAAACTGAGAAAAAAGTAAACCATTTTGACAGGCGACCAAAAACATACAGACCATATTGCAAACAGACAACGAGTAAACCGACACTCATTGCCGACTCTTCTGTATTTTTTATTTTCCCCACCGCACATTTTTTTTAAATCAAATAAGCGAAGCGATTCACGAGCACCGCTGAAAGACAAATTAAATAAGCGAGTAATTTATGGCAGCCGCACAAACAGAATTAACGATATTCACGAACTAATAAATTTTGACAATAGATAAATGGCTAATAAAATTTCACTTTCCCGTTTAGAAACTTTCCTTTTTGACGCGTGTGACATCCTCAGAGGTAACATGGATGCATCAGAATACAAGGAATACATCATTTCCATGTTGTTTCTGAAACGGGTAAACGACCAGTTTGAAGTGCACCGTGACAGAAGAAAGAAAACATTGACCGATGTTCGTGGTGTGAGTGAACCAGAAATTCTTTACGGAGAACTGGAAAGACAAAATGCACCGGAATATGATTTCTTTGTGCCACTCGCTGCACGCTGGAAAAGACTTGAGGGCGACCCTGAAACCTATATTGACAGTGAGGGCAACGAACAGCGTTACAATTTCATCAAAGATTTGACCGAAGAAATTGGCGACCACCTCAACAAGGCTTTAGCTGCTTTGCAGGAAGCCAACCTTGACAAACTGGACGGTGTGTTCAATCAGGACAACATCAACTTCAACAAGACATTTGGGAAAAACAACAAGCAAATCAGTGATGAAGATTTGCGAAAACTCATTCAGCATTTTAACCGAATGAATTTGAGGGATGACAATTTGGAGTTCCCCGACCTGATGGGTGCTGCCTATGAATATCTCATTAAACATTTTGCCGACAGTGCCGGAAAGAAAGCCGGAGAATTCTACACGCCAAACGAAATTGTAAAACTACTGGTAAACATTTTAGAGCCTGGAGAAAATGCCGAAATCTACGACCCTACCGTGGGAAGTGGCGGTATGTTGATTGAATGCAAAAACTATGTGGAAAGCCGATACGGTTCGGCACGAAACATCACGCTATACGGACAGGAAAAAAGTGGAACGGTTTGGGGCTTGTGTAAAATGAACATGCTGTTCCACAACATTTACGACAGCAAAATCTTGAATGGCGATACTTTGCTTAATCCTTTACATCAGGAGCATGGCGAACTGAAAACCTTTGATATTGTGATAGCCAATCCGCCTTTTTCGCAGGATTATAGCACCACTAACATGAAATTCAAAGAGCGCTTTAGTTTTTGGATGCCCAACAAAGATAAAGCCGATTTCATGTTTGTGCAGCACATGGTGGCTTCGTTGAACAATGCCGGACGAATGGCGGTAGTTATGCCGCACGGTGTATTGTATCGGGGTGGTGAGGAAAAGAAATTCCGTGAGTGGCTCGTTGGCCGCGGCTATCTGGAAGCGGTGATTGGAATGCCTTCTGCCCTGTTTTATGGAACGGGCATTGGTGCTTGTGTATTGGTGATAAACAAAGCCGGAGCACACGAAAGAGACCATGTGCTGTTTATCAATGCCGACCGTGAATACAAAGAGGGCAAAAACCAAAACAAACTTCGCCCCGAAGATTTGGAGAAAATTGCCTACACCTACCGACACAAAAAGGAAACACCCAAATACAGCAAGTTGGTGGCAAAGAGCAAAGCCATTGACGAAAACAACAATCTGGAGAACGAAGATTTCAATTTCAACATACGCAGGTTTGTGGACAATGCACCACCACCCGAACCACAGGATGTGCATGCCCATTTGCAGGGTGGCATTCCTGAAAATGAAGTAAAAGCATTGAACGATTATTTCAACTGCTATGCAGGTTTGGAAGCCAAACTGTTTGAGCCGTTAAAACCGAATTACCTGAAATTTTCGAACAGCATTGCAAACAAAGAAGAGATTAAAAAACTGTTTGACGAAAGCGAAGAAATAAAAACTGCTTTTGCCCAATACACCCAAGCCATTGCCGAGTGGTGGCAACAACAAATTCCTGCCATTGAGCAATTACCCAAAGGACAAGCCAATGTGTTTGACCTTTACCATGATTTTTCCCGAACGCTTACCGAAAAGCTGAACGCACTCCCCATTTTAGACGACTTTAAAAGCCGTGGCTCGTTTGCTGCATACTGGAACAGCATTACCAACGACATAAAAAGTGTGATTGCCAGCGGATGGAATGCCGAACTGATACCCGATGATGAAATTTTGCAAAGCCAGTTTCCTGAAGTGCTGAAAGAACTGAAGGACAATGAAGCAAGGCGTGACGAACTGCAAGCCAAATTTGACGAAGTAAACGAACTGGAAGATGATGTTTGGAATGAAGAAGATTACGAAGTATGGCGCAGCAAGGAACTGAAAGAACACAAAGACAGCATTAAAGAGCTGAAAAGTGAACGCAAAGAAGCCGATAAGGAATATAAACTGCTGTTGAAACGCATCAAAGCGGGCGCATTGGATAGTGCACAGTTAAAAGTGCAAAGTGAAAAACTGAAGGCTGAAGTTGAAAGACTGGATGTGCAGATTGAGGAATTGGAAAACCGCATAGCCAGGCACAGCGAACTGGAAGAAGAACTAAAAGTATGCAAGCGAAAAATTAAAGAAATAAAAGACCGTAAACAGGCATTGGTAGACCAGGCACGCTTGCTCATTACGCCTGAAGAAGCCAAAGAACTGATAATGCAACGCTGGCTGCGAACCTTGCAACAAACCGTAAACGATTATTTGCAAGCCCACCAACGACAATTGTTGCAAGCGGTGGAAAATGTTTGGGAGAAATACACAACTCCATTGCACAATATTTTGGAGAATAGAGAAAAGGAAACCGAATTACTTAATAATTTTTTAATTGAATTAGGTTATGAGTAATTGGAGTAAGAAGAAAATAAAGGAATTTGCTTTTACTGCTTCTGGTGGAACGCCATCAACTGAGAGAAAGGAATATTGGCACGATGGAACAATTCCTTGGATAAATTCTGGCGAATTGAGTAAACACGATATAATTAAGAAACCAACCACTTATATTACTCAAGAGGCATTAGAAAATAGTTCTGCAAAATTATTTCCAGTTGGCACAGTAGTTATCGCATTAACAGGTGCTACAACAGGGATGTCAGCAATTCTTGAAATTGAAACCAGCACGAATCAGTCAATAACCGGGATTTTTCCATCAAAGGAACATGATTCAAAATTCCTACTTTACACTCTGTATCACAACATTGACAAGATTCTCTTACACAATGTTGGAAGTGCTCAGCCACACATAAACAAAGAGATAGTTGACAATTTGGAATTCAATTATCCAATAGTTCCTGAACAAAATGTCATAGCCAAAATCCTATCCACCTGCGATGCGGTAATAGAAAAAACCCAAGCTGCCATTGCCAAATATAAAGCCATTAAGCAAGGTATGTTGCAGGATTTGTTTACCCGTGGCATAGACCTGAACACCAACAAACTCCGCCCCCGCTTTGAGGATGCACCGGAGTTGTATAAGGAAAGTAAGTTGGGAATGATACCGAGGGAGTGGAGTGAAAATGTTTTAGGTAAGATAATTAGTGTTTCAAGCGGTGAGGGTCTGACGCAAGAAAACATCAGACCTGGTATACATCTTATATATGGCGGCAATGGTATTAATGGTTCGCATTCCGATTATTTATTTGAAGAATCAAAGCTAATTATTGGAAGGGTTGGTGAGTATTGTGGAAATGCCTACATCACTAAACCTTTTTCGTGGGTTACTGATAATGCACTTATTGTAACTCCACTGATTAAAGTTTTCTTAATGGACTTCTGGCAATATTACTTGAACTTTCTTGACTTGAATTCTTTAGCATTCGTTGGTGCTCAGCCAGTAATAACCGGTGGACTTATTAACAAAGTTATTGTAAAGGAAATTCCAGAAGATGAACAAATATTAATTGCTGAAAGATTAAAAACAATAGACAATAAACTCCATATCGAGCAAACCTACTTACAGAAAATGCAAAGCCTTAAAAAGGGATTGATGGAAGATTTATTGAGTGGGAGGAAGCAGGTGAAAGTTGCAGAAGAAGTATTAACCCAAAGCGAGAACTAATATGGCTGAATATATCAATGTAGAAAAACCATTTTTAGATAAGTTACGCCAGTTAGGTTGGCAAGTGATAGACCAAGGCATTGGCGTTCCGCAAGACCCTGCAAAAAGCTTGAGAGAACATTTTAAACAGGTGTTGCTACCTCAAATATTTAAAGACACCATAAAGTCCATCAATAAAACGGCAGACGACAGAGAATGGCTTACTGACAGACAACTGGATGATTTGCTTACAGAGATTCAAAGTTTTTCGGGCAAAACCTTGCATGAAGCCAATAAAGAAATTCACCGCTTATTGATTAAAGGCACAACGGTAAATAAAAACGAATTGACGGGTGAAGTGAACCCAACCGTTCGTTTGGTGGATTTTAAAAATTACGAAAAGAACAGTTTTATTGCCATCAATCAGTTTCGTTTGCTCACTCCGGGGGCAAGCCGCCAGGGAATTATCCCCGATATTGTTTTGTTTCTGAATGGTTTGCCTTTGGTAGTGGTAGAAGCAAAAGATTTTGAAGTGGCTGAACCTTTAAGTGAAGCTTTTTTGCAGGTTACCCGCTATGCCAATACCAGAGAAGATGATTACGGAGTAAAAGAAGGCGAAGAACGGCTTTTTCACTACAATTTATTCAGCATCATCACCCACGGACATGAAGCCCGTGTGGGAACCATTAGTGCCGACTTTGATTTTTACAACAATTGGGTGGACATATTCCCCGAAGAATACAAAACGGTTGCTTTCCCACCTGACGAAGAACGGCAGGAAGTAATGATTTGCGGAATGCTGAACAAAGAAATCTTGGTGGACATTCTGAAACACTACACGCTATTTATGGAAATCAAGAAAGGCGTGGAAGTGAAAATTGTAGCTCGTTACAATCAATATAGAGCCGTTGGTAAAATCATTCGTAATCTCCGTGAAGGAACAAACCCGAAAGAGAAAGGTGGTGTAGTATGGCATACACAAGGGAGCGGAAAAAGTTTGACTATGGTGTTTCTTATCCGAAAACTCCGCAGCAGTGATGATTTAAAAGACCTGAAAATTATTTCCATTGTTGACCGTGTGGATTTGGAAGAACAGTTGGCAGACACCTTGAAATATGCCAATGAATCATTGTCCATCATTGACAGCAAAACAGATTTGAACCTTTTGGATGATGATACCGGAAACTTAAATCTGGTGATGATTCACAAGTTTTTGGCAGACAACAATGTTTCGGCACAATCGCTGATTGATGCCGGAGTAGTTCCCAAGTTTGAAAAATTTGAAACCATCAACAACAGCGACCGCATCTTGCTGATGGTAGATGAAGCCCACCGAACACAAGGCGGAGACATGGGCGATAATTTGTTCAACGCTTTTCCGCAAGCCGTCCGAATTGGATTTACAGGTACTCCATTACTAACCGAAAGACACGAAATAAAAACCCATGAACGATTTGGTGGCAAATTAGATGAAAACGGAGAACCGTGGATTGACAGCTATAAATTTGACAAAGCTGTGGCTGACAGAGCCACTGTTGAAATCAAGTATATCGGAAAAGTTTCCAACGATAAAATAGATGATAAAGACCTGTTTGATGCTGAGTTTGAAGACCTTTTTCAGAAAAGAACTCAGGAAGAAAGAGAAGAAATTCAAAGGCGTTACGGTTCATTCATTGCCTATCTCGAAAGCAAAGACCGAATTGCCGAAATAGCCAAAGACATTGTAGAACACTATTACACCGATATTTTGGTGAACGGATTTAAAGCACAAATAGTGGCATCAAGCATTGTGGCAGCCGTTCGATACAAGTATGAACTGGAAACTGCCATCAAGGATAAAATTGCTCAATTGAAAGCATTGCCTGATGAAGCCAGAGATGATGAACGCATAAAGCAACTGGAATTTTTAAAAGTTGCTGCCGTAGTTTCGGGCATGGGTAACAATGAACCCGGCTATATCAGCAAGGCAAGAAGTGAAGCCAAAGATTGGGATGCTGTAAACAGCTTCAAAAAAGACTTTGACTATTCGCAGGAAGAAGGCGGACAATACAAAAAACCCGAATCAGGCATAGGAATTTTGTGTGTTTGCGACCGCTTGTTGACTGGCTTTGATGCTCCCATTGAGCAAGTAATGTATCTGGACAAAATCATGAAAGAGCATGATTTGTTCCAAGCCATCACAAGAGTAAACAGAACCAAAAAGGGAAAAACCTTTGGACTTATTGTTGATTATATCGGGATAACTAAACACTTACAGCAAGCCTTGGGAATTTATACA
>Ga0255347_1005077_pt1 | contig 15251 bp, 13 predicted proteins | sample wastewater_treat_2_FD_192479 | JGI IMG/M metagenome (GOLD analysis project Ga0255347, IMG submission 192479) | Wastewater microbial communities from Lulu Island WWTP, Vancouver, Canada - plant24 | ecosystem: Engineered > WWTP > Wastewater > Unclassified | place: Canada: Vancouver, British...
CCTCCCCTTTTACCCTCTATTTTGCGCCCACCTCCCACCTGTGGCTCCCCTCCCCTTTTACCCTCCTCTTTGCGACCACTTGGTGGTCGCAAAAACCTCACCACCCACCCACGCTCCATCTCGCTCGTCGCATGCACTACCGCCGCCCGTCGCAAATACCACCGGTCAATCCTTCCCACCAGCCGCTTCTTCCATGCCGAATGCCACAGACGTACCGGATCCAGACAGCCGCGCGGCGACATCACCAACGGCTTGCGTGCCCGTAGCGCACAACGGCAACCCCACCAGACCGGAAAGGTCCAAAGCGAATGCACATGCACCACATCGGCCGCGCGCACCAAGGCAGGTAAGCCGCGCAGCATCTGCCACGAGAAGTAGAGCGCGCGAGGAAACGACGGCGCGAAACGCACCAGACGCACACCCGCCGCCTCGGCTGCCCGCGCCGCCTCACTCAACAGCCCGTCCAGCGTGGCGAGCGTCACTTCATGCCCGAGTTGCCTCAAATGCCGACACAAGTTCGGCACCGACTCCGCTAACCCGCCGCCAGGCGGCAATCCCGCCACTATGTGCAAAACACGCATGCCATCAGTTCTGCAACTACCGTTCACGGCAGCGCCCATCCAAAGCTTTCATCCTCATCATTGCGATCACTTCGGACGGCGCAGCGTTAGCTTCGCAGTCCGGTGGTCGCAATAACCCCAAAATACACCTCGGCCAGACGGTCTCTGCTGAACACTTCCTCCGCCAACCGCCGCGCACCCGCACCCATACGCTGGCGGCGCTCCGGATCGTCAGCCAGATCGCGCAACGCCTCCGCCATCTCCTCGCCGGGGCGTTCACCCTTGCACACAATACCGCAGTCATACTCCCGTAACCACGGTTCCAGCCATGTACTGCGATTGAATACCGCTGGCAAACCTGCCGCGATTCCGTCAAAAAACTTGTTCGGCGAATTTTCGTAGAAAAGCGGCTCGTGCCGGAAAGTCACCACATTTACATCCGCCGCACACACTAGCGACACTACATCTTCCTTCGCCATCCGCCCAAACCACCGCACTTTTTGTGACCACTTAGTGGGCACAAAGGAGAGGTTAAAACCTTGCGCCGCCGGGCACTCCCCGCACGTCTCCCCATCGCATGTCCCGCGCGCATCCAGCGCCTGTCCCCCGCACGCTTTTACACTCCCCATTGCGACCACTGGGTGGTCGCAATAAGGCCCGTCTCCAGCGAACCACCATACAATCCGCTCATCTGTCGCTGTCCCCGCCACGGCCTCAGCCACATCCTCCATCGCATTGCTCCGTCCCATCGCACCGCTGTAGAGCACCACCATCTGATCATCGCACACACCATACTTCGACCGTACATCCCGCCGCACTGCCTCGTCCGGCGCGCATGTCTCCAAATCACAACAGTTCGAAATTGTGACGATTTTCTTCCCCCACTCCTCCCTTGAGCGTTGAGCGTTCTTCCACTTCTTCCCCTGTTTTCTCTCCACTCGCGCTGTCATCCCGTCCGAACAGGTAACAATCGCGGCGGCATACCGATAAGCCAGCGCCTCCAGTCGAAAACTCAACCACTTTAACACAGGGTTCTTCAGCACACCTGACGCGATCGCCGAGTCCGGCCAAACATCGATCACCTCGAATATAAAAGGCACACGCCACAGCCAGCACCCGATCAGTGCAGGCACCGCCATCGTCAAGGGACCGCTTGACGCGATGCACAAATCGTACTGCTTGCCATTACGCAGAACAAACCACAGGGTGTCCGCCATAAAACGCAAAAACGACATGACACGGCGGAAAAAACTCATATGCGATGAATACACCGTGCCGCTCACAAAGACCCGCACACCGTCAACCGTCAACAGCTTGCGCCCCGCCGACCGCAGCGAATCGTCATAGCCCGCGCAGCACACCACATCCACGGCATGTCCCGCGCGTACAAAACGCCGCGCAAATTCATAAGTCCGCACCGCGCCCCATCCCCGCGGGGTGGCAAAAAATTGATGGAGCCAGAGTATTCTCACTTTTCAATGCCCTTAGCCCTGCGACCACCGGTTACGGTAGCACATCCCTCTCACGCCCCCAGTTTTTACTCTCCCCATTGCGTCCACTGGGTGGCCGCAATAAATCCGGCTCTCCCGCCACGCCCGCAGATAGCACCCGTTCAGCAGGCGCCAGATGCGCTGCTGCCACAAGCCGAAGCGCGTCACGCGTAGGCCATTCTTGGCGTACACCCGCGCGCGCTCCTCCAGCATGCGCGGATCCGCCGCGCCGCGCAGATCAGCGGCGGTCTTCGAACCGTCATGCACGCGGAACGCCCAGCACAGGTGCGACAGCCGGTCGAAGCGCGCGCCGGCGGCTTTGAAGCGCAGCCAAAGGTCAGTATCCATCAAGTAATGCAGCGACTCGTCAAAGCCGCCGACCCGCTCGAACAGTTCGCGGCTGAAGATCGACGTCGGCCCATAGACCCTGACAGGCGCGTGACGGTAGAACCAGTCGTGCCATTTGCCATCGAATGCAAAATGCAACACCCGGTCCTGCTCGTCAATGTACACAAGATTGCCTGCCAGCCACTGACAAGCCGGATGTCCCAGCAAAAACGTGCGCGCCTTATCCAACGTACCGGGCATCAACAGATCGTCTCCGTTAACCCAAAAGAAAAACTTGCCACGCGCTTGCGCAAAACCCTTGTTCAGCGCCGCGCTCTGCCCGTCATCCGGCTCCGAGCACCATAAAACATGCGCACCGGAATCAGCAAGTTGCGCTATTTTAAAACGCCCATTTCTACCCTCGTCACTGCGCCCACTAAGTGATCGCCATTTTTTACTCTCCCCATTGCGACCACTGGGTGGTCGCAATAAACCCTCTATAACCGCCACGCTCTCATCGGTACTGCCACCGTCCACAACGATAATCTCTGTATCGTCACCGGCCTGCTCCAGCACCGAGCGCAATGCCCGCTCCAGATATGGCCCGGCATTCAACACCGGCATAACGATGGAGAAGAGAATAGGCATGATAGGAAGTGGTTAGTGGCGAGTGGTTAGTCCATTTCTAGCCACTCGCCAGTCGTTCCTTCTTTTTTTACACTCATCATTGCGATCACTTCGGCTAGGCGTGTCAGCGCACTTAGTCGGTGATCGCAATAAATACTTTACCCTATACAGCCAATATCCCATATATTCCTTCGCCATCACGCAGCTCATATAAAACCGGTCATGTGCCGGAATAAAATCCTTAACCGTCAGCTTACCCTGCCACAGTGTCATCGCCTCGTGATCCGCAGGCGCGGGTACCGCCTCCAAGCCGGTCTGCTGAAAATTCAGCAACGCCCGGCGCATGTGCCAAGCGGAGGTCACCACCAAAACACTAGGCTTCTGCTTCTTCTCCATACCGGGCAACTGTCGCACCATACGCTCAACAAACCGTGCGTTTTCCTCCGTATTGCGCGCCTTCGTCTCAGTATGGATCGCCTCACGCGGCACCCCCAGATCAACCAGCAGCGGCACGGCTGAAAACAGGTCACCCGTGCCGCTCGGGATAACTACCGGCGCTTTGTCTGCCTTATAAAGCCTTGCCGCGTGCCACACGCGGTCAGCCGCTGACCACATTTCGGCATAAGGCAAGTTCGTATTGCAACCCATACCGCCGCCCAGCACCACGATCGCGTCCGTCTTGGGCATCACCTCCGCGCGTTTCGGCGGATAAGCCCGCTCAACTCCATATCCCAGCAACAGATAAAAGGCAGGCATAGACCAGACCCAGAACCAGACCACCGCGAACAGTGTGAAAGCTATCCCTGCGCGTCGCTTACGCAAAAACTGCAACCCCGCACCCGCCACCATCAGCAGAATGCCAAGCGTTAACGGACTCAGAAAAAAACCAACCAACCGATTCAAAAACACAAAATCTCCTTGCCGTGACCTTTTTGTGACCACTTGGTGGTCGCAATAAGCTCAGATCTTCATGCCATACTTATCACGCAGCAACTCCAGCATCTTCTGCGGATCGCCGCCGCTGGCGCGCTTGATCTCCCACACCTTGGCATCCACCAGCGTACGGTACCACCAGCCTTGCAGAAAATGCCAGAGGAAGCCCTCCTTGCCTTCCAGAAACCCGCCCCGCAAAAAATAGCGATAGCAGAAATAAGCAAACGCACGCCAGAAAAGCGGCAAACGTGCATACTTTATCTTCTTCCTTCTCTTCCCCGCCGCCTGCCCCTCCAACCCGCCCGTCGATTGCCGACTGCCACTGCCCACTGCCGACTGCTGACTGCCACTGCTGACTGCTGACTGCCACTGCTGACTGCCACTGCTGACTGCCACTTCATTCTCTTTCTCTGTGCTCTCTGTGTTCTCTGTGGTTTCATCCCTCCTCAACAGCCCATACTCCATATCCAGCAGCTCAGCCGCCTCGCGCAGCGCATACCCGTTATGCTTCGCCGTCCACCAGCCGAGATCGTTCAGGTTGTGATCGGCGAATTCGCCCTCGAACTCCACCGCCCGCCCCTCCAGCAGCACCATATGCTCATCCATCAGCCGCTGCTCGCAGCGCGCCTTGCCTGTGCGGAACAGGCGCATCATCCTGATGCGCGGCATCCCGCGCCGGATCACACGCCCCATGAAGACCCGCCGTAGATGGAACGAGACGCCGGAGACATCCTCCGGCAACTTCCCCAGCTTCGACCGAATCTCCTCGAATAACTCCGGGGTCAGATACTCATCGGCATCCAGCCGTAGCACCCACTTCGTCTGGATCGGCAAGTGATCCAAAGCCCAATTGAACTGTAGCGCCTGAGTTCCGGGCCAAGCGTGAAAGGCAAGAGAAAGAGTAGGTAAAAGTTGAAGGTGAGCAACGGACGAGGGATCGCCCTCTTGAACGCGCCAGCCGAGTTTTTTCGCAGTGTCTAGGGCAACCTGATGGCCTCCGTCATCCTCTTGCGACTCCACGACAAAAACCTGTTGTGGAGCAAGCAACGCGAGCTTCTCCATGCACCGCTGCATGTGAATTTTTTCCCGCCCGACGAGGATGATAACGGATATGTCAGTCATGATGGATATTCATCACAGATAAATATTTCTCAACCACTTGATCAAGATCAAAGCGTCTCACGGAGTCCTTCCCTGCCGACGCCATTTCCCCGAGACGGCGTTCATTCGTCGCCAATGATAGAACTGCTTTCGCATATTCATCGTCAGACCAAGGCGGACGAACAACAACGCCGCATTCATCAGTTACGATTTCTGTCGCAACAGGGAAGCTTCCATAAACGACCGGAACGCATCCGGCAGACATGCCTTCAACCAGAGTCATAGGGAATCCTTCAAAATCAGATGTAAGAAGCAGAATCTTTGCCTTCGCATAATATTCACCCGGCGGTTGGAAACCCCGAAACGAAACCCGCGGCAAGTCTGCCGCGCGCTTCTCGAGTTCATCCCTGTCCGGACCGTCACCCAGAATCTCCAGACGCCAATCGGGTAATGTGGCCTCCAGAATACGCCAGATCTCGATCACACGATCAACCCGCTTCTCAGTTCGCGACAATCGCCCGACATACAGCACCACATTTCCCTTAACAACCTCTTCAGCCTTTACCGGGTTTAACGGATTGGGTATACTGAACAGCTTGTCTGCCCGCTTGAGCCCAACGAATTCTTTGAACACCCTGGCATAGGTTTCGGACAAGACAACATAGGCATCACAGGAGTGATAAATAAGGCGAGAATTAAGCCGCAACGCCCATTCTATCAACCGCTTTTTAATACCGACCGCTTCCAGCGCACGTTTATTTCGATTGGGCATCGTATGATACACGCATACCAATTGCGTCCCAAGCGGCATCGCTATGCGAAGCATCAATGTCACAAGATACGGAAATGCCCACTGGTTGATGACGTGCGTCGTCCTCAACTCACGCATTAGTTTCCGTAGTCTAGAAACCGAACTTAGTCGATAGACTGGCATCCCCAGTTCGTGGACAACTATCACCGGCGATAGTTGACGTAGCATCTCCGGCTGTTCGATCTTGAAAACCGCGACCGCAACCTTCCAACCCCTCGTCACAAAAGCATTTGCCAAGAGAACTGTCACACGCTCGACACCACCGACCGTAAATCTGCCTTGGACAAATAATACGCTTTTGTTTTCTTTCACATTTAGCCCCTTGCCAAATCATTAAACGAGATCAATTCATATTTGTCTCGATTATCGAAAATCGGCCCTAAGGACTTATCGTACGGGGTCTTCCAGTCCATTATATCTCCCTGCATGCCCAAGGTCAGGTCGGGCAAGCGATACTGAGGATGAACCATCAACTCAACAACTGCGTCCTGTGGCAGACCATCCAACATCCTAGGAAGATCCCACGAAAGGCCAAGATAATCCGTTTTCATTAACCCCGAAGACAGTATCCGCTGATCGATATGATGAATGTAAGCCCTTCGCGGCAAAGACAACTTTGAGCAATGCGGATTCGCACTCATGTTAATGAACATCCGTGTTGTCCTAAATCCGAACTCCTTGGCACATTCAAGCGCTATCGGCAGAATCGGCCAATATACGCATACCTGACCATGTGAATCATAATGTCGTTGTGTCAAACCAAGGCCAATGAACATGCTCATCTGCGCCCTGATCTCTTCCGCTATGAGGTCCTTTTCTGTCGACGGAAGCCAGAACCTATAAAGCCGATTCTTTCGAATCTCGCTACTAAAGTTCCCATCTTTATCACAAAAAATCTTGCTTCTTTTGATGCCGTCGGTAAGCGGCGTTCCGGCTGACAAGTTAATATGCAAACCAATACGATCCGCAAATCCATCTTGACGAGCGAGCTCATAGGCGGTTTCAAAATACGGCATCGTGATCATCGCGGTGGTATTCGTTACAATGCCATCTTGAAAACATTTCCGTGTTGCAGCCACACAATTTTCATTCCATCCATAATCATCTGCATTGACAATCACTTTCATATTAAATCCTCCACGACGCGCTTCTCTTGCCTGTCAACTTTTTATACACAATCCCCAAGCGCAAAAACAATCTAGGCCCCAACGTGCGACGCGCGAATATATACGCCAAGTACTTGTATGAGGGCCGCAAATAGCGTTGCGCTAATTCAGGCCAATCCATTGAATCGAAATCACGCCAAAACTCAGCCGCTTTTTCATGGGGCCGGGGAGACTCCCGGAGCAATGGCTGGCTATTTGCCAGTTCTTCAAAGCGACGCTCTACCACACTCTCATGATTGACGCGAGCAATCAGTCGACGCCCTTGGTTGGTGTTCACAATAACGCCGGTAAAGCCCTTGACCTTATCTCGCTCTAAATCAAACGAATCATGCTCCCCCAACCCCCTAAAATCGGCAAATGAAACATCAGCCACGCGCGGCACCTTGTTGAACCCGCATCGTAAACAACACGGCCTCAAAAAGAAGTTATGAATAAATCCATAGTAATAGGTGTTCTCCCGAGAGGCGATGACCACCGGCTTGGCCACGTTTTGGAACCGCACGACCAGGAGAAGATTACATTCCGTTCCCCATCTTTTATCACGAAAATGAACCTCCTCAATTTTCCCCCCATACTGGCGTTCCAGCCACTTGGTATATTTTCCCCAAACACGCCTGTCTGGCGCACCGTGACAAATGAAATCTGCGGTAAACAGATTCTCGTACACCTTTCCCCGCAGGAAGGATTTTAGCCCGGCAATCTGACAAGGCGTCCCACAATAAAAGACCTCTCTACCGCCTTCCAAATATTCCCTAGCGCGCACGTATTCATTGCCGGGAGTTGCCGCCACGTATTTGCTTTCGCGCAACTCAGACAACCCTGCCTCCGTTTCCACGTGCTTAATCACAACCCGCATCTCGGAATCCCACGCCGCTCCGAACACCACCCCTCCACGCCGTATGACATCTTCGGCGAAGAGCGTGAAGGCGCCCCCTGAGCTACTGGCCATCCGTATCGAGTCATCCGGATGCCAGATCGCAAAAACCCGCGGGAGTTCCATTCTTTCCATCACACCTCTCTTCTTTCAAGTGAAGGTAAAGCCGCGTTGAGAAAGCGACGCGAACGCTCGTCAAGCACAGCGCGCCTTTTCTCCACACGATCAAAATCGATCTCGTTCAAAAGTGCATTCCTTATCGCACAGGGATCAGCATCACAAACCGCTCTATCCTGAACGCCTAACTCTTGCACGATAGACAGGATTCTGGAATTGGTTCCACTCACCGGATTGAGTAACGATAGAAACGGAATATGGAAATTTAAAGCAAAAATGGTTCCGTGGAATGAGTTTGTGACCACAAACTTAGAATGGGCTAGGAGATAAAGAAACTCTCGCGGGCCAGCATCGAACACATTAATAAATTCCGGCCGCCCAGTGCCCCAGGGAGATGATCTAATGTCAACGACCTTCATGCCAAACGTACTCGCCAACGCAGCCACTTTCTTGGCATACATGGTCGACTCGTTTAAGGAGTATGAGAATATATATGGCTCCTCTATTTGAATAGCATCGCTCCACACTTCCGACCAATCCGACGGGGTTAGCAATAGAGTTGGGTCGAGCACCACCTCAACAGGCTTACTTGTTAGTTTCTGCAATTCGGCTTGAGTCAGGCTTTCCCGAACGGAAACAAAATCTAGGTTCTTCAACCCACTCACGTAGATATCTCGATATTTTCGCGGAATATACGATTCACTCAAACTCGCGGCATATGACAGTTTACGACACTCTTCACTACCAAACATGAGAAAATATGGGGACATGTCTCCGGTTTGAAGCCAATTCCAGATCTGATCGCTTCCCGCAATGAGCACGTCATAATTCAAGTCACTCAAGTTGACAGCGTCAATCTTTTCTGTGTGGTTTTCATACGTCGCCCAAAACTCCTCAAATCTCGATGACCTCAGCTTATTTCCCACTAAAGCCTCTCGAGAGGGATGATTTAACCTGCGCATCACAGGTTGCAACATGATTTTCATGACATCACCCCAACCGTGGAACGGACGGCGTCTGATGCGCGTGAATATCGCCCGAGCGACCTTGTAACACTTCTGTTGCCGCGTTATGGGCGTTCTTTCAAATTGAATGATCTCGCTTTGCCATCCAATCCTACGCAATGTTTCCTGCAACGCATAAGCCTGCAATTCCGCTCCGTAATTCTGGCAGTGGCAATAAGTCATAACGCCGATTCTACGCATGACGGCCCCCTTGCTGTGAAATCAGGTCCCCATACTGTTTTACCATCGACTCTGCAAGCGAGTCCCAGCTATACTTCTCGACAACGAGCGCATGGGCATTTTCCCCCATGGCACTCCGTTCTCTGTCTGACATCTTCATGGCCGCCGCCATCGCATGAACGAGATTCTCCAGTGTCAGATCAATCCACCATCCAGCCTGCCGTTGAATCAACTCATCCCAAGGCGCATTCGTCGTGGTTATGACGGGCAACCCAGCGTAGGCGGCCTCCGCTATGACGATGCCAAAATTCTCAGAGTGTGTGGGCAACACGAACAAATCGGCCCTACGATACGCCTGCCACTTAGATTCATCATCCAGCTCTCCCGTAAAGACAAATGATTTTTCAAGCCCCAGACGTTCCACTAATCCCCTAATTTTTGCTTCGTACTCAACCTCTTCTGGGCCATTCAACGTGTAGACTAACTCACAAACCCAACCATCACTCACGCGACCCAGCCGGTGCCACGCCTCAACCAGTTCAATCACGCCTTTCTTGGGGTGCATGCGGCTCATGAATAACACGCGACGTCCCGCCCGTTGGATCATCGGCATCGATGCTGGAAGATTCACCCCATTGGGGCACAAAATAAACTTCCCATCATAGCCAATTCTTTTGCAGTGTGTTTTCTCCATCGTCGCCGTGACATGAAGCGCGGCTGACAAACGCAAATCACGCATTTGAAACAGCGCCAGCGCAACCCTCTTCTTCCACCATTTCTGCCTTAGGCTCCAAGCATCCAGGGAGCCTCGAGGAGCTATAACATAGGGGATTCCTCGTTTCCTACACGCCACTTGATCGAGATGCAATGTCCAGCTCCAAAGACCGTGGAAATGGACGACATCCGGCATAAAGGCATCCAGTTCGTTCGCAAAATCATCCGAGCGGTCAACCGTTCCAGCCACCCGATGCCCGCGGATCACACGCGTATTCCCAAGATCAAAGCGCTCAACGCCATCTGGGTCGTGAACAAAAAAGTCCACCGCGCATCCAGACACGTTTGACAAAGCACGGGTTAGGCCGGTAATAGAGCGAACCGGGCCGCCAGCGGTCGGACTCACTCCGAGAGCAACCTGAAGGATTCTCATTTCGTGAGGATATGTTTTGGCAAATTGATATACGACCCCATTTCGTCGCAAAACGTTTGCGGAGAGATCGAATAGCAACCCTTGCCAGGGGTAAACGTCAATTCTCCAAAGACAATCCTCTCGCCCCCTAAAACATAAAAATCGACCCGACACATCGGGAAATCCTCAGCGAGGGCATGCGCAAGGGATTGCATTTTGAACCAACAAGGCGGAAGTGCCTTGATATAACTGGGATCATTTCTGTTCCCTATTTTTTTATCCGTCTGAAATCTGCCTTCCGCATCATAGATATTCAAATAGTGCAACCCATCCTTCTTATCGAATTCAACCGCAACATATTTAGTCTCGCCCTCAAAAGTGAATAACTTATAATCACGGAGGGGCGTTCCGTCAGGCTCCTCCATAAAGGCCTCGATCACGATTCTGGGCTGTATTCGATGATATTGCCACTCTCGCCCAACCTTGGAAAAGTCGCTGCGCATCCATTTTCGCATAACCTTACATGCAGCCGCCCAATCGAACTGCGACTTATCTTTGCATATCAAGTTCCAGCCAGAGCCATGTGTCGCCTTGATTGCAAAGCGCGACGGGAGCTCGTTAAACACGATATCCTCAACTTTATCATACACGCCAATACACTCATTCAGATATTGTGCCCCGATTTTCGCTTTGACATATTTACGCACCTCATACTTATCCGCACAAGTGACATACAGCGGGTTGCGACAAAACAACTTTAGCCACTGCACTTTCTGGTTGAAATCAACCGGACGCTGTAAATCGAGACGACGTCCCGTATAACACCAATACTCTATGCTCGTAAATAAACGATCGGGCAGAAGGGCTGCTATGCCAGACCTAAAAATGACCGACCAAACCAGCCTACGCGCCCTACTTATCAACGGCATTGCCGGCCTTCCATTCATCGCCGAATCGTCCCATGGCCTCAATGAACACAGAAGCCTGCTTCTTCGGTGAGATATCGCTTGCAGCCATTACCGCTCTTTCCGAACAGTCCGCATATAAAGAAGCATCCGTCGCCAACCGTTCTAATACAGTTGCAAGGCCAACACTGTCGCCAGCATCAAACGCCAATCCACAGCCATATTCATCAACGAGTCGGACACCCCCCATTCCACGACTCACCACAAGGGGAGAACCACAATTCAACGCATCGTTAAGGCGCATTCCCCAAGGCTCCCTACGGCCAGCGCCGACATACACAGAACATGTTTCGTATAGGTTTACAAGATCACTCATCTTGACGAATCCCGGAAATGAAATTGGCAATTGGTGTTTCCGAGCGACTTTCTTAAGTTTCGGCAATAGTTCCCCTTCTTGGGTTATCGTAGCATGATACCGTACTCCTCTGTTTTTTAACGCCACCAAAGCATCCACTAGAACGTCAGCGCCACGATATCTCGACAAGATACCAGTCGCTAAAATTTCAAACTTTTCATTAGAAGTTCTCCTAATACACTTAGAATGATCAAGCGGCGGCGGATAATAACCGAACGGGACTATTTTCTCGGCACTCCACCCTATGGCTTCGGCAGTTGTTTTATCGGAGCCGGAATAATTGACGAAGAAATCACACCCTCTGACAATTTCTCTCGAATAAAAGGGAAGATAAATACGATCATAAAGCTCTTTTAAGATCCCCCGCATCCCGTAATCCATATTGCAAGGCGATTCTGCGGCAATTGCGACACGGTCATGACGTTTTATGGCTTCCAATATCAAACGCCTATAAGTAGGCGCACGTTGAAATATCGTGAATATATGGTTAAAGCCACGGCACTCGTCCATTAACGCTTTACCGGCATCAAAGTTCTTCCCTACATAGACAGTCTCAAGATCGTCGAACTCATTCTCCCTAAAACCTGTTTCTGGACGCATCCCTCCGTCTTTATACACATAAAGCGCAATTTTAACAGGGACCCCCAACTGGAGCCTGATTTGACGGTATAGTCCCATCGTTGATCTACAATTAGTGCTTGCCCATATAATTAATCCGCGCATAATGTTTCCCCTTCATGCACATCTGGTTCAAGGCACCCACAGCTCGAGATTTCCACTTTATGGTCAACAACCTCATAAATGGCGTAAATGGGGCAAACTCCCGACCTTGACGCATCAAGTGAGCTTCCTCCCTGAGCTGCTGCCATTTGAAATGATTCGGGTCTTGCTGAGCACTACCCGAAAAATGATGTCCGCTCATCTTCGCGTCAGGATGTAGCCGAAGACCATACGCATACCCAGGCATATCCCGGTATCTATATCCCGCAACTGCAAACTTGAGCCACAAGTCACTGTCCATCATATAATGGAATCTTTCATCCACACCACCAACAGCATCCAGCATTCCCTTGCTAAAGAAACTAGAGGGACCCCATGCGCTCACCATTCCACAACGATACCTGGCCTCTGAGAACGGACAAGCTCGGACACATCGTATCACTTGCATATCAGGATCAAGCCATAGACACCCGCCGACAAACCAATCGCATTTCTCAAACGTGCTCGCTGCAGATTTCAACCTTTCAACCGTTCCAGGCAACAAGACATCATCCGCATTCAACCAAGTCAGAAATCTTCCCGTCGCATGGGAAAACCCCTTGTTAAATGCATGAGATTGCCCCCTGTCCTTCTCTGAGCACCACCAGACAATCCTCGAATTTTCGCTTGCATCCGAGGCGAGTGCCGTATTCGCCGACAATCCTCTTGCATAGTGCTTAATGACCTCAACCGAATTATCCGTTGACCCACCATCACAAATGATCAGTTCAAACTCTTGGCAAGATTGAGCCAGAACCGACTCGATGGCTTCTGCAAGAAACCGCCCATAGTTATAGTTGGCAACGACGATCGAAAGTAATGGCCTCCTTCTCACCGTCCCCTCTCCGTCGCATCAATCTCTTTAATCATCTCCACCGGCATACACACCCTGCCATGACGGACAGCCCTTGCCATCAAATATCCCACTAGCATCATCGGTGTCATAACCCGCGTGGTGTATGGTGAGAAAAAAATCATCCACAAAACGCCCGGCGCACCGGCGCCCAACCAGAAGAACCATTGGGGGACAACCCAGCAATCGTGCCTGAGGAACCTGAAGACAACAAATAACACATACAGCCAAAACACCATGCCGAGTAGCCCATACCACACCCAGAACTCCAACCAACATGCATGGCACTCAATCAAAAGCAATCTCCTTTGCTGTCTAATATTTGCCCCCAAAAGATCCTCATAATCCTCAACCGATGCATATCGTGAAAAGAACGTCTCGAGGTATCCCGCGTCATCTACAGCCCAAGGGCCAAACCCAAAAACAGGCTTATCGGCTACAGCCAGCAACCCAACAAACGAGGCGGCCCGCCCCCCTATCAAAAGATGAAGAATACTATCCCCGCCCCTCGTCTGACGCTCATACTTCTGTCTAGACTCTTCACCCATCCAGCCGCTGAGAGCGGCCTTCTTATATGCAACGTTCAGGACAAACACACTGCATACGCCACAAATGACAACGACCCAAAAGTATTTTGCGACTCTTTTAATACTCGCTCGCCTCTTGCCTGCAATCATAACCATCAGCGCCGCCAAAATCACCCCCAATGCCGTAGAGCGTCCGCTGGTTGATGTTTTTAACGAAAATATGGCCAGAAACACTGGCACCAAGACACTGTACGCAAGCGGCACATTGCAGTACCAGCCGCGCGAAGGCAATAATAGCAGACCCCCAAAACGCTGAATCCAATACAAGGGACTAGACATTAAGTCCTCGGCCGCATCGAGACCTGTTTGCCCTCCTGCATACGTTTGCAACATTCCATAGTGCTGAAAAACATACGTGCTTATGAACAGTGATCCCAGTTCGCCGACAAAGTACCATTTATAGCCATTCATATCTTTACGGAACAGCCTGTGCACCACAATCACAACGCACGGAATCAAGGCAGTTGTCGCCAATCCTCTCAAGGCATATACCAGCGCAGTCCCATTCACTACACACGCAAGAATACAGCCCAGCAATGGAAGGATGGACACGTAAAAGCACGTTATAACGCCAGACCTCCGCATCGCGTGAAATTCTTCAGCAATAAAAAAGGGCGCAAGACAGAAGATCATGGTCTCTGAAATACTCAGGCTAAACAGAATCTGCAACTGAGCGCCAAGCCCAATTATAAACCACAGCAATCTATATTTTTTATTCATTCGCAGACACGTCTCGCTCTAATTCGTTATATTAAACAATCAAAATGCAACCAAATGATAAACAGATCGTTATGACTTTTTAAACATCATCTAATCCAATCACACAATCTTGCTTCGGTTAAGATATGCAAGAGAACCTTGCCTTAACAATTGAAGTTTCTCGTTAACAGCATCCCACCCTATTTTTATCGAGGCAATTTGCTCAATTGATCTTCTTTCTTGATATATTTGATGGTTCAATCCTAGTCCGCCTAACAACGATTCTATTCTCGAATTCATTCCGCTTGCCTTGTGTTTTCTGGGGAATACGACAAAAGGACGATTCATCAAAATAGAAAATGCGGTGCCGTGAAAGGAATTAGTGAACACAACGTCAGCCCCTCTCACGAGTTCAACCCACTCCGGGATAGTCGGTTGAATTGTATAGGGGCTCAACTCTTCGATATCTTCGTAAACAGTCGCAACCACGATTTTCAGCCCCATCTTATGACACGTTTCGACCACAGCTCCAAATGGGTTATCATCGTCTTCGTTTCCGTTTTTCAAAAAATATAGAAACGCATAAGCCCCTTCAATACTTGTACGCAATTCTTCGTTAACAAATGCTTCCTGATACGACTTCTTGTCCAACAGTAGTGTTGGGTCGAGCACATGTACCGCATCATAACGTCCCGCCTTTCGACAAAGCTCTACCCC
>Ga0255347_1005080_pt1 | contig 15244 bp, 11 predicted proteins | sample wastewater_treat_2_FD_192479 | JGI IMG/M metagenome (GOLD analysis project Ga0255347, IMG submission 192479) | Wastewater microbial communities from Lulu Island WWTP, Vancouver, Canada - plant24 | ecosystem: Engineered > WWTP > Wastewater > Unclassified | place: Canada: Vancouver, British...
ACCCTTTTTTACTTTTAAGGGCAAATCTGACATCCTATATTGCTAATAATTAGTGAATTATCCTTTATTTCGACCTTCATGAAGGCCATAAAAGCAAAAAGCCCCGAAGATTCTTCAGGGCTTTTTGCTTATTATTTTGCCGATTATTTTACGAAACGCATTGATAATGAGCCTTCAGGACCTTCTAATGTGATCATATAAGATCCTTCAGAAAGCATCGAAGTGTTTATAATTGCCTCATTAACAATAGTTTGTCTTGTTTTTTCGATCAATTTGCCATCTACACTATAAATAGAGATGTTGTATTCGCCAGCTGTAGCGTCTGTTTTAATACGTAGTTGATCATGTACCGGATTAGGATAAAGATTCCAATTGCTTTTGCTTATTTGGTTCAACCCGCTGCAAACGGTTACTGTAATTGTATCAGAAACTGTAGTACTACATCCGTTATTATCGAAGTAGGTGTAAAGTATTTCGTAGCTACCGGCACCAATCGATGAAGGATCAAATTGATTTCCGCTAACACCTGCTCCGCTCCAAGTTCCGCCGCTAGGCGATTCTCCGTAAAGCGTAATCGGACTTTGTGTTGTACAAACTGTTGTGTCCATTGCTAACGTTACTAACGGTAATGGATTAACGACAAGATTCAATACATAGGTACTATCACATCCTAATGCTGTTTGATGTGTATCGTAATAAGTGCCGGAAGTGAATATGAAATTACCTCCGAAGAATAACGATGAACCTGCACATATACTGCTATTTTGTGTAAACAGATAAGATGGATTTACTGTTAATACTGTTGTTACCATCGAGTCGCATCCGCTAACATTTGAGAAATGATCGACATACGTTCCGCTTACAAATTGCCAGTTTCCTTCTAAGAATAAGCTATCACCTTCGCATGCACTTAAAAATTGATTTACTTGATCAGGGAAGCTAATATTAACAATCGTTTCAACAAGTGAGTCACATCCGAAAGTTGAAACTAAAACATCATTATAAGTTCCTGCAGTTGTTTGCCAAGCTCCGTTAGCAAATACACTGTCGCCATCACATAAAGTTACATTGAAATGTAAATCGTACGAAGGTACTTGAACAACTTCAGTAATATAATTACTGTCGCATCCGAAAATTGTAAGGTTGCTTTCAGTTAAAGTAGTATTTGATGAATACCATGTTCCGTCAATTTCAGTACTATCTCCCGGACAAATATAAATCGGATTGTAATAATGGTAAGAAGGATTTACAACTACGTTAATAGCAGCATTTCCACTTGTTCCACATTGATTCGATGCGTTCACTGAAATGATTGCCGAAGTAGCATTTTCTCCGAAGTTTACTGTAGCAGTTGTATCTACTATGGTTGATGTAATATCATTTCCGGTGATTGTCCAATTGTAGTTGTCTGCACCTTGTAATCCATTTATCGTATAGGCTTCACCGTTAGTTGCACTACAAATTACCGATGATCCTGATGTGAATGTAGGAACCGATGGAGTTGCTTTTACTCGTAATGTAACAGTGTCGGTAATTGCTACAGGACTACATGTTCCAGTTGCTAAACAACGATAGCGTGTTCCGTCAAGTACTAATCCCGGATTTGTAATTGTTAAAATTTTACCACCTGTTCCACTGTAAACAGTATTCGATGTTAAATTGGTAAATACTCCACCATTCTCAATTTGCCATTGGAAGTTTACAAAGCTTCCTGTTGCATTTGTTGAGAATGTTGTATTGCTTCCTAAACAAATTGTTGATGATACAGGTTGCTGAGTTATTGCAGGACGAATATTTACTTGTAAATAAACAGGAGTTGAAATGGTAGATGGCCCACAAGGTCCTGTAATTATACATCGGAAGTAATTCAAATTCATTGCTGCCGTAGTAGAGGAGATAACAATCGTTTTCGTTAATACTCCTGAATAAGCTCCACCATTTGTTAAGTTCACAAATCCCGATCCTGTATCAATTTGCCATTGATATGTATATGATCCATTTCCTCCAGGTGCTTGTACATTGAATGAGCAGTTATCACCTTCGCATACTGCACGACTTGGAGTGAATGAAGTAATAGCAGGTAACTTTGTCAATGATAAAAATGCTAAGTTAGAAATTGCGTCAGGAAGAGAGCTCCCTGTTACTACGCAACGAATAGTCATTCCGTTATAGCTATAAGGAACATTGCTAAACACTAAAGTTGTGTCATTACTTCCTGAAACGGCACCTGTATCAGTCATGTTTATCCAGTTGCTACCATCGTAGTATTGCCATTGTACCGATGTATAATCAATAGCAGAAATACTAAAGCTAACAGTATCACTTTCGCAAGCATTTACACTCACCGGTTGAGAAGTAATTGTTGGAGCATTAGCTACTGCACAAGGAGTAAATGTTGCTGTTAATGGTAAATTGTTAGCAGATGGAATAGGCAATGAAGTAGATAAATCGGTATTCCAATTCGCACCATCTAATATAGCCGTTGCAAGTGCCGATCCCGATGTTACATTGCTGTTGTAAACTGCATTAACTGCATCTGGGAATATTGCAATATTGTTGTTCATTAGATCACCAGGCAATGTTGACAGAGATGAAGTGTGCGTGCAAGGATCAAGATTGGGTTCCCATAAATTATTCATTGCCATTCCCGCAATAAATGAAGGACTAGATGTCGATCCTTGATATGCAAATATTTGGTCTCCATTCACTGTCGGTAAATCGATATAATAGAAAATATTGTTGGCAGTCGATTGTTCTCCTGTAACAGTTCCCGTATTAGCGGTAAGCAATGTTTTACATTGAATGGTAATTTGTGTACCGCAAGTTAAATCGGATGTTGCCGTCCATTTAATAATTCCGTCGTCGAACGTTCCAGTACCTAATCCACAAGGATCTACTTCCTGGAATGCGTTATTGTCGGTCCAGCCTAAATCGGTAAAATAAATTTCAGTGTTCGCCTGAATGTCTTTCATCAGGATAAACGAAAACGCATCGTCTTGCGTTGCTCCGGCATCATCAGCTGATATGTATCCGGCAAAGGCGATATCGCCAACACTTAAACTTGTTTGCGCTTTCACGCCCAAGCCACTCAACAAGAGTACCAGCATAAAAATGCCGGCTTTTAATCTGCACAATGTGGTTTTGTAATGGTGTTTCATAAAGAGGTTAAATTGATGGTGCAAAGTAAAGAATACTAATTTTTTTTTGGGTCGTCTTCATCAACTTTTTTACTGAAAAGTGATGTTTTTTGGTAATTGTGATGTTCTAAACTGCAAACAGCTTGTTTTATGAGGTGAGATTCTTGTGAAAATGACGATTTTGTTTGAATGGCATTGTGCTGTTTTGTATTTTTGATACAAATGAAATCTCATCGCCCATTTCTTATTGTTTTACTATTGCTTATCGCAAATAGTATTTCTGTTGCGGCGGCATCATTGATAATTCCGGTTCAGTTAACGATTGAAAATGGCTCGTATGAGAATACTTTCGTTAATGTGAAGAAAAATGGTGAGTCGATCTATTCTTTGCCGGGCGAGAAAAATTTACGATTGAAACTGGAGTTGAATTCTGATTATCTTCTTTCGTTTTCAAAAAACGGATATATCACAAAGCAAATACATGTTCGTACTGATATTCCTGAAGAGCGTGTGCGCGGCGGATTAGATCCTTATAAAATCGGAGTGAGATTGTTTAAACAGTATGAAGGAGTCAATATTGTTGTTTATAATCAGCCGGTTGCATTTATTCGTTATTTGGTCGATACCGATGAAATGGGCTACGATGTTGATTATACCAAATCAATTATGTCTGATCTTCAGGAGGCCGAAACTAAACTTGAACAGAAGGCAAAAGAGGAGCGTGAACAGCTTGCTGTTGCTTCAAAAGAGCAAAATAAAAAGTCTGTAACTCCGCCGGCAGCTGTTAATTCTAATCAGACTGCGGCGGAACCTCAAGCAAAGCAAGATATTCAGAATAATAGCGTGGTGACTACTCCTTCTTACCCCGATAATGGATCCGAAGGAATTTCATCGCCTGTTCAAGCAAAGGGGAATGAAGGGGACGATAAAAAGAATACAAGTTTATCGCCTGTTTTGGGTCAAGATGAAGGACGTACGTTAAGTATGTCGTCGGGTAGCGATAATTTAAAGCCTGCTATGGCAATAGCAAGTGGCGAAGAGAAGGCTTTAACACAGAATAAAGTAATGGTAGAAACTACTAAATCTGTTTCAGTAACCGACGAACCTAATCGTAAAATTACTACTGTTTTAATCGGAAGCCCTGAACATGTTTTTTCTTATAAAAAGATAGAGTATAAATGGGGCGGGAAATTTTATTTTAAAGAGGATAAAACTTCCATAAGCGATCAAATGTTTTTTCTGTTTACAGGCATCAATTAACTTTCGTGATTAACATTCATCGTTAAGGTTAACGACTTCGCTTTCTCTGCTTTGTTTTTGAATTTCCTTATTGTCATCACTAAAAACGGAACAAGTATTGCTGTCGGTGCTAACCATGGTACCCAACTAGGATTCATTTCAATATTTTGAACTGTAAAGGCAGTGATGGTTGCAATATATCCTCCTATCATTCCGCTAATATGACTGAATAACCAGTGATTTTTTTCGGTAGGAGGAACGGTAAATCTTTTGTAGTCGCTACGAACTCCTCGTAACATCACAAACCCAAATGTTATCGATACTACACCAAAACTGTTTTGGTAGTATAAACTTGTTCCTCCCCAGATCAATAGTGCAATTGCAGTTATTCCTGATCCGTAGAGTAAAATCCAGTCAATTAAATAAGGCTTTTGGCCTTTGTGGAGGTTCTTTAAATACAAGGCTCTGTATCCGGTTCCTACAAGATATAAACTAAAAATTCCAACCATAAATAAGAACCATTTTCCGGAATAGACCGAAAGTATGATGGAGCTAAGCACGATAAAGAACATGCTAAACAGATATGCATTTCCACTAATGCGATGTGTTTTTCCGCCATTTTGATTGGCCATGGCAATTGGTCCGGCTAACAAAGCAATGCTTCCTGCTGCGATATGTAAGTACTTTAAAATGGTGATAATGGTTTCCATAGTTTTGTTTTTTGCAAATAAACAGCGACACGGAACCTTGTCAAAATTTAAGGGACAAACATCAAGATTTTGGGATAAATAGCAGAAAAAGGGACGAAATGCAGCTTATTTCGATAAACGGTTGGTTATTTCGACATTTAAATTCCGTGAAACGGGAATTGTAATGTCGGTATGATTCAAGATTAATCGATAGCCTTGGGCATTTCCGGTGATCGATTCTACTTGATCGAGGTTTACGATCCAGCCTCGGTGACAACGGTAAAATGCCGTAAAGGCTCTTAAGTCATCGCGCGCCGATTTCAAAGTAGATCGAATTAACTTATTCTTTACCGATCCATTTTCCAAATAAAAAATCTCGATGTAATTATCGGCCGCAGTGATATAAAGTAAATCAGCTGCCGGGATTGTGAATTTCTCGTTTTTGTTTTCAGAATTCAAAGTCAGCGTAGCATCTGGCGTAGCTGTTAATCGCTTTTTATGATGCATCCCTTCTGAAATATTTTGAGCTTCTTTTAAGTTCCTTTTTAGCAGAATCGTATTTTTAATTAATACGTGAATGCTCACCGGTAAAATTGCAATGGCTAACGTTGAAGAAATATAAAATAGCAACTTGGTTCCGCTAAATCCTGTTCCTAAGTAAAATGAGGAATAGATCGTATTTACAGCAGCAATGGTTAAAATATTCCAAAGCGTCATCGAAATTTCTTTGGAAACATTCCAGTTTAAATCGTCGGTAAGAAATGGAATGAATTGTGGTAATACAAAGAAATTAAATAGTAATGCCGCAGAGCAAATTATTCCAAAGTGAATAGTGATGATAGTAAGTTCTTCTTGCGGAATTGCGTAAAGGCCAAATGGGCGAAAGAAATATAAAAAGGCAAAAACGAATGCACCAAAAGCAAGCGCAACCACTAACTTGCGTGATTGCCTTTGCTCTAATGGATAAGGCTGCGACAAAAAATTGCTGACCACTGTTTATTTGCTGATGAAATTATTGCAAATAATTTTTTTGGAAGAACAATGCATAGGCCGGTATATTCTTACTCCTTGCCAGCTGCGTGAGGTTGTCTTGTGATATTACAAAGAACTGAACCTTCGATGGATCATATTCATCGAGTACACCTTGTTCATTCATAACTGATACATAATAGTTCATCGCTTCATTCTTATTATCGAATGGCGATACTAAAATGTATTGATAAGTTAAATCGATATTTCCATTCTTCACTAATAAACTATCAGTTGTGAAGTTTACATTGTTAAATCCTTTTAATCTAGAAATTAATTCAGGCGTATTCACAGATCCTACTTTATAAAGGATGAGGAAATATTGAACTGCTTCAGGTGTGAATGTATATTTCGTTGTTGAGTCAATGAAGTTCTGTAGATTCTTCGCTTCTAATGCACTATCACGAGGGACTTCCGCTACATTTTTACCATGTATGAAATCTAAGATCTCTTTTGCACGAGTTGCCACTGTGTCTTTCGGGAAAGTTCTTATTACATCTTCTAATGCTAACTCAAACTCTTGAATAGGTTTTGTTTTTCCAACAGCCATCGCTTTCAAGAGCGAAAACTTACCGGCTAATTTATTATTCGGGAATAATCCGTCGGCATCTGACTTTCTTGCAATAACATCTTCGTATTGACGATTCAAAAACGCACGATAAGTATTTTCGTAATACACTTCTAATACTTGTGTTTTCTTTTGAAGTTCTTTAAAGTAATTCGGATTGGTGATTAATTTTGAATATTCCGATTCCGGATAATTGCTCAATAAGTAATCTTTATAAGTAACAGCTTTAACTGAATCACCTAAAGCCATAAGCGTACGGTACAAGTTATAATAACTTGGTTGCTTGTATTTGCTATCAGGGAATCTTCTGTTTAACTCTTCAAAGCTTTTAACACTCTCAGGAAAATTATTTAATTGCTCGCGATAAATTACTCCGCAGTTATACAATGCTTCGGCAATTTTAATATTCGATTCTTTAATCTGTTGTGGCGTTCCAGGTATCAATGCTAAATAAGCTGTTTTTCGCGATGCAGCATCTAATTTGCTGATTGAATCATTCAACGCTTCTTGCGAATCTCCAAGGCTATCCATCGATGAAATTCCTGTTTCTCCTTCCGGATTTTCAATGGCAATTTCTTTCTCACTTCTTCTCCAATTGTCTTCCATCTTACGAGTTCCCCATTTTTTTAGGAATTCGTTGTATCCAAAGCTTATCGCCGACTGATTATAAAAATACCAAGCTCCTTGAGCCGTTAATCCCGGTTGACTAATTCCTTTTGGCTGACTTGTTAAAGTTTTTTCTTCTAGAATTTGTTGCTCTTCTAGTTTCTTTTTTTCTTCCGCTTCTTTTTTCTTCAATTCTTTCAACTCATTTTCAGCGTTGATTTGCGCTTCGATTTTCGCAGCACGTTCTTCAGGCGAAAGTTGTGATAATGCTTGTAAGCTATCTTCAGAAGAAATTACTTTTAGATTTTTTACTAATCGATCTAAACTGTTACGCTTCGATTGAATATCGTAATAGTCAGGGTGATCGTTTGATAAATTCGAAAGACAACTATCGTAATAAGCACTTGCCGGAATATATTCAGGACGTTTGTAAAATACATTTCCTAATTCAAGATAACTTTGCGCTAGTTGTGTTTGATTCGAAGTATTTGCTCTAACCGACTTGTTTAAATAGTCTATCGCTAATGCTTCGTTGTTTTCTTGACGAGCAATTCCTGCTAAGGCAAAATAAATTTGATCTTTATAATCAATATTTTTTTCGTCTTTCAACATTTTGTTTAATTCCTTCTTCACGATTTCGCCGGTGCCACTGTTAATGTCATAACATCTTGCACGATTAATACGCGCATTAAACGACATTTCATAAACCGGATTCATGCGAATTACTTTTTCATAATTCGAGAATGCTTCTTGCAAGCTGTCTTCCTTTTGTAGTAGTTGTGCAAGGATAAAAGTATAACGCGCACGATCATCTTTCTTACGCGCTGTTGCCGATGCTTTTCTTAATGATTCAATAGCACGCGGAACATCTCTTTTCATTAGATGATATTGTGCTACTACTGCATTGTAATCTCCTCTTAAATTATCAGGAAATTTCTTGTCGTTTTTTAAATAGTCAATGAGGTATTCAGCATCAACTGTTTTGCCTAATTCGAGGTATGATTTAACTAGCCATAATAATGCCTCGGGACGAATATTTGTTTCTTTGTATTCTGATGAGGTGTACTGAAAAGTTTCGATGGATGTCCAGTAATCGTGTTTGTAAAACTGCGCTTTCCCAATTAGTAAATAACAGTCGTCAATCCATTTATTTCGCTCTGCTACTTTGTTGTCTTTTTTCCCTTTCACATAAATCGAATGGCGCTGAATGGCAATCGAAGCTTTTTTTATCGCTTCATCCATATCAGGGAAAACCGCTTTCGCTTTTGTTAAGTCAGCGTATTTGAAAATCGATAATACTCGGTCGTATTTGTCTTCATGCGCAGTGGCTAATGTTTGCGCACCTTGTTTTACCCTCTCGCGGGCGTTGAAGTAAAAATTGTAATGAGTTGTGGTGCCATGATAATTTCGGCTGATCACATTGTTTTTATGAACGCTGCAGGATGTCCATGTAGTGGCCAGTACCAACAGGGTAAGTATATAACGCAAATTTTTCACGGATGCTCGCTTAATGCTTTATGACGGATTTTAATACTATAACTGAAAACCGCGGGTTTTAGTGTTAACCTACAAATATCGTAAAAATTCGTTCGTCCCCGCATTCATACTGAACACATGCAAAGGTTATTATCTTTGTAGCGATGCCCATTTTAAAAGCATATCGCCGTAAGTTAGCCCGGAACCTGAAAAGTAAGTTCCGTTTGGTGGTATTGAACGACCAAACTTTGGAGGAGAAATTTGCCCTCCGATTAACGCCAATGAACGTGTTGGTGTTCGGTGGAACTTTTGCTTTAAGCTTGATAACCATTACGTTATATTTAATTGCCTTTACTCCAATTCGTGAGTATATCCCTGGCTATGCCGATGTGAATATGCGCCGCAGCATGGTCAATATGACCTTAAAAACTGATACCCTTTTGGGGAAAGTGGCGGCTCAAGAGCATTTTATTGAGAATATGATGAAGGTAATTAATGGACAAGCTGATTCGACAAAACCTACGCGCAAGCAGGTAGCCGAACAGCTTTATGATAGCATTCATCATCTGGAAAAGTCGGAGGCCGATTCGCAATTGCGTTTGCAAATTGAGGGTGGCGACCGTTATGCCCTCGATGCCGGAACTGAAAAGGCTTTCTCTTCGGGAATTGGTAGTTATAGCTTTTTTACCCCTTTAAAAGGAAGTGTTACTACTAAATTTAATACCGCTCAAAAGCATTACGGAATTGATATCGTTTCCGGTCCGAATGAGGTGATTAAATCGGCACTTGATGGCACTGTTGTACTAGCAAATTTTACCTCTGAAACCGGTTATGTTATCGGGGTTCAGCATAGCAATAATCTTTTTACTTTGTACAAGCACAATTCGGCGCTCTTGAAAAACGTTGGTGATTATGTGAAAGCAGGTGAGGTGATTGCCGTTATCGGAAATACAGGTGAGTATAGCTCCGGCCCGCATTTGCACTTTGAATTATGGTTTAACGGAAGTCCGGTTAATCCGATCGATTATATCAGTTTCTAACACTCAAAACAGCTTCGAAAATGCTGCACCCCGGAACAAAATCGGTTAAAAGGTTTATACTTCCAGTGGTTTTATGCTTCTTTGCTATTGGTGTTTTGTACTTTTTCTTTATTAATGAGAGCAATAAATGTACGCCTTCATCCGTTAGTGCAGAGACTGATTTCTCAGAGAGAAAGAAATCGTTGGGGAATGTTGCAACGCCTAGCCGAAAAGGTAACATCTCAGCCATAGATTCTGCTTATAACCAAGAAATCCTTAAAAAAAACCAACAAAAATTTCACGATTCAATAAAATATACTACTTTTAACACCGCGAATACAAAACCATTTTTTAAGGTTGGCCCGGGATCTGTAAAGAAATTATCTACAGAAAAGCCAGAACAGAGTAACCCCTTTATTACTGGAGTTGAGCCCTCCTCTTCAGATAGGTTACCTAACATCACTGTTGATGACGAATCAGTCCCGGCCATTTTTTTTTCTTCGCCTAATCCCAACGATTGCGAAAGCCAATCTGAACTAGATTCCCTTCCCGAACTAGATCTTCTCAACGGAAAATTGATTGTAAGTCCCGGAATAACTCCCGATTCTGCAGCAGTGAAAAACCCGAAATAGAAAGCTTTCTTCCGACCTATTCCGAATATAAATCCTTATTCCCACTTCATATTGTTGCAGTATTTGTAATTTCGTTTTTTATTCGACAGCACCTTAGTAAATTATCATCATTTGAAACGTAGAATTGCCATTTTAGGATCTACAGGATCTATTGGAACACAAGCATTAGAAGTAATAGACTCCAATCCCGATTTATTTGAGGCTGAAGTATTAACCGCTCACTCAAATGCTTCCTTGTTAATTGAACAAGCTATCAAGTTTAAGCCGAATGCGGTGGCTATCGCCGATGAAAATAAATACGCTGAGGTTAAGGAAGCACTTAAGGATGAGCCTATTAAGGTCTTTTCGGGATACAATTCCATCGTTCAACTAATGAGCCTCGATAGTATCGATATGGTGCTAACGGCTATGGTCGGATTTTCAGGACTTGAACCTACTATCGCAGCTATCAAGAATAAAAAAAATATCGCCCTGGCGAATAAAGAAACCTTAGTGGTGGCAGGTGATATCGTGACAAAACTGGCATTGGAAAACAATGTTTCTGTTTATCCTGTTGATTCTGAGCATTCTGCTATCTTTCAGTGCTTGTTTGGTGAACACCATAATCCGATTGAAAAAATTATCCTAACCGCCAGCGGTGGTCCGTTTAGAGGTAAAAAACGTGCTGATTTAGAATTGGTTACGCGTGATCAAGCTCTGAAGCATCCAAACTGGACAATGGGAGCCAAAATAACCATCGATTCGGCTAGTTTAATGAATAAAGGTCTTGAGATAATTGAGGCCAAATGGCTTTTCGACCTCGCTCCAAATCAAATTGAAGTAGTGGTTCATCCTCAATCGATTATACATAGTTTAGTGCAGTTTACCGATGGTTCTATGAAAGCACAAATGGGATTGCCCGATATGAAACTGCCTATTCAGGTGGCGATGGCGTTTCCGAATCGTATTAAAAGCGATTTTCCGAGGTTTAACTTCATGGATTATCCTCAACTTACTTTCGAACAGCCCGATACAGAAACTTTCCGTTGCTTGGGATTAGCACAATATGCTATGAAGGAAGGAGGTAATTTACCTTGCATAATGAACGCAGCGAATGAAGTGGCTGTGGCGGCATTCCTGAATAAAGAATTGCGCTTCCTCGATATTGCAGAGGTGATTGAACAGGTAATGCAAACAATGTCGTTTATAGCTAAACCTACTCTCGACGACTATCGCCAATGTGATTTGGAAGCCAGAGCATTAACAAAAGAAGCCGTGGGGGTAAAAAGTTTGTAACTTCGCCGCTGAATTAAAATAAATAATAAAACCGGTAAAACGGAATAACTAAAGTGCGCCTTGCCCGTAGCAGTGCGATAAGACAAAAAAATTGATGAACGGATTAATAATGGCTGCCCAGCTAATCATGGGCTTGGCAATACTAGTGACTCTTCACGAGTTAGGACATTTTCTTGCTGCACGTGCCTTCGGCATTAAAGTAGAAAAGTTCTTTTTATTCTTCGATGCATGGGGAGTGAAATTGTTCAGCTTTAAAAGAGGTGAAACAGAATACGGTATCGGATGGTTGCCTCTGGGTGGCTATGTGAAAATTGCCGGTATGATTGACGAAAGTTTAGATACAGATCAATTATCATCGGAACCAGAGCCGTGGGAATTCAGAGCGAAGCCAGCATGGCAACGTTTAATAGTGATGATTGCTGGAGTAACTATGAATGTTATTTTGGGAATTATTATCTTCTCATTTTCATTGCTTCACTACCGACAAGATTATTTGCCAGTGAGTGAAGTTAATAAAGGAGAAGGTATTTATTCTTATCGCCTAGGACAAGAATTAGGATTTAAAAACGGAGATAAAATTCTAGCTATCGACGGAAAAAAATTCGATCGTTTTGATGATGTGCTTTCATCTCGAGTGATGTTTGGTGCTTCAGTAACTATCGAACGCAATGGCCAACCAATGGAGATTGTTATTCCCGATAATTTTTACAGAACAGTTAGTAAAACAGGAAAATTTAATTTCATCGGAACAGGCTATCAACAGTTTCATATCAATACTATTGCCGATAATGCACCAGCGAAGAAAGCAGGAATTAAAGAAGGTGATATTATTGTTGGAGTAGGAGGAGCGAAAGTGCTCGATTCTGATGATCTGAAAAATAAAATCGCAGCTTTCTGTAACCAACAAGTAACGTTGAATATTAAACGTGATTCAGCAACGATCGATGTGCAATGCGCAGTGCGTGCCGATAGTACAATCGGTATCGGATATTTACCAGAAGCTATTCCGAATGCGAATTATAAAAACACACCGTATACTTTATCGAGTGCCTTTGCATACGGAAGTTCTGATGCAATGGAAGCATTAGTGTCGAATGTTAAAGGTTTAAGAAAAATATTTACTGGAGAAGAAAAAGCAACTGACTCTGTTCAAGGTCCGATCGGCATCGCACAAATATATGGCGGTACTTGGGAGTGGCCTAAGTTTTGGGCAATTACAGGATTGTTATCAATGGTGCTCGCATTCATGAATATACTTCCTATTCCTGCATTAGATGGAGGACATGTTATTTTCTTATTGATTGAAAGTATCACCAGAAAGAAATTTAGCGATAAGTTTATGGAGCGTGCTCAAGTAGTAGGAATGGTATTACTGTTAGCATTAATGGTCTTCTCTATCGCAAACGATCTTTGGAAGCACGTAATAAACTAAAGAGTAAGAAATATGTTAAGAGCGTTTGAAATTATCAGACGCTCTTTTTAATTCAACACAAAACGCATAATCAAAAAATAACTACTTCACATGAAATTGAAATTTTCCATCATCATTGTTATTACAATAGGTCTTTTAGGAGGTGCAAAATATTCATCGGCACAAACATCAACCGAAGTAAAGAATAAAATATTGATAGCGCCTTTTAATCCCGATTTGTATTTGAGCGATGCAGAGCAAGATATCATGCGCCAAACAAATAAAACACCAGATCAATACAGAGAGTTCTTTCGCAAAACAATCGATTTGAAAATATTGGGGCAATTGCAAACAGTAATGCCTGCTTATAGTTTAGGTCAAGATACAACGCAGAAAGCAAAACGTGAGCTAGCAATTTTTTATCGTCAATGCGGATATAAGTATGACAATGCTGTAGGAAAGGGAATCAAGAGAGACGATGATAAAAAGAAAGGAATTAGTTTGTCGAAGAAAAAAGAAAGCGAAGTTCCGGGATACATAACAACACGTGGCGATTCAAAATTTATGAATGCAGAAATTAGTGATACCGCATTTTATCATCATTTGTTAAATGAATATCAAAGTAATTATATGGTATCGATAAATCAGATGGAAATAAAAACCAACTATAGTTCATGTATCGATATCGCAAACAAAGTTTATAGAAGAGAAGTAATTTTGCACTATTCAATTTACAACGAAAAAGGCATAGTTATTGATGGAAATTTTTTGGTAGCATATTTTCCTTCGAACTCTAATAAAGATACCGATATTGCAGAAAGAACTTTTCCTGAATTAGCAGAAATGCTAAAATCGCAATTGCAATCGATCGTTAAGTAAGCTTTAGAGGGACGATATTAACGGTGATGATTTACCGAAAATGTCGATTTTTTATCAAAAATGGCCAAAAACGGCATTTTCAGATGCATCGCAATGCACTTATAAACAGTCACTTGTTGGTTATTGTTCCGAAATACTTGGTTGTTTAACTCTTTTACGTATAAATTTGGCACACCTTAAAAACATAAAACAAAATGAAAAAAGGATTACTAATTGTTGCAATGATGATCGGCGTTACCGCATCAGCACAAGATTTCAACTCAAAAAAAGGAACACCTATTCTTCCTGAAGCAGGTGATTGGAGCATCGGAATTGGTGCCAATTCAACATTAAACTATTTTGGTAACTTAATGAATGGAAGCAACTCTGCACCTTCATTTGACTGGACAAACAGTAGCAATGTTATCACTGGTAAAATGATGAAAGATGCAAACACTGCTTACCGTGTTGGTGTTCGTTTAGGAATGGGTTCTACAAAAACTACAACAGGTAGTGATGTTGATGGAACAAAAAGCGAAACTAAAGTAGCTGGCCACAACATTAACTTAGCTGGTGGTATCCAAAAGTATCGTGGAAAAGGACGTGTTAAAGGTATCTATGGTGGTGAAGTTAACATCGGATTAGGTGGATCAAAAACAACTAACACTTTCAACGGAAATGCAGCAGCAGGAGAAACTTTAGAAGACAAAGCTGGAAGTACTTTCGAATTCGGTGTACGTGGATTCATTGGAGTTGAGTATTTCTTTGCTCCTAAGATGTCAGTAGGTGGTGAGTTCGGATGGGGATTAGGTTTATCTTCAACAGGTGCAGGCGAAACGACTGTAGCTGATGGAAACGGTGGATCTACATCAACTAAAACTGGAAAATCATCTTCTTTCGGTCTTGACACTGATAATGCAGGTGGTACTATCAACTTAAACTTCTACTTCTAAGAAGCTCTTAGTTAAAAGAATTTAGTAAGCGATCCCGGCGAAAGTCGGGATCGCTTCTTTTTTACCCATGTAGTAGAGGCCTACCTGCCACACTACATGGCTTCGTCCAAAGCAGTAGAGCTGAAATTGCATACTGTCTCTCTTAAAGACGCAAGGCACAAGACACAAGTTGCGAGGTACAGGGACCAAGATGCCCGTCAAGACAAGCCGGCTTCGCCGAACCAAGAACCAAGAACCAAGAACCAAGAACCAAGAACCAAGAACCAAGAACCAAGAACCAAGAACCAAGAACCAAGAACCAAGAACTTCTAACCCTTTCGCGAAACTTCGAACTTTTTCATTTTCTTTGTAT
>Ga0255347_1005083_pt1 | contig 15241 bp, 10 predicted proteins | sample wastewater_treat_2_FD_192479 | JGI IMG/M metagenome (GOLD analysis project Ga0255347, IMG submission 192479) | Wastewater microbial communities from Lulu Island WWTP, Vancouver, Canada - plant24 | ecosystem: Engineered > WWTP > Wastewater > Unclassified | place: Canada: Vancouver, British...
CAGTATGAAAGGAAACATACCGCCCAATTATCCCATAAAAGTAGTTGGAGTCGATAAAAAGACGCTTTCTGTGGTACCTGAAACGCCTTCCAACTAACAATTTAAATAACCCATTCATAATCAAACCAAAAGAAATCTCAATTTCCTTGTCGGAAATTAAATATTTTGTAAATTTGCACCCCGCAAGTGAATGGTTTCGTAGCTCAACTGAATAGAGCATCTGACTACGGATCAGAAGGTTAGGGGTTTGAATCCCTTCGAGACCACATTATGAGAACGCAAAGCCACCTTTTTGGTGGCTTTCTTCATTTCCACCTCTTTGGATTCAAGCCCCGCTTGAAAATCCAAAGAGATGGAAATGAAGTAAAGACTACGCAGTATGCTTAGCGTTCTAAGGCTATTCGACGAGAAGGGAAGCGCGATAGCGACTCCCTTCTCACCCACCAATATGATCATACAAAGCCACCTTTTTGGTGGCTTTCTTCATTTACGACTATTTGGATTCAAGCCCCGCTTGAAAATCCAAATAGGTGGAAATGAAGTATAGCCTACGCAGTAGGCTTAGCGTTCTTAAGCTATTCGACGAGAAGGGAAGCGCGATAGCGACTCCCTTCGAGAGATTAGCCAAGCTTGCTTGAAGCTAAAAAGGGCTTGAAATAGAAAATTAGCGCAGCGGTCATCGTTGTTTTGCAACTCGGGTAAGAAGGGAAGCGCGATAGCGACTCCCTTCTTACCCTCCAATATGATCATACAAAGCCACCTTTTGGTGGCTTTCTTCATTTATGGGTTTTAGTTCGGATTTTATATTTAGATTTGACAAAATTTGACAAGCCAAAATAAATACCCATAGCGTGAATCATTTAGGACAGAAAATCAGGGAATTGAGAGAGAAGCAAAACCTGCTCTTGCGACAAGTGGCAGCACATCTTGAAGTAGACACTGCACTAATGAGCAAGATTGAAAGAGGTGAACGATACGCCACCAAACAACAGACGATTGACATTGCCAAGTTTCTAAAAGCAAACGAAGAAGAATTCATTACGCTGTGGCTTGCTGACAAAGTTGAATCTGCTGTTGGAGAAGAAAAAAATTTAGCGACGGATGCCATGAACATTGTAAAAAAGAAAATGAAAAAATGAAGAAGGGAATAAAACTTATAGATAATTCTTCAGACGAATATCAGCTTGGTGGTTTGTTGAAAGAGTTGATTAACGACACTTCCTATTCTCAACTTTCCATTGCAACGGGTTATTGGGATTTGGTTGGCATGGTGAAAATCCATGACCAACTCACAAAGTTTTTGGAAAGAGATAATGTAATTTTTCGTTTGCTTCTTGGCGAAGAACCATCGGTGAAAGCATATCAGGTTAAGAAACCTGCACAACAAGATCCTGACTTTCCACAGAAATATTTAAAGAAAGATTTAGAGGACTTGCAGCTAAAAGAGGAGTTTCAAAAAGTTGCAGAGTTGTTGGGCAATCATATGAATGAAACCAACACTGGAAAAATTCAAATCAAAGTTTTCAAGAAAAATTTTCTTCATGCCAAGTGTTACATTTTCGGAACTGATTCTGAAAATGCCGTTGGCATTGTCGGCAGCTCCAATTTTACAGGGCAAGGCATGTTCGGTAATCTTGAATTGAATCAGTTTGAAGACAACAACGCTTCTGTAAATTTTATTCGCAAGAATTTAACGCAGCATCCTTCACACAGAACTTGGTTTGAAGATCTATGGAATGAAAGCGAAGATTGGAGTAAAACTTTCAAAGAAGAAATTCTTGCTTTAAGCAAGCACGGAGGCGTTTGTTTCAGTGCGTATGAAATGTATATCCATGCCTTATATCGCATATACGGCCAGGACTTGCTTGACGAGAAAGAAAACAAAGTTGACATTGACGACCCAACTTCAGGCAAACCGCAACTTCTGAAATTCCAAATTCAAAACGCAAACAGTTTAATAAAGAAATTGGAACGCCAAGGTGTTGGCATGCTATCTGATTCCGTAGGTTTGGGTAAGACCTACACAGCCATAAAGGTGATTGAATACTACAAACAAAATTTGAATCAGCGTGTTGTTGTTATTGCACCTGCAGGGCTTATTCAGCAATGGAGAAAATCATTTGATGATTTTAAAATGATCCATATCCCTGAAATTTACAGTTTGCAAGACATCGAGAAAATAAATGATGTTCGAGAAAATTTACAATCTATTCCTGTTGGATTATTTGTGTTTGATGAAAGCCACAACCTGAGGGCATCAGGCGGACAACGCTTTGATGTATTTATTAAGTGGCGACAGGAAAATGAAAATGCTAAAACTTTATTACTTACCGCCACTCCTATCAACAACCAATTAGCCGATCTTACCAATCAAATCATGTTGGGTTCAGGCGGAGAAATTTTTAAGTTGGGGAAATTTTACGACCGCAGCAGACAAAAATATTTTACGCTGAAAGAACGCCTAGAACTCTTGCAAACAGATATGAGAAGGCAAATCAGAGAGAGCGGATTCATCAATTATCAGCAAATAAAAGAACAGCTTACGCCTTTGTTAAATCGCTTTATTGTAAGACGTACAAGGCAAGGAATTGAAAAGGAATATCCTGATGGTTTGGAGATAAATGGCAAACTTCAAAAGTTCCCAAAATCATATCCTGACAATTTGGAGTATGAAGTTCCCAATCAGTTCAAATCACAACTACTTAAATATGCAGAGCCATATTCTGAATTGACAAGGGCTTTCAATTACGAAATAAGCAGTTTGGCTGAATTGGAATATTTAGCACACCCGCTTGACCTGTTTGACCATTATACCGAACGAAACAAACCCATTCATTCTTCGCTTGAAATTATTTATACCGCTTTACTGAGTTTAGGTTTTCCTTGTTATCGCTACAATATTTATCGTTATGCTTACTATGGCAGGAAACGTGGAGAATTGGAATTGAATGCTGACGAAAACCGAGAACTGAGCAGACAAATTGGTATTTACGGTATTTTCAGAACTGTATTCTTAAAGCGTTTAGAATCTTCACTTTTCTCTATCAATAAATCTATTGGTAGCTATGAGAAAAAGCTGATCGATTTTCAAACCAAGTTAGAGAAATTCAATAAAATCATTTCAGTAAAAAATCTTTCAGCATTAAATAAAGCCATTGATGCTTACAATGAGCAAAATGCTGAAGAAAATGAATTGGACTTTGATATTGATGATTTTGAAAGTGCAGAAGATGGCTTTACCAGCATTTTAGCTGATGAAGGTATTTTTAATGTAACACAACTGAAAGCAGACATCTGCAAAGACCTTGCAGTGCTGAATATTTTGAAAGAGCAAATCAAGTATTTGTTAGACAAAGACGATAAGATTCAGGAACTGGCTAAACACTTGAATCAAAATGAAGACCGAAAAGTATTGGTGTTCACTTATTTTGCCGACACGTTGCAATATCTATCTGACAATTTACCGAAATATTTGGTGAAAGGCAAAAACATTGAATTTGCTTTAGGTTCAAAAAGCGATATTGAGGACTTTGCAAAACGCTTTGCCCCTGTTTCCAAAAAATACCAACTTAAAAATGGAGAAAAGGAAATTGATTTTTTGATTGCTACCGATAAACTTTCAGAAGGCCAGAACTTACAAGATTGCGGCATGATAATCAACTATGATTTGCATTGGAACCCTGTGAGAATGATTCAGCGAAACGGGCGTATCAATCGCTTAGGAAGTAAGCACGAAGAAATTTTCATTTACAATTTCAGGCCCGAAGAACAATTGGAAAGTTACCTGCAATTAGTACGTAAATTGGAAGATAAAATCAACCTGATTCGCTACACCATTGGAACAGACCAATCTATTTTAGACGAGGACCCCGAACCACAGGACTATACCGAAGACTTATACAGCCGTGATGAAAAGAAACGTTTGGCTGCATTTCAAAAGATTTTTGAAACATCCGAATTGCTTGCAGCCGAAGATTTGTTTATGGACGACCTTAGAGCATTTGACCGAAATGAGGAATTTGAATTGACCTACAAAGAACTAATTATTAACATGCCCAAAGGCAAATGGGGTAAAGTGCAAATGCGAAAAGAGGAAGATGATTTTATTCATTTGGCTCATTTGACGGCAGGTGAAGAAGAAGCATTGGAAGCTGGTTATTTTGTGGCATTTACCAAAGATAAAATTGGCGAATTACTCACCACTACCGAAGGTTTATTGCACATTAAAGCAACAAGCGAACAAAATGAACGCTTTGCCGATAAATTCAAACATAAACCTGAAACCGAGGCTTACATAATGGATTTTATTCAACGCTATCAATTTTCAGAAGAAGAACATCAGGTGCGATACAATCAACCACAGCAAGCAGCTATTGCTTATGTGATTAACAAAATGATGGAATACGGTTATCCCGTTTCGGAAATTGATAAGGTGAGTAATTCTATTTTGCATTCGCAAAACGCCTACATCAATAAAGAAAACTTGAAATTGGTGCGCTTGGTTAACCGTTTGAACCGCAGAGGAGAACATGTTTCTGATGAAATCATTAAACAGTTCATTTCGTTGGCTAACCAATATAAACCAGAAGAAAAAACAGAGAAAGCTCCACTAAGTGAAATCATTCAAATTTTCGCATGACAATTAACGAAATAAATAAAAGATTAGTTCAAATGGCAGAAAACCAATCACGTGAAAACGTGTTGGATTTTGCTTTTGCATTGCTGCAATGGATGAATATTGAAGCCAATGCACAGAATAAACCGCAGCTGCTTTCGCCACAAACACAAAAGCTTAAAGACTTTTTGGCTCCAGCCCCACAAACCGTGCAACCACAGTTGTATCGTCTGAGTGCCGAAAATCAAAATGTTCGTGTAAGGTTTGCTGTGCTTAAAAAACTGAAAAAAGATTACATCAGTCAATTGGTGGATAATGACCCAGGTCTTAGCAGCTATCAATCATTTATTAAAGGTATTACTGCCAATAGCGGTGGATTTATTCCTACTCAACCTTACTTCATTCATTTTGTAACCACTCCCGATTATGATAAATTAGTACTCATTTTCAATCAGGGTGAACAAAAAAGAATTGTTTCTTTCCGAAGAAGATTAACCACCACGCAATACAACAAAATTATTCAGCAATGGGAGGATGTTGGCACAAAAACGAAACCCGAAATTGCCGACCTCCTATGGAAATCGCTCGACATTAAAGAAGTAAACAAGGAGTTCTACAAACAAATTAAGGAACGATTTGATGCTTTGTTGGGTATTGTAAAAACCCAACATACTACAGCCACCGAAAATCAGGTCAAGCAATTCACCGTTCGTTTGATAGGCAGATACATTTTCTGCTGGTTCTTAAAAGAGAAAGGCATTATTCCGCATTCTCTTATAAGCAAACAAACCATTGAAAGCACTGATAAATATTATAAAAACGTATTGCTAAAACTGTTTTTTGAAACACTCAATACCAAGGTGCAAGATCGTGACCCACTCAAACATAATAAGCTGTTTGAGAAAATTCCATACTTGAACGGTGGTTTGTTTGATGAAAGTGAAGAAGATAAACTATTTACCAAACTACAATTAGATGCTTGGCTATTGCCTTTTGTGGAAATTTTAGAGAGCTATGATTTTACGGTGGACGAAAGCAGCAGCCAATATCAGCAAGTGGCAGTTGACCCTGAAATGTTAGGCCGCATTTTTGAAAACCTGCTGGCAAGCCAAAATGAAGAAACCGAAAAATTAGCCAACCAACGCAAGGCATTTGGTGCTTTTTATACCCCACGTGAAATTGTGGACTACATGGTAAACGAAAGCATTAAAGCCTATTTGCAAACACATTGGGAGCAGCATATAACAGCGCAGAAGACTAAAATGCTGAATAACCCGGAGCCCGTTGGCGATATATTTGGCAATAAAATGCCACAACAATTGGCCATAGAAACCAAACGCTATGAACTGAAAGCCGAGGAAAAAACAAAAATAGAAAAAGCTATTGAGCCGTTATTTGCCGCCAACCCAGATGCAGCAGCTTTGAAAAAAGAAGACAAGAATTTGTTGCTGAATTTTTTGGAGCAGATTAAAATTCTTGACCCCGCTTGCGGAAGCGGGGCATTCCCTATGGGAATATTGCACAAACTGGTAGAACTGCACGAAGCATTAGGAACAGTAAAAAGCAGCTATGAATTAAAGAAAGACATTCTGAGCCAGAACATTTATGGCGTGGACATTATGCCAATGGCAATTGAAATAGCACGACTGAGAGCATGGCTGAGTTTAGTATTGGAAGAAGATTACAAACCCAATGACCCAAAACACAATTTTGGAGTGAAGCCATTGCCTAACCTTGATTTCAAATTTGTGTGTGCAAACAGTTTGATTGACTTAGGACTCGATGCCTTTATACAGGAAAGCAAAGGTACTTTGCACGAAGGTTTCACTCAAAAATTAGTAACACAACTGAAAGCATTAGAAGGTTTGCGGAAACAATTTTTCACTCCAGCATTGTCAAGTACAAAAAAAGAAAAATTGAAATCAGAATATTTTATTGAACTTGATAAAGTGGTAGCGAACATTGAAGCCGACAGCGACCCTATATTAAAAGCGATAGGAAAAAAAATAAAACATTGGAATCCTTTTGACGATAGCAAGCCAAGCACATTCTTTTCTCCCACTTGGATGTTTGGTATTGATTTAGGTTTTGACGTTTTGATAGGCAACCCACCTTATGGAGTAAGTATTAAAAAAACAGAAAATCCAGTTTTAGCAAATCAGTTCAAAGAAATTTTAAAAGGTGAAGTTGAATCATACATTTTGTTTTACTACAAAGGGCTAAAGATTCTTAACTCAAATGGTTTCCTATGTTTCATCACACCTGATAGTTGGTTCACAAATAAAGGGGCTGCACCATTCAGAAAATATTTAATTACTAATCATTCAATAAAAGATGTATTTGATATTTATAAACCCTTTGAAGCTGCAAAAGACACTAGAGTTCATACTGTTTTGATAAGCGTTAAACAAAGTAAATCAGATATTACAGTAAAACAGGTTCATCCTCAAAATACAGAATATATCTATCGCAATTATTCCATTTCACAGAATGTAATTTCAAGTTTTTTAGATGCAGAATGGCGTTTTTATATCAGCGAAAACGAAAGAGTAATTTTCAACAAAATGGAAGGCAAATCTGAAACTTTAGCATCGTTATTCAATATTAAATATGGTTTAAGAACTGGAGAAAATGAAAAATATATTTCTGAAAGCAAAACTGAATATCCAATTATAGCTGGGGCAGACATAGCATCACTTTATGAAATAAAATGGAAGCCCAAATATTTGAAACGCATAGATGGTTTACCAGAATCCTATTTCAAAAATGAGTTTTCCGATAAGAAAATAATTATACAATATGTAAGGACAAACAGTTTAAACATTAATGCAAGATGGATTGAAGCTGCTTATGTAGAGGGAAACTACATTCCATTAAATTCATTAAATTATGTATATGAAAAGTTCGCAGATTTGTCTTTGTTGTACTCATTGGCACTTCTTAATTCGTTTCTCTTAAATAAATATTACCGAGCATACTACACTGATGTAAATGTGAAACCTACATATCTTTCACAATTGCCGATCCCAAATATTTCTTTAAATCAACAGCTACCATTTATTGACAGAGTTGAAAAAATTATTTCTCTGAAAAAGAAAAACCACGACACCACATCTTTAGAAAAAGAAATAGATGTGCTGGTTTACAAACTTTACGAACTCACTTATGAAGAAGTAAAAATTATAGACAGGGATTTTTGGCTGAGTGAAACGGAGTATAAGAAAGTAAAAATTGAGAATTAAAATGATTCAACAGTTTAGAAATGGATTCAAAGTAATTCTTAAAGTTCGTGACAAATACATTTTTGTTTCATTATTTTTATTTGGTGCTAATTTGATTTATTTGTTTAAAAGATTTCATTTGTCAAACAAACAAGAAATAAATCAGTTATTGAACAATATCATTCAGTTCTCTGGAATATTTTCTGCTATACTTATCACTTTCATAGTTTCAAAAGTGTTTCAGATTAGACAGGAAAGATTAGAAAGACGAAAAGAGATAGTGAAGTTCGCAAACAAGACAACTGACTTCAGACGAATTGCAAGAGTGCTGAAAAACTGTTACGGTTTTTGGAATAAAGAAATGCGAAGAACAATGGATAACAATTACAAGGTACTTAGCTTCTTTGATGTTCATCTCTGGGATTATGACAACGAGGATAAAAAATACTCACCGGAATTGAAGAAACTGAGAAGTGAATTTTTAAATCATGAAGGACTGCAAGGTTCATACTTATATCTTGATATAAAAAGTTTGGTGCTTGACGAATATCACTCATGGCAATTGGAACTTTACGACAGATACGATTACGATTTTACATACTCAATTGAAATACTCGAAAAGTGGACTGGAGCTCATAGCGGAAATAATTTGTGGTATTGCCTTGACCATAAATGGAACAGCTATAAAGGTTGTTTTGACTTTAATGCATTGAGGGAACATGATCAAAACGAAATAGTTGACCTCTGTAAAAAAATCAATCCTCTGAAATATCGCAACAGTAAGTTCAATAAAGATTTGCTTGCATCAGTCGGCGGCGAGTTTGATGGCTACATTTTACCAAGACTGCATGAACTCACATACTACAACACTCTTGGACTTCCACAATCTTTGAATTTTCTTTTACTGATTTTATTCCTGACAATTATTTCTGGAGTATTACTTCCACTATTAGCGACATCAATCAAAGTGAACACGGATTTACTTTTAATTACTTCAAATGTTGCTGTTGGCATTTTGTGTTTGAGTTTGTTTTACTTCCTGTTCAAGTTCAGAAAAATATTGATTAATGAAATAAAAATTGGATAATGTTATTGGCCGAGTTTAAAAAATATAAATCTCAATACGAGAAAGGCGCAAAAAAAATTTCTTTGCGTTCTTCTTATCCAAAACTATTGAAAAACCCAATTGAAATAACAATGGAACAAACTCATGGCAATTACGATTTGTACTTTAACCGACATGGAGTTTTGCTTCACAGTGTTCACATGGAGAAAAACAATAACTTCAAAGCGATTTACGGCTATAACCGAAAAGGCGTATTAATTTCTATCATGACACTACTTTCAGAAAAAAATGAATTGCTATCGATGAGTGAATTTGAATATGACAAACAAGGAAGAATTGAAACCGAAACAGACCGTTCATTTTTTTACAACCCTGACGAAGTATTAACCACCGAATACATACACACATACGCGGACAATAAAGAAGAAATATTCATGTCCAGTGACAGCGAACTGGATGAAGATGAATATACAGAATACCTTACTTATGACAATAAGCTAAAAGTAATTGAAGATAAACTAATCCGCAATGAAGAAGAATTAGTTTGGTGGAACAAAACCGAATACAATTCAACTGGCGAAATTGCAAAAGAATTTTCTCTGAATTCAAGAGGCGAACCTGACGGCGTGTATGCATTTCTAAAAACAGAAAACGGAATGAGCAAAGGCTACAATTTCACTTCTGAAAGAAGCAACTATTTGAGAGAATACGATTACACATTTAACAAGCAAGGGCACTGGATTCATCAAGTAATGCTGAATGATGGAGAGCCAAGATATTTTTACGACAGAGCAATTGAATACTATTGAAAATAAAAATCCAGCAAAAAAATTAAGCTCTTTCAATCCACTACAAGCAAACGCTAAAGCCAAAGCATGCAAGAGTAAGACTTTACGAAACAAATATCAGCCAATGAAAACAGTTTTCTGTAATGTTTATATCGGTTGTCCAATCAAGTAATTTGCATAAAAGTTATTCTCATTGCCATTTAAGGAACAAACGACTACTTTTGAGGAAGAAACTTAAAAAATTTATTACAAAAATCAGGAAGTATTTAAATAACAACGACATCATATTAGTATACGTCGAGATAATTCTCAAAAAAAAATTAACTCGAAAACTGGTGATGAAAGAGCGAAATTTATTATCACGTTAATGAATTAAAAACTCCATCGCTTCCCCTTAACACCCTTCCATATTCGCTACCAGCCAATGAAATTCGCCGTTTTTAAAGCATCCAACTCCATTGGAGGTGCCAATCCATAGGATGTCAGAGATGTCTTCGTAAATCGCTTGTATTTCGGCGTTGATAAAAGGTGGCGCTATAGATGTAATCTTAAGTTTGCCGGCTGTGTTATTAAATCCTGCAATATCGATTTTTACTAATCCCACATTTTTCTCTTTTTCATCCAGCAATCCTGCCCAAATATTTCCAGCAGCATCTTTATGCAATGCTGAAATTCGCGTCTCTTTTAATCCTTGAGCTTTACCAATGCGTTTCGATTTTTGTTGGTCGATGCGCACTATACCTTTATCATCTCCTACCCAAATCACTCCGTTTTTTTCTTGTTCCATTGTACGCACTTTTCCTGTTAGTTGATCGCCTGTCAATTTCGGAGTGATAAATTTATTGTTTGCAGCAATGGATAATCCTTTGTCGGTGGCAACCCATATTTGTCCTGAATTGTCTTGTATTAATGCATTCACTTGATTACTCGGCAAGCCATCGGCTATTTTAAAGGTTGTGAATTTGCTGATTCGAGAATTCTTCAATGTACCTGCAACAGACTTAGCCACTCCTCCTTCTGTTCCCAACCAAATTGTTCCGTCTTTAGCAATTAAAATGGAATTCACCCAATTGTCGCCAAGTCCATCCAACTTCGAATAAAAACTCAATGCTTTACCATCGTATCTGCATAATCCGTGATACTTAGTGCCTATCCAAAAAACTCCTTGCGCATCTTGAGCAACACAATTTATATGAAAGTCGATTAATTCGCGATCTTTTAGAACATTTATAAAGTGTTTTTCGATTTCTAATTGATGTAAATATTTCATTCGCTTAACTTGCGTATCGTGATTACATGTGCTCTCACCGCATTTGAATATTTCACCATTATCGGTCGATTGAAAAAATCCGTTGCTTGCTCCGAACCACAAATTACCTTTTCGATCGCGAAAAATTGAATGGACATTATTATCAGGAGCTATTTCATAATTAAATTCTTTAACCCCTAAAGGCATTGGAGTAATTGACGCATTAGTAAGTTGAGAATCGTTTTTAACAGAAAACGGTAAACCCTGACGATTGATAGTCTGACCAAATGCCGAAACACTAATTGCACAGAATAAAATAGCTAATGATTTCATGAGGATGATTTTTAGATAGGGCAAATCTACTGTCAATTGCAAAGTGGTCGTGTTATTCACTCGTTATTCAGGTGTTAACGAGTTGTTAATGCTAAAATGATACGTTAATAATGAGTATTTTTGAATGGTATGAAATTCAAAAAAGATCTGCTATTTATTCTATTAACTGGGATTGTTTTCGTGGCAATTCTGGGAATACAATATTACTGGATCCTTAAAACGGCGAAGACAAAAGAAGCGATTTTTAATGAGAAAGTGCATTTAGCGCTTACCGCGGTATCGAATGAAATTTCTACTAATACATCGGCCAAACAAGAAATTTTTATTGCTGCCGACAAAAGAGAATTAATTAAAACGGACAGTATCCTGCGACATTATTTGAAACTGTACGACATCAATATTAATTATACTTTTGAAGTTAGTCCGTGGAAAAATCAATCATCCAATCAACCAATTTGGCAACCGCAATCGCTTTTTAATAAAGACAACAACTACCAAGCTTGTATAAGTGATCCGAATGAACAAGAGAAGTTGTTATTGCAGTTAAAATTCCCCGAAAAAGAAGAATTTATTAGAGCTGAAATGGGGCCTTTGTTTATTCTTTCTATCGGATTAATTTTATTAGTAATGGTAGTCACCTTTTACACCTACCGATCGCTTCAGAAAGAGAAAGAAATCGCTGAAAACAGCAAACAATTTTTAAGCAATACAGTACATGAATTCAAAACACCTTTAACTAATATTGCTTTAGCGGGAAAGATGTTAAAAAATGAAACAATTAGTTCTGACGAAGAAAAGCGAAATAAATACGTCGACATATTGCTTCACGAAAAAGAGAAATTGAATCAACAAGTAGAACAAATACTTCAATTTTCATTGATCGAAAAAGGTGAAACAATTAAGAGATTTCAGGTAATAAAAATTGTGGAACTATTGCAAGAAATAGAACAAGAAACAGCACTACAATTAGAAGAAGTTCAAGGAGAAATTTCGTTCGTATATACTACTAATAGCATTCAAATAAACGGTGATAAAGAGCTATTAAAATGTGTGATGATTAATCTAATCGATAATGCCATCAAATACAGTAGCGGTAGTCCGAAAATTATTGTTCTTGCGAGTGTAGATGAAAGAAACTGCACCATTGCTATTCGCGATAACGGCATCGGGATTCCCTTAAAATATCACGACAAAATATTCGAAAAATATTTCAGAGTACCAACCGGAAACATACATAGCGTAAAAGGGTTCGGAGTTGGATTAGCATATGTTCGACTAATTATATTGCAACACAAAGGAGAAATAAAAGTGAATAGCGAGTTAGAAAAAGGATCCACATTCACCATTAAACTACCGATCATTCATGAATAAACCGAGCATATTAATTGCTGAAGACGATTTAAATTTAGGGATACTCTTGGTTGATTATTTAGAAACAAAGGGATTTTCCATTCATTTAGTTAAAGACGGTGAAAGTGCGATTGATGCTATTCAGAAGAATAATTTTCAATTATGTATACTCGACATAATGATGCCAAAAACAGATGGTATTTCGGTAGGCAATTTTCTTCATAAGCATTATCCGAAAATGCCGTTTCTATTTCTGACCTCAAAATCAATGAAAGAAGACAAACAGATTGGGTATTTTTCTGGAGCGGTAGACTATATAATTAAGCCATTTGACGAAGAAGAATTAGTCTGGAAGATAAATGCCATATTAAAACGAAATACAATTATAGAAACAGAAAAAATTGGCAATATCAAGTTAGGCAACTACATTTTTGAACCAATGAATTTACTCTTAAAAACAGATGGCTATACCAAACGAATAACAGATAAAGAAAACAGTATTCTTTTGTATTTATGTCGTAATGCCAATAAAGTAATTAGAAGAGAAGATATGCTCATTGCCATTTGGGGTACAAACGACTACTTTATGGGAAGAAGCTTGGATGTATTTATTACAAAAATCAGGAAGTACTTAAATAAAGACGCAGGAATACAAATCGAAAATGTATTTGGCGTTGGATTTATATTTCACGCCGAAATAGAAGAAGAAAATTCTTAAAAAAACATTACTGAAAATCCAGCACATGATGATACACTTTTCCGTATTTAGCTTTTAACTTTTTACAGCGTTTCAAAGCGGAATTGGTATTACTGGTTTCCAATTTTTGAAAGTCGGAATAGTACTTATCGTCTAGTAAGCTGTACCAAATTTCCAATTGTTTAGGAGCGCTATTTAGTCGAGCCGGGACAATAAAATACAATTCAATTTGCTCTTTCGAAGCCAGTGTTTTGGTTGCACGATATTTTTCGGGCATCAAAGGATTATTACTTTTCCCCAAATGCAAAAAAAGCTTAGAAGTCTTATTAGGCGACTCATCCCATTTATACTTATTAATAAAAGGCGGGAATTGCGCTTCTTGGGTATGCAAAACCAAAATACTATCGCGGGCAGTATTTCTTATTGAAATGCTGTAAACAGCCATACCTTCGCTATTAGAAGGGAATATTTGAGAAATAAGGAAAACCTGTGCCTTTACAGAAGAGGTCACCAATAGCAGCAAAATCAGTAACGGCCTGAATAATTTATGCATAGAGTGCCAAATTAGGAAACAAAATTTGAAGAAAGATAAGAAGTGATAAAAATCTTAGAAAAGTATAAAATACAAAACCCGCCTTTTGGGCAGGTTTTGTTATAAAATATAAAAGGTTGAAATTTTGCAACCCGAATGAGGCAATTAAGCCTTAGTCGTATTCACCCTTCTTTCTTCAATTCTTGCACTCTTACCTACCATATCGCGTAGATAGAAGATACGCGCACGACGTACTTTACCGCGCTTGTTCACTTCAATACTAGCAATTTTAGGACTGTTGATAGGGAAAATACGCTCAACTCCTACTCCTCCAGAAATTTTACGGATTGTAAAAGTTCCTGTAGTAGCAGTTCCTTTACGTTGGATTACAACGCCTTGGAACAACTGCTCACGCTCTTTGTTTCCTTCAACAATTTTATAAACTACAGTAATAGTATCACCGGCTCTGAATTCAGGCCACTGCTTAATTTCGATGCTGTTTTGTTCAGCTATGTTAAGTAAGTCCATTTTGCTTCTCTTATTACCCTAAACGGGGCTGCAATATTAGCGAATTTTCACTTATAAAGCACCTTTTTTGTGCAGGAAATTAAAAAAATCGAACATCGCCTGTTAATAACGTTGTAAAATACTGAAATTCAATAATTTATTGAGTTATAAAAATCGGTCAATTTTTACTCCTTTGGCAATTTTTCATAAAACGAAAGCAATTCGGCACCAATTTTTCGGTTATTAAACTTCGTTTCTACCAGATTTCGTGCATTTTCTCCAATCTTTTTTAGGGCATCGGGGTTATTTAAAGCCCATTTTATTTTGGCAATAAACTCATCGGGAGTATTGGCAATGAGCACTTCCTTTTGGTCGATTGCCGGTATTCCTTCTAATCCGATAGTCGTGGTAATAATGGCCTTACCAAAAGCCATCCCTTCCACTATTTTGACACGCATTCCGCTGCCGCTAAACAATGGCACAATCATGAGTTTTCCGTCGGAAAAGTAGACTTCTATAGAATCCACTTTATCGGATATTTCGACTTTATCGGACTTAAAATTAAAAAATCCGGGAGGCATACGTTTCCCGGCGAACTTAAAGCGAACATCAGGCATATCGGCACTTAATTTCGGCCATACTTCCTCTAAAAACCACTTAATACCTTCTTGGTTCGGCAACCAATCCATCGCTCCTAAATGAAACAACATATTGCCCTCCGGCATAGGCAAGGCAGGATAATTTTTCAAATCGACCCCAATCGGCGCAATATGAATTGGGACATCAGCACCCAATTCCTTTAATTGCTGCTCATCTTCTTTAGTCAGCGTGGCAATTCCGTCAACTCTATTCAATGCCCACATTTCATAATGGCGCAATCTGT
>Ga0255347_1005085_pt1 | contig 15236 bp, 11 predicted proteins | sample wastewater_treat_2_FD_192479 | JGI IMG/M metagenome (GOLD analysis project Ga0255347, IMG submission 192479) | Wastewater microbial communities from Lulu Island WWTP, Vancouver, Canada - plant24 | ecosystem: Engineered > WWTP > Wastewater > Unclassified | place: Canada: Vancouver, British...
AATCCGGTCTCTTATAGGTTCGCCCTCCTTGCCGGTATGGAATCCATCATAAAGGTAATAAACCACGGTCCCGGATGATGTGCTGACATCTTCTGGCCTGACAGGATTATCTTCCTTTTTTGTAGCAAAGGAATATTCATATTTTCCGCATCCAATTACTATTTTATCCGGATAGAAGACATCATAACCAAACGATAGTGTTATATCCCACTCGTACCAGCCGCCAGCGCTGAAGCCTCCTTCCTGGAACCAGTTCCCGCGGAGTGTTCCTGCTTTATCAAGAGCAAATTCGCCGTCTGTTACATTGTATTTATCCCGGTCATAAACATAGTCTGGTTCACCGTATGGTCGTGGCGGTTTTACCAGGGCATATAACTCTGAGCGTAATGGTTCAGTATAATAAGACAATGGTTTATCTCCGTACATAGTAACAATAGGGTGTTTTTGACTTAAAAAACCATTATCGATATTTTTGTTAAGCACCCCAAAATCAACGCAGGGTATAGGCATACTGGTTCCAATTCGATTGCCCGCGGAAACCATATCTCCTTCTTTAAGATCTTTATTAAGATAAATATGACTTATATAATAAGTCATTGAATTAGTAACTCCAATTCTTATAATACCATCGCCAACCGCATCTTCCGCAATATATATAATTTTCCCGCCGCATGGCGCATAAATCGGGTGGCCTGAACCTTTCAATACAAAATAAATGTGGTCGGTTGGAAATGTGTGAGCGGAAGGCCTTATTTGCCCCAGGGGAATAATTCGCTCAAAACTTTCTATATTCATAATAGAACAGGTAAATTCCATTATGCCGTCATCTGGCAGGGTTGGGTCAAAATATTGATTTATTATATCATCAGTATAGTTGTTGTTATTGTTATTATTATCACAACTGACAACGAATAGAGTAGTAAAACCAAGTATTAAAGCAACGCAAATAAAGATTAACCTTTTTATTCTCATATTTCACTTATTCGCAATAAATATCCAGTCAGGAAAATTCTCTCCGTTTTTTACTTATCGTTTTCTTCTGTTTCTGTCTTTTCTGTGTCTATCTCTGCCTTTTCAGTCTTTTCTGTCTTTTCTGTGCTTATCTCTGTCTTTTCAGTGTCATCATTTTCTATAGCAGTTAGTTCTTCAGCATTTGCATCTTCGCCATTTTTTTCTTTTCTATCTTTTTTTCTATCTCTTTTAAAGAACCTGCTTGTTTTGTCAGCAATGTTTTCATAGAAACCTTTAACAGCATCGCCGCTGGCGGTCAGAATAGTATTTCTTTTTACAAATGCGCACATGCCCGCAAGCGTATTTTCTTTTGCGAAAACAGGTGAAAACGTCAGCGTAACTTTTTCTAATTTAATTTCGTGCCTGGTAGTAAAATTGCGTTCAAGTTCCTTTGCCACCTCAGCAATGGAAAGTTCGGGATAGATATCTTCAATGTGCAGGCCTGTAATATTTTTTCCTTCCATATCCATTATTTTAAGCAGCTCATCAGAAACATACTGAATTGAACCGGTCGTGTCGACCAATAAAACCGCTTTGTCAACAAAACCCAATAAAGAATGAATAGCATTACCAAGATAGACAATACGCTGTGCCCGTTTTTCACTGAGGTCAAGCAGCTCCTGAAACAGAATAGTAAGCTGAGCCCCAAAACTTCCCAATCCTGAAAAACGCTGTACCGCCAGAACGCCATCAACCCGTGCCAGCTTTGTTATGCGTTTAATCATATTTTGTTTTATGCGGGAATAAAGCACAATGGTTAAAATAAAAGCAATGGTTATCAAAGTTGTACAAAGGGCAACATAAAAAAACACTTCGGCGGCTGCTTTTTCGCCACGAATTATAAACAATTGATAGGCGCTGATTCCCATCCATACAACACCTGCAAGTATGCAGAAAATAAAAAAAATAAAAACCGGTACTCTAATAAACAACATGAGTCTTCCTTCTGCTATAAGATTTTTTTGAATTCTTCAATATCAACATTGCGCCCTACCAGCATTAAAATATCAGAATTTTGTAATTCTTCAGCATCATCCGGGAAAAGCACAATTTCTTTTTGTATGGGATTGCCCACATTATCAAGCACGGTATCAATCCGCTTGATTGCGGATAAATGCAAACCGAACTTTTTTAATAAATTCATGTCCCCGCAGGTTTTGCCAACAAAGGGCTGGGGCACATAAACCTGAGCAAAGCTATAATCAGTTGCCAGCGGAATGGTGTCTAAAACTTCCGGAGCAATAAGGCGTTGAGCAAGCAGCCTGCCGCCATATTTTTGTAAATTGATAACTTCGTTCACGCCAACCTGCTTTAAAATCTGTCCATGGATATCCGATGTCGCCCGCGATACAATATATGGAATACCCATCTGTTTGAGCAAAGCTGTGGTAATAATGCTGACTTCAAGATTGTCTCCCACCGTTACAATTGCCGTATCCACATCATCAAGCGGCGCCCTTAACAAAGCTTTTTCGTCCGTCGCATTTATGCGTAATGCGGTAGTCGCCTTGTTTTTAAACGCTTCTACCAGAGCCGGGTCATTGTCTACCACAATAACCTCCCCGCCTTTTTGAGACAGTACTTCGGCAATGGTTTGCCCAAACGCTCCCAGGCCGAACACTGCAAAAACTTTTTTCTTTGCCTTTGACATAATAGTCTCCTGTTATTAGCCTATTGAAATATCTGCCTGCGGATAGCTGATATTAACCTGTTCTTTATCAAATGCCGCAGCCGATAAAATTGTTATAGCTCCTAAACGCCCCCAGAACATCAATAAAAGAATGGCAATTTTGCCTGTTACTGACAATGAGGAAGTAATACCTGCCGATATGCCGGTAGTTCCTATTGCGGCACAAACTTCAAACATGATTTTCAGCACATCCGCTTTTTCGGTAAGTGAAAGCACAAAGACCGCAACAAAAACGGCTGTTAAACCGGAAAGACAGATCACAAAAGCGCTGCGTATTTTATCGTTTCCAATTTGATAGTTTTGAATTGTCACCGTTTTTTCCCCGCGCAAAAAAGAGCGTATGGCAGACCCAATTACCGCGACAGTCTGGACCTTTATGCCCCCGGCTGTACCGCCCGAAGAAGCGCCGATAAACATAAAGACACACATAAATAAATATGTTGAAACAGTAAAGTTACTAAAAGGTACGGTATTAAAACCCGCAGTCCGCAGAGTGACCGATTGAAAAAAAGCCGCCAGATATTGTTCTCCCAGGCCATAGCTTGCCATGGAATTGTCATGTTCTAAAATATAAAACAATAAAGTGCCGGCTAAAATCAATACGCCGGCAAAAACAAGAACAATGCGGCTGTTTAAAGTCAAATCGTTTTGAAAGGAACCTCGTTGCCTTTTAGCTAAAGCAGTAAAACGCTCTTTGAGTACCAATCTCACATTATGTATGACCGCAAAGCTGATTCCTCCCAGAATAATCAAAAAAGCAATAGTAAAATTGACAACCGGATTTAAGCGAAAACTTTCAAAGCCGTCAGAATAAAGAACAAATCCGGCATTACAAAAAGCTGAAACCGCATGAAAAATCGAATAGTAGGCATTTTTTATACTAAAACCAAGAGTGGGTAAAAAACCCCAGAAGAGCAACAGCGCTCCAATGCCTTCTATTAAAAAGGTGGTAAATACTATGCCTAAAACCGTAGAACGCAGGCTTGAATTGTCATCTTCGCTGAGCATATAGCTTAACAGCATTTTATCTTTTAAGGACATGCGCCTGCCAAGCAAAAAGATGGTAAAAAAAGTAAGCAGCATAATACCAAGCCCGCCTATTTGAATAAGCACCAGAAGTACAAGCTGCCCCCAGATGGTATAAGTTGTTGCCGTATCAACTACAATTAAACCGTTCACACAGGTTGCCGAGGTTGCGGTAAAAAGAGCATCAAAAAATGGCAATCCCCTGCCGTCCACTGTTGCAAAGTTCATCATCAAAAGTAATGTTCCGGCTAAAATAACAAAGACAAAGCTCAGCAAAATACTCTGTGACGGATTTGCCGTAAATTTTTCGACATACGCAGAAATCTTATTCTTGCCGTAAATTTTTAAAACTACAAAGACATTGCGCAGCAAAATGGCAAAAATAGCTAAATCGCTCAGGATAATAGCGGTATAAAAAAACTTACTATAAATAAATAAAACAAAAAACGTGAGGGTAAAAAGCAGAGGAAATATATTTTCTCTAAGATAGATCCGTTTATATCTGGCTATGGCAATACCGTAAACTGTTTCAGCTAAAACTACCGCTATCAACAAAATGTCAATAACCGAACTAAATATCAACAGAGCATAAGACCTATCCGGAATCTGCCCTAAAAAAAGCGAGATAATACTTAAAATAACGGTTAAAAAAATAAACCATTGATATTTTTTCATATTCTGGCCGCGTCCATCTGAATGTGTAAAATGATGTAGAAAAGACATCGCACCGATGTTAGAATTGATTTACCACAAAGCATTTATGGCAAGGGCGCGATGTCTGCAGTAAAACTACAGAACGAGGCTGAAAAAAACAATAAAAAAATAACCGGCTGGCGTCCTGACGAGCTGATTTTATCAAGGGCTTTATTCGATGATCACACCCTGAAAAAGCTCATTGACTCCTTCAGGTAATCCGCCATGCTGGCGACCGATTCCGAACTCTGCGCCATCTGCTCCGAGCCGGCAGCGTTGGACTGGGTGAGATCGTTCATGCTGCCTACCGATTTCACCACTTCGCCGACAGCCGACTTCTGCTCCTCAGTGGCAATTCTGATCTCCTCAGAACGCCTTTTCACCATGTCCGCGTCGCCGAGTACCAGGGTGTTAATAGACGTCTGCTCCTTCATGCCGGCGGATATAGTGTCCATCATCGTGCTGATCGAGGTGACTCCCTCGATGATGCGGGCGATGAGCCGGATGGATCCCGTGATGTTGTTCATACCGAGGTTGATTTCGTCGGTGTTGAGTTTGATGAGCGAATCGATCTCCTTGATGCTTGTGGCGGTCTGATCCGCGAGCTTGGATATTTCGTCGGCGACCACCGCAAAGCCGCGCCCAGCCTCTCCCGCTCTCGCGGCCTCAATCGCGGCGTTGAGGGACAGAAGGTTAATCCTGTCCGAAATGTCGTTGATTATGGCGATGATGCCCACCATGTCCTGAGAGCTTTTTGTGATCTTCCCCATGCTCAAGTTCATGCGTTCTAGCGATTCGCCCCCCGCGCTCGCGTCGGTGGATATGCTTCCGGCGACCGTCTGCGCGTTGTCGATGTCTGCCGCCATAGTGCCGATCTTTCCGGAAAGCTCAGTTATGCGCCCGATGAGCGCGTTGATGCCGTTGAACTGGTCCTGTACGCCGACTGCGACATTGTCCATACCGGCCGATATTTCCTCAATGGACGCAGTGATCTCCTCCACGGTTGCCGCCTGGTTCTGCGCGTTGTCTGAAAACGACGTCGTAGAGCTCGACATCTCCTCCGAGGAGGTGGCCATGTCCTGCGATGTGGAAAGGATGCTTTTTACCACGCCGCTGATCTTTTCGGAAAGGGTGTTGATGCTGGTGGCCACCATGCCGATCTCATCTCCCGTGAATATCTTGAGTTTGCTTCCCGTGAAATCGCCCTCGGCGATGCGCACGATGGTGTTTTTGCACTCTTCGAGGGGGCCAAGGCGCCTGCGGAGAAGGCTGTACACCATGTAAATCGCGCCCAGCATCCAGAAGGCACCGATGCCTACGAGCCATGCCCCCATCCTGCTGGAATACGCCATAAGCTCAGCACGGTCGGAGCTCGCCATGCAGTAAAACCCGTACCTGTCGTTTTTCAGAGCCAGGGCAAACCTTTCTACGCCATGGAAGGAGTGGTTGAACACTTTACCGGGCTCTGCCATGATACGCCTGCCCCAGTCGTAGTTCGCTATGCTATCTTTAAGGATTACTTCTTCACTGGGATGTGCCAAAAAAAGGCCCGATTCATCCGTAAGATAAATGTAACCGCTGTCCCCGATCCGAATGTCTTTTATAGTTTCATAGGACACTTTCGCGAGGTCCAATGAAACACCCATGATGCCGGCAATCCTGCCTCCAGCCCTGAGCGGAACAGTCATGACGACAATAGAGTTGCCCGTCAATTCTGAGAATACCGGTTTGCTGATGTACGGTTTGCCCTGAATCGCGGCGTCAATGATTTCCCCAAAACCGAGCTTCCTGAGCTTCGCTCTGGTGAATTTTCCGAGGGAGTCGACCAGCATGACGGATTCCCTTTCCGGGGAGGCTATGAAGACCATAGAGTAGTAGTTCCGGGAAAGGTGAAACTCACGCAGGGTTGCTCCCGCCGTGGCGAGATCGCCCCGCAGGAACGCGCCGCCGGCGTGACGGCTTGACGCGAGATACTGTGTATCGCGTTCGAGCTCGGAGAAAAGCGAGGAGATCTGCTGCTCCACGATGCGGGCGGTATTCAGCATGTCTGTGGTGTAGACCCTCGCGAGGGATTTGTTCCCGACGAACAGCGCTATGGCTGTCAGTATGATTGCAAGAAGGAAGGCGATGATGCCCACTCCGCCCGTGAGCGCGGTGACCGCCGTGCCAAACATGGTATATTTTTTGTCGGTCACCCGATCGGCGATGGAGTGCAACGTCCCGGAGTTCATGAGCTCAGTTATCACTTTTCCCGTCAGCGCGCTGAACATGATAGCCGTCACCGCGATCGCTATGCTCCCCACCGTCCACAGGGATATGATCTGGTCAAAGCTGATGTTCGAAATGAGATTCATGATCACGCTGACGACGATCAGGCCGATTATCCAGCGTGCCACCACGTCGATCGCGTGCATTGCGGACAGCCCGACCAGCCGCTCCCGGACTCTCGACGCCTGTTCTTCGGAGAGTGACTCCCCCCTATCCAGCGCTTTTGTGAGCTCTTTGAAGGGTTTCAACAGGTAATGGTTGGAGAAAAGAGAGATTAGTAGCAACACCATCAGAGTAATAGCGCTGGCGATCAGGTAAGCCACGAACTGTTCCGTCGTAATGCCCGTGATGGCCGTGAAAATCACCGCCGCAAGTGGAACGATGATAAGCACCATAGGTACTTCCGTAAACAAATAATAGCGTCTGATGAATGTGCGTAAAGCTGCGTTTTTATTGCCTTCCATATTATTATTCTGCTCCGCCTAAGGCACTGTTGTTGTGATCGTTTTTCCCCTTAAAAAAAAATATACAAAAATAGCCGAATATGTCAATCCAAAATGTTAGCCTTCCTGTGATTTTTGCGCCCGGTTTTTGGGGGATCGGCTCCCACGAGCCTATCTGATAACGAAGTTGCTTTCATCATTATTTCAGGAGAAGCGCATGAATTATTAATAAAGCGCCACTACGCGTCATAAAATGGATGAATGCTCTCAAACTGATAGTGAATCATTGCCATTTTGACAAGAGGATCTGCGTCATAAAAGTCATCATCGTTTATGAATCTTTCAAGATTTGTCATCAATGAGTTGATTTCTTCATAGCTTTGAGGTGGACGGTATACGACTTCACCTGTGATGTTTTTTTTAAGATCGGTGCCTGGAAGCTTTCTGAATCCCGCTCTATTCTTTTCAAGAATGGACTGTATTGACTGGATATGATTTGATGTCAGAAGTTTGTGTTCGGAAATAAGAGAAAAACCTGTTTTCAAGGCCTTAACATAATTACTGACCTCTTTCGCTGAGGCATTAACCGCATAATCAGGAAACAGTTCTTCCCTGTAAAGATCATCATTGGTTGTTATGATATTTTCAATAGCGGAACTGTCCTTTGCTTCCTGCAATGAAAGCGTATTTATCAGAATCTCCTGATTGGGAATAGCCCCTGACACGCCTTTTAGTTCCGCAAGATAGCGATGAGCCGAAGCAGCTTTTTTTAATACTGCTTTTGTCTCAAGATCGATTGCTGGAGGTAAGGGCTCAAGAAGAAAAGTCATGATTTCCTCTTAACTGACAGGATATATAAAAAAGTGAATTTTTTATGCATAAAAACAGAACATGTATAAAATATCACATTTTTTATACATGTTAATTGAATTCTGTTCTAAATATCAAGTTAATTTCATGAGCTTCAGAACCTGTTAACAGGAAAATGTGTTTCTTCAGCTTATCCTGTTATCACTGAGAACCGACCGTTCCTGTGTCATTGAGAATATCATACTCAAGAAAGAAAATGAAATCCTCAGCTCTGAACAACTTCATTATCTTCAGTGAAAAACAGGTTTCAAAGATTATACAGGAATACATCAACTATTACAATACCATGAGACCGCATCAGGGAATAAACTCTATACCGAATGGTAAACCGCCAAATGTCATAAAATCCGATTTCTCAACCCAAAATATCTCAAAATCCCTGTGCTGCAAGGTCTACATCATCATTACAGGAAAAGCGCATGAATTACTAATAAAGCGACCTTACGATATTTCATTCAACTTTCACTGTAATTAACCGGGGGTCATTAAATATTGAAACGGGTGTTATTACAGTTTCATTCATTGATTGTTTATCTACACCCCGCCGTTTCATTAATCTCTTAACCTCCGTTGAAGAGAGGTCGAAATCATTTATTTTTTGAAGAGTTCCAAGTTCAATGTCAAGTGCATTTCGATATGCTTTCCAGACAAGCTCAGAACAATATATTTTATCATTACTCCATCTGAAAAGAAAATCATATTTTTTTCCAATAAAAGTTTCGCATTTTCGACGAAGAACAGATATCTCAACTGCGGTAAATTCATTTCTATTGGAAAGCCGTTTTACAATGCAGGTTCCCTTACCATAACGCTTTACAAATCTGCCATATGGTGTCTTTCTTACCGGATTAAGAGCTTCTATAACATAAGGTTTACCGTTATAGAAAAAAATTACACCAACATGAGTTATATCAGATCCTGTCGCCTTGAACAATGCTGATGCCTGCATTGTTTTTGTTTTTTGAAATATAATGTCACCATCCATAAGCAGGTTGGGTTTGCTGAATAATGTGAAATTTGATATTATGCTGATGGAAAATAATATTATAAATAAAATTAAAACTCTAAACTTTTTTTTCATCTTTCTTATCCTTCAAATCATACTTGGGAGTTAAATTGCTTTATTGCACAATAATAATTAAAAATTTCATTATACTAAAAAACTCATTTCCCCCAAGCTAAAACTGTTGATGTGTATTGTGCTAACATAATCTTTTTTTGAGGATCTTCTTTTCTATAACCTAATATTATTCCATTTTTGGTAGTGCAATTTTCAAATTCAGTTTCTAAATAATAAGCTGTATTGTAAATACCATAGTCATAGGCGTAAAAATAATTTTCTTTAATAATTGTAAAAGTTAAAAAACTGCCATATATAGCGGTTATAGATTTTTAATCGTTTTTTTAAGGTGAAATCCTGATTGAGACAATTATTGTAATCATATCTATCACTTAAAAAACAATAAACATCTACTTCTTTGATTATATAATCATCTAATATTTATAATAATGCTTATTATATAGATTCACATAAAATAGATTAATATGAGTTAAACCATAGGCAGCGATATAATCTTTTTCTTCTCTATCACATAAAAATAAAATGGAAATGAAAAGTAAAAGAAAAAAACAAATGGATGTCTTTGCGCTCACGGCATATCAACACCTTAATTTTTTTAATATTAACTTTATTCCTTCCATGATGAATACGCTATTAATTTTATATCCTGGACGCTTTGCTTTTTTCTGTAACTATATCCAAAAATCAATTTTTCAATTACAATGACTCGTTCATATTCAGCCTTTACAGTGATTTCAATATTATGAATACCATAATCTCCTGCATCAAAATATCGATTAGATAAAATTGTATATTTTTTTAAAGCACCATAGCCCTCATGAAGAATTTTTATTTTTTTCTTAAAACCGACTACATCGCCCTCATATTCCCAAAAACCACTACCTTTTTTATTTCCAAACATAAGTTCAATATCGCGAGTAACAAAATCATCCAATAAATCATATTTTTGTTGTTTAATTATCATATTATAAAAATATCCAACCGAATTTATTGAGTTTTCTAAGAGCTCAATTTCAGTTTTGCTTTTAAAACATGATAAAATAGAAAACATTAATAAAAACCCTACAATATATATTTTATAACTTTGTAATCCTGAATTTTTCATTTTTGTTTTTTGTTTTCGCTCCTTTCAAATTTCGTATAATCTTTATATTTTGCAATAGTTTCTCCATTATTTGAGTTAATGTACAATTTATGTTTATACCATGCGAATTCTGCTTTTATTCTACTTACAATTCCTTTATCCTTTCCCATCTGTTTTTCAATAAATAAATTTTTGTATTCAGTAAAAACAGCTTCAGCAAAATCATTACAATTATTTAATACTACATTATATGTATCAGATGTAAATTTTTCCGTTTTATCAACATTCTCAACAGCTTTTGCTATTAAAGCATCATCCATGCCCACACTTTTAATTGTATATGGCCCTAGAGAGCCTTCAGTTCTTTTTATACCATACTTTCCATATTGAGCAATTTGAATTTTACCATTTACCTTGTACGCAATTACAGAATGACCTGGGCTTATTAATGGTATATCATTAGATAAAAGTCCTTTTATCCCTGTATATCTAACTTTCCGACCTAAGATAGTCGCTTTACCATCTGGATCAATATATTTAACAGGATTATTGCCAGAATAATGATATAAGTTTAAATTTACTGTATTATATACGCCTCCCATTCCAGGCAGATCAATCTGTGGTTCAAAATCTTCATTGTCCTGTTTTTCTTGAAATTTATCAGGCATATATTCACCTGACACCATCGCGGGATCAGCAGTAATCCATCTTGACAGACGAGGATCGAGATAACGATGTCCGTAATAGTACCACCCTGTCTCCGGGTCATATTCCTTCGCGGTGAACTTGTAAGGCGTACTTTGCTGTTCACTCGTGGCCTTGTTGTTTATCCAGGTTTCTCCATAAGGCATATACTCTATCTGTTCATAGAACCTGCCGTCTTTATCCGTCACCACATTACTGCTACCAAGATGGTCAGGGTGGTAGTAGTATGCGCCCTGTTCTGTCGCGGTCATCTTGCCGCTCTTCTCTTCCTGCATTACGGTTTTACTTACAAGGCGCGTGTTGCCTGCAAACACGTGTTTGCTTATAAGGTCTTTGTTGCGCACTGTGTAGTTGTCGCTCACATACTGCACTGTGCCGTATCTTCCCTTCTTTAAGGCACGCATGCCCGCGGCGTCATAGCCGTATGTGGTTATGTCAGGGCGTCCCCCTTCGCCCAACGTCTTTGCGGGCAGGGCAGCGCCCTGCCCCTACGATGTGCATGTCTCTTTTATTTTTTAAAAAACTGGTTGGTGTTATTCGAAGGGTCGGGCCGCTCCGGGCTTCGGTAACGCTTCGCGTCACCGGCTTCGCCGCCCTGCGCGTCCCTGACGCGGTTATGGCATGAAACAGGTTTGTTTTCAAAGAACAGTTCGTGTAATATAACTTCAGAGACCGCATCAGGGAATAAACTCTATACCGAAAGGCAAACCGCCCAATGTCATCAAATCAGTTTTTTCGACTCAAAATATTTCAAAATTCCCTGTGCTCAGCGGTATCCATCATCATTATTTCAGGAGAAGCGCATGAATTACTAATAAAGCGCCACTACGGCGTGAATTAGTAATAAAGCGCCACTACGGGCTACGACCTAACTCATACTATTTATTTTAGTGTACATGAGGGTCCCTAGACCTTGTAATTATTTCCATATAACAAACCCCTGTTTCGCCTTTTCCCCCATTTTCATATCTGAGTTTTTTTGAAATAATAACATTTGAAATACATGTATGTACCGCATGATCCGGATCAGCATCCCATGATATTTCATTATAATTCAATCTATTATAATTTGTAGTCTCTTTTCCCAATTTATTACCAATTAACTCTAAAAGTATTTCGTAGTATTCTTCTTTAAATTTTATTTTTAAATGAAACCATCCTTCCCTGTATGGATCTGAATAAATAACTTCTAAAATTTTACTCTTATCCAAAACAGTTCCAATATAATATTTTGATTTTAAATTTTCAATTTGTTGAATCTTATTTATATCACCGGAATATCTAACAAATTGATCTTTAGCATCATCATAATATTCAAAATCAATTTTTTTTCGCTGCAATTCTTTAATAATATCTATGAATTCAATTTTACAAAAATTTATTCCTAAAAATTCTTCAGGAAAAGTTGTATACTTCTTTGAGCCTTCCCTGTATGCCCATGAATTCATTTGCTCATTCGGCTTGCAGGAAAATATAAATAATATCAATATCAACATTATCAAATATCTTTTTTCAAATCTACTCATAGAATTATAGTTCTCCAATTATTATTTTTCTCTAAATATTATAACTCTTCCTTTATCCCCTGTTATACTATTTTTAAGATAATCTCCAAGCCCACCTGCTTCTTCAAATCCTTTTTGTATTGGACAAGCCTTTGATCCTCCAGTTCCATCTTTGTTTGCTTTGTGATTATGAGCACCCAAAATATATGGTGGCTCTCTGTCTAAAAATGCAGGATTTTTCCCCAATAATCCCGGTTTTCCATAATTAGGATCTTGTGGCACTTTACCATCCCCTAAATTAGGATCAGTTAAAAGATATGCTAACATTTTCTTAAAATCATGTCGGTTGTAATTGTACAATCTCCCAGACTGCACAGTTCCAAATTCCTCAGTATTATCTGGCAATGTACTAAAATCATCAAACGTTTTATAATTGCTACCAATATTCATCTTTACTAAAAAATCAATACTAAAAATCTTTCTAAGATACTTATAATCAAGTTTGAACAATGCAATATTCTTATCATTAAGCGTTCCATCCGGAAAAACATACGCTCTTGATTCAAATCGTCCTTTTTTATCTGGAATTTCAATAATCAATATGTCTTCATTCCCATCCGGATCCACCAGCTTCACCGGATTCTGCCCCGCGTAATGGTACGCATCCAGATTTATTGTGTTAAACACTCCACCCATTCCGGGCAGCTTACTGTTCTGTTCTTTCGCCTCGTCATTCACCGGCGGTACAGGCAGGTAATCACCTTTCGCAAGCGGCGGGTCCGCGCTGCGAGGTCTACATCATCATTATTTCAGGGGAAACGCGTGAATTACTAATAAAGCGACCTTACGGGGATATATGGTTCCGTTATCGGAACCGTATAGTCCAGAATAGCGCAGGGTGTGGCAATGAGAATGAACTTAATGTTTGACATTATAATTTTCCATTTTTTTGATAAAAAAATATTGTGCAATAAAAAAAAGAACGTAAAGAATTATTAAAAAGGATAAATTAAAAAAACCATAACTAAAATTCTGATAAACCAATATCATTATGAACATTACAAAAAATGGAGATTTTAAAAATTCCTTAATTATTATTTTTTTTGTAATTTTGCTATTACTTTTTTCTATCAAATATTTCAAGATTGAATTACCCTGAACTAAAAATATTATGTTCATAAATATAACAAAACCGTATAATAACCATCCCTCTAAAACAGCACCCTTTACAGTTATTCGTCCAGAACGTATTATAGTAATGCTCCAAATAAACCAACTAAACATTGTAAAATAACAAATATATATTTCAATAATTGAATCTTTATTATTCATATTTAATCACCCATCACTTCTTTTATCAATTCCATAAAGGTCCAGCCACCTAAGCCAGATTTTGTATTCATATTTTTCACATCAGGTGGAGTTCCTGGAGTATAACTATCCATCATACCAATAGCGAATCTATTCACCGAAGGAGCATATTCTAATAAAGCTGCATAAAGCGGTCCCGGTAGTTTTGATAAATACTCTAAAGTCTGTTTATTCATTCCATACCGCATAGCACTGGCGGTACCGCCAAGTTTTATCATCAACTCAATACTCGTCTGAGAGGCAAGAATATCTTTTAATAAAAGGCCTCCTTCACCTACCGCCTGCCCGCCTCTAATTATCCCACCTGCAACCGCTAGAAATATCAAATTATCCAATGTACTTCCATCGGCACCGGCATCTTCAACCACATAATGATTACTGAACCCAAGTATTAATTCTCTACCTTCAGGAATTGTATTTCCTTTCAGATTATTTAATCCTTTAATGACTTCTCGTTTATCAATAACATCCTTCTCAGAAAACTTGTTTGTACCTCGTTCCCTGACTAGTTGTTTTTCTGCTAATTTTGTCAGACTATCGCCTTTTTCAGTGATACATTTATTTAGATCTACTGAATATGTATCACCATTTTTATAAACTATAGTTTCTGTTGTATCTTTTTCCTTACCATCTGGATCAACATACCTAACAGGATTACCTCCGACATATGCAAACACATCTTGCCCCTGTGAAGAATACAGCCCGTCGAACCTGTCATCCGCGCTGCACCACCTCGACAACTTCGCGTCATAATACCTTGCCCCGTAATAATACAGCCCTGTCTCCGGGTCCTGTTCCTTCGCGGTGAACTTGTACGGGCTGCTTGTCTGTTCCGCCGTGGCCTTGTTGTTTATCCAGGTTTCCCCATACGGGAAGTATTCAATCTGTTCATAGAACCTGCCGTCTTTATCCGTCACCACATTACTGCTTCCCAGATGGTCAGGGTGGTAATAGTACGCTCCCTGTTCTGTCGCGGTCATCTTGCCGCTCTTCTCTTCCCGCATTACGGTTTTACTTACAAGGCGCGTGTTCCCCGCAAACACATGTTTGCTTATAAGGTCTTTGTTGCGCACTGTGTAGTTGTCGCTCACATACTGCACTGTGCCGTATCGCCCTTTCTTTAAGGCACGCATGCCAGCGGCGTCATAGCTGTATGTGGTGACTACATTTACATCCTTGCCCCCTCCGGGGGTGCGGGGGCTATCGGTTGTTTTTAAGAGGCGGTTCTCATCGTCCCAGGAAAGTGTCCTTGTCATACCTGTTGCGCCGCTATCAGGGCTAACGGTCATCTGTGTCATATTGCCGTTAAGGTCATAGCTGTATGTCCGCGGGCCCGCCTTTGTTACAGCGTTGGGGTGGGCCCCTGTGTACTCATAGTTCCAGTTGTATGTGGTCTCTGCTATGGTCACGGTTTCATTTGTCTCCTGCAGCAGCCCTTTGTTCTCCTGGGCCTTCTGCAGTATCTTTCCTGTTTTGCTGTATGTATATT
>Ga0255347_1005089_pt1 | contig 15231 bp, 8 predicted proteins | sample wastewater_treat_2_FD_192479 | JGI IMG/M metagenome (GOLD analysis project Ga0255347, IMG submission 192479) | Wastewater microbial communities from Lulu Island WWTP, Vancouver, Canada - plant24 | ecosystem: Engineered > WWTP > Wastewater > Unclassified | place: Canada: Vancouver, British...
TTTAGGCGATCGTTTGCGATAGCAGGGCATGGAGTTAGGAATCCTCCCGCGGCCGATTCGTTCAATCTTTCTGCCAAAAACTTCACCCGCCAGTGCATCCCCCAAAGCATACGCTAATGTCTGGGGGAGAACTTCCGCCTGAATATCAGTTGGTGCAGCGGGAAGATGTCTGGCAGGACGAGAAAAAGTAATTCCTGGGGATGTATCCGCGTAAAGTGATCGAAACCCGTTTATCCCTGTTTGGATATAAGCACCCCGAGCCCGGGCGGCATTGCACGGGCAAAAGCAAGTCTCAGGGTGCCACAGGTAGCTGGGATCGATCATCAACACTACCCAGTCCTTGAACAAGTGATCTTGTTCCCGGACTTTCGCGAAGTAGTAGGTGTTCGGATATTCGATAGAACAGCAAATCAGATCATCCCGCCCGTCATATCGGTCTGGGTCGGTCGGATTATGCGGCATATCATACTGCTGAAGTGTCCGCTTCGAACAAAGCCCGAGAGGATCGTCAAAAATATGAGCGAGGTTTCTCGACTGCGTAAAATGGCAGATCCGAGTGATTCCACGGTTGACGCACTCTTGTTGAATCAAGTTCATGGCTTGACCCTCTGGTAGAGTGATTCGTCAACGGGTAGCAGTGACGTAAGCTCACCAGTGTAGAGCAGGATCAAACTCGTTTTTGCTCTTGTTACCGCCACATAAAGAAGTCTTCCATCATGCGTAAGACCATCCTCTTCCCCGTGAGAGTCTATGTAGCCTGGATCGGGAAGATTGTCCGCATCCAAGAAAGGAAGTATCACGACGTCAAATTCAAGCCCCTTAGCCGCGTGATAGGTGCCATGGTAAATGCCGGGGCCGTCATTCCATACTTGGAGGTCGCGGTGCAATCGTGTAGCGTTTGCTCCCAGGGCGGAGCTGAAAATCCTCTCCTGGGCTCTATCCTTTACGAGGATGGCAACACTCTGGGTTTTCCCAGCGCCTCTTGCTGCCCGTAGTGCGATTTCAACTTGCTGATCCTTGTCAGTGCAGTCGACCACGGTAGGCAAGGCACCGTCGGCCCTTGGTGATGTGGGTTCAACCAAATCAGGAATATCCTGAAAAAAAGGCATCCTGGAAATGGCCAAACCCAACTGGGCGATCTGTTTTGTATTTCGATAGTTTTCTTTGAAGAACCACTGCTGTGGGATGTTCAGTCCTGCAGAGCGCCAGCTCATCCGTTGTCCATAGATTTGCTGGGCAACATCCCCGAAAAACGAAAGTGAACCATCCTCGGGGATTGCTGCCGCCAGCGAGCGAATCATCTCTGGGGAGAAGTCTTGCCCTTCATCAACGATTATGTGCTTATAAAAACGGGCCGAGGAATCCTCTTCGAACTCTTTTCGCACAGCAATAGCGATGTCATCCCAGTCATACAATTTTCCGGCGGCAGTTCTAATCTCGAGATACTTGTTGAGAATCTCGTACATGACTGGCCTAAGCTTGCGAGAAAGATTTGTGCCGATACGCCCAACGCGCTCCACTTCCACATATTCCTCTTGAGAAGTGATCCCATGGCTGAAAATCCACTGGATTTCGTCAGAGAAAAATTCGAGGGGCCTCTTAAAGAATTTTGACGGTTCGTAGCCGGATTCGACTGCTTTGACTGCTTGGGAAATGAACGCGTTTCTGTAGTCAGGATCGCAAATACAATTCCTACTCATTTTCCCACGGTTGTTGAGATAACCACGTGCGAATGTATGGTAGGTTTCAACTTGGACATTCTGTAGCTCGATGGGCTTGAGATACTTAAGATAGGTGACAAGTGTTTTATTAAATGTCAGGAGCAGCGTCCTTCCAGCATGTGGCATCGACGACTCGGACAGATAGGCAGCCCGATAGAGCGCGAGTGTCGTTTTACCGCTTCCAGCAGTTCCGAGCACGGCAGTGTGCCCTGCTGAAGGCATGTACAGCACTTCGCGCTGCTTCTTGATAGGCTTTGGCAGATTTCCCCTCATTACGCTCTCACCTTTGATTTTTGTGCCTCGTATTTCGAGCTGTGATCGTATTTTTGAGAACCTTTCGCAGCCTTCATTTCACGTTCCCTCCCAGAGCAAACTCCTCATCGATCTCGAACAGATCCGGTGTGGAGCGATGGACGCCGATGCCATGTTCCATCAACAGCATCACGAGTTGTTCACCGTTCATCAGGGCGATGGGAGTCTTGTCGGGCTGAGCTGCCTCCTTGATGGCTCCGGCACTGAAATCACTGGTGGTGATGATCAGCCCTTGCTCGTGCGCTCCGAGACTGCCGCGCACCTGCTGAACCACCGGAGCCTGGATGTTGTTCTTGAGCTTCCATTTCTTGACCTGGACGGCCATCTTGATGCGGACCACGTCACCGACCACCAGGGTGCCTCGGACATCGATGCCGCCGTCGCCGCTGAGCTTGGTCACCTCAACCATCTCGAAGCCCATCTCCGCCAGCAACTGCGAGATAAGCTCCTCGAACTCACCGGGATTCATAACCAGCAGGCGCTCACGCAGCGCCTTCCGAACCTGGTGGTTGTGCTGCTCGATTTGGAATGCGAGACCGCGTCCCATCCATTGGCTCAGGCCCACATAGCCACGGCCGTGTTGGACAAAGCGAGGACGCTCACCCCGTTTCTGTTGGCGTTTGATCTCGGTGATCACCTGGGCGTACATGGAGGCTTCCGGCGTTTTTCCGCTCGTCACCAACCATCCTTTTTCCAACGCCTTCTCGGTGATTTCCTTGTAGTGCATCGGATTTTTGCCGCCGAACTCCTCAAGCACCTTCTGAGCACAATCGATGAAGGAAAAGCCCGCGTTGGTGGGATGAGGTTTTGATGGCTTTTCGACAGGTGCAAGAGCCGACGCCGTGTCACCTTCTATTTCAGTTGAATCACGGAGTGCGAAGGTTTGAGGACCTACCTTTACAAAGGGCGACTTATCCCCATTGCTCTTGATGTCGGAGTAGAGCCGGGCGCTAACGGTGGCCTCCGGTGTCTTTCCATCAGACTTCCAGAGCCCAGCTTCGATGATCAGCTTGGCTATTTCAGCGGCATGGAGCGGCTTGCCTGCCCCCTTCAGTACCTCTATTGCTGCACTCTGGACACTCATATTCGTCACTCCACCATGGCTTTCAAGAGAGTATCCCTGGTATCGGAATAAAACTGGATGTCGATCTTCGTCGCCATATCATCGGATAGGTCAAAAAGCTGCCGACGGCAGGAAACCGGCATCAAGAGAGCCGAGGCACCTTTTTCAACTGCGATCTCAGCAATGGTTACGGGGTTGTGAATAGGCTCGATAGATCCGCCCAGGTTAATCTCCCCCACGATGATGAGGCCGCCGCGAACACTCTTCTTCAAGAGAGCCGTGCAGAGCGCGATGAGTGATGCCATGCCGAGTTTCGCGCCGGACTTGGATGCGTCAAAGGCTCGGAGTTGGGCGGTGAATTCGTGGTGACGAGGGTCCTTGTCTCCGACCAGTTGCATTGCCCGGGCGTAGAGGTTTTGCTCTGCGTAGCCCATGCTTTCCTTGAAGGCTGGCGGCACGGGTTTGTTGAGGATCTTGACGCCGGAACCCGGACCTTCGTTGATTTCGATACGGTAGAGTCCCGGGTGCTCTTCACCGCCACCCGGAGAGATGGTCCAGACCTGCCCGGGCTCAAGGGGGTCGCCACCAATGCTGTTTTCGCTTTGCAGTTCTGGAGTCGAGACAAACTTTTCTACGCCATCAGCCCCCATCACGTAGCTGAAGTGGGTATTACGGAATTCAGCCGCGCCGATGCGCTTCTGCTGTTCCTTGACGCGACGTCTTGCTTCCATGGCGATATGGACGGCCCACTCGATGTCCTCATCGGCTGCCTCACCTTCACCGGGATAGAGGAGCTTGAGTAATCCACTCACGGTTTTATTGACCGCGTTGGTATCGCGCCCTGACAGAGCGCCACCGAAGAACACCCGGTTTTGCAGTACGCTCACTCTGCTTTGATTGCGAAGCTGGCTCCAACACTCGGACAAGAAATCGCTCACCAGACCGAAGTGATTCGTCAACAGTTCCTTGCTGATTTTGGGAACATCCCAGCCAGGCAGAAATGCGTGGATCCGATCCATGAAAGCAGTGTCGTCTTTCATCTCGGGTGGCATAGGACCAAACAGGTGCCCGATACGCTGTTGATGTTCAACATCCACATCGAAGTTTCCAACCAGGACGATGCTGCCATCGGCACGGATGCTTTCCTTGCCACGGCTGAATTCACCGGACTCCATGTACCCCTTCATGATGTTCACGCCATCCTTCTGGTCGAAAGAGACGCCGGATACCTCGTCGAAACAGACCACATCGTATTGGCAGACCAATCCGCGCTGGCCGGTTGCGTTGTTGACGAACATCCGGGCAACCGTGGCCTTGCCTCCAGAAATCAGATGCGCATACGGAGAAACCTGCTGGAAGAGATGGCTCTTCCCTGTTCCTCTGGGGCCGAGTTCCACCAGGTTGTAGTTACGCTCGACAAAGGGAACCATTCGCAGCATCAGGGCGTCATGTTGCCGCCGGGACAATCCGTTCGGCTCTATGCCGATGGATCGAAGTAGAAACTCCTTCCACTCGTCGGTAGTAAAGGACTTGCGGGCCTCGGCCAGGATGTCGAGCACATCGCGTTTGGATAGTTGGATTTCCCGGAGCGATCCAACACCGAAAGGTCTGCCTTTACTCTCCTGGGCGATGGCCGCATCGTAGTTCAGGCTGATTTCGGCATAGAAACCACCTGTCAGCATTCGCTCATGTTCATTCACCAGTTCCGGGCTAATGCGGACATCGGTCAGTCGCAGGCTCGGCAGTGTTGCGATGTAGGAGTCGGTCTTCGCATCCAGGCGAGCGGTAATGAGGTCGATGATTTTGACCTCGCCATTTTCCCTGGCCCGAGCCTTGAAGAGCTCTTCTTCCCCGGCCTTGACCGTTCGCGATTTGAGTTGCCGTTGGGCGATCTCGAGACCCTCATCAATCTCGTCCTGGTCGGTGCTGGCGCAGTAGCGGCCGAGCAGAAACTCGACCACATACGTCGGCACCGGAAACTGGCGGCTAAACGTCCGGACCAGATCCTTCCGGACCAGGTACCCCTCTAGCGAGGAGGCCGCTTTTTTGTCGATCTGATCCATTTCAATCATGTATTACCTCCACCAATTACTGTGGCGATTTGCGCAACCAGCGATCCATTGGCATCGACCAGGACCACCGTTGCTTCACGCCCCTCCATGTCCTCGTCCTCGACGACTACAGAGGCTGTTACGTTGTCTTTAAGCGGTTTGCTGCCGACGACCACACTGGACAATGAATTGCCTGCTTGGCTACGAACATCAAGTGATAAACCCGAGAAGTTGCCATCTACGGCAACGGTACAGCGCAGCCCCTTCCACACCACGTCGGTAAATTTGACAGATGCCGCAGCCTGAGCAGATTCACCTCGAGTTACCGTCAATTGCAGCGTCAGGCACTCTTGCAGACTTAGGCCGCCATGGGTGTACTCTTTGCCTTTCTTGAAGCAGCTCACGCCATCAGCGAGGGCAAAATACTGGTTTGGATTCCAGTACCATGGGTAAAGCCGCTCCTCGGAGGTGGCCCCGGGTTTTAATGAGGCGCATCGGCCCCACTTGTTATCGGCCAGGGCGCTGGGAAGATCGATTTTTGGCAATCCTCCGGGCAGCAACAACCAACCATGGTCTGTCACCACCCGAACACGTTTCCAACCTGCGGCCAAAAGCTTCGTGATACGGTCTGTGATCTCAACAATCAGGGCATCAATGTGTTTGGCAAGTTTCCACCCACGGTCGTGGCCTTCGTGGTCGATGTCTCCAAACTCGCACCAAGCCATACCCTGACCATCGCCATCAGCAGAGCGCTCAAGGATCGACCATCCCGCATCGGTCAGTAACTTCTTCAGGTGATTGCCGCCCTTTAACGATTGACCGGTGTCTGCTACAGACGGCTCAAAATCAGGGCTGCCACCTTCACCGCGAATTTTGTCTCGCACCGGGGTGACCGCCGCCTTGCCCGTTGCCGTTACACTCGGCAGGGCAGTCCAAGTAGGTTCCTCGGAAATTTCAAATCCGCCTGCCTTTAAAGAGCCAACCAAACGCTTTCCAGTATCAAAACGGAGTCCGTCGACGAAGAGAACGCAGTCCCCGGGGCTGAAAGGTGCTGCCTTTGCCGTCAAGCAGGTGCCTCCCGGGTACGATGCGCCATCAACCAACTTCTGGAGATAGCGGGCTGATTCTTCCACCCACGGCAGGTAAACAGATCGGATAGCGATGGTCACGGCATCAAGGTCGGCAGGGCTTTCGACCTGGGCCAAAGCCCAGATCACTCCGTCATCGACCCGCCATCCGTGACTGCGATATCCCACTGCGAGGTCGTCCACCGAACCTGCGGCAAGGCCGCTTTTGGTGATCTCAGCAATGGTCGATAGGTGTTCCACTGCGCAGGCCAGGGGCGCATCACCCAGTTCGGCCCAGACCAGAGAGCGCCTGCGTCCGTGCTGTTTTTCCAACTCCTTAATCTTCGCCCTGGCTTCGTGCGCGGGCGCTTTGGCCAGGGCCATCAAATCACGGTGAAGGTTTTTCTCCTGGTCGTCATTCCACTGAGGCCAGCCGTCGAAAGAACCGTCTCCCATGTGCCAGAAAATAGTGTCACTCGGCGGACGACATTTTCTGATTTGTGCCGGAATGTTGGGGTAGCGCTTAGGTGCCTCACAGTAGCGCTCCCAAACCGCATGCCACGGACCTTCATGGTTTGCGAGCTTAGTGCTCCCGGCCAAAACCCCTTCGGCCTGTGGGTTGAAGGCCAGTTGAGACTTGCAGACCTCGACAAAGGCTTTCCATTCGTTCTCGCCACGACTTGCCTGGAACGCGTCCCCCTGATCGAGCCATTGCAGGAGGTCGCGAATCGGGTCGCCACCCGTCAACAGGGTGTTGAAGTAGTCCTTGTCCAGACGCTTGCCTTTCAGCAAAGAAACATCCTCGTCGAGGAGCCGATACAACGCGAGCTGCATGGCGTTCTTGGCATCGTTGTCTTGGGCGACGTCTAGGCCCAGCCCGCCCTGATCGGATTTCAAATAGGCCAGGATCGTCCAGTCTTTCGCATTGATTTGGGACCAGATCACGCCCCGGTATTGCAGTTCAGCAAGTGGCTTCAGGTGATCCGGGCAACTTTCGACAGCCCGCAGGTCCTGGCGGCTGACGCCCGGCAGATAAAAAATCGGCGTCCGATCCTTGGGCAGCGAAACATCCTGAGCTCGACCGGCAATCACGCAACGCAACCAGATGGCAGGCCCAATACGCTTTTCTGGCGCATAGTCGCCCAGGATCATGAGTTCGGGCAGTTCGGCCTGAAGAACGGGTATGACGGCTTCCCACTGACGGTCACGATCCGGCCACAGGATGCAGGCCGGTGCGACCTGAACCTCCGGGTTGAAGACGGCGGCATCACGAACCGCTTTCAGGAGATGATCAAGCACTCTCATGCTTCACCACCAGAGTTATCCGCAGATTGCGCCGATTCACGCAGACTATTTTTCTCTAAATCTGTGCAATCTGTGTCATCTGCGGACAGATATTTACCCGCAGATGATTCCAGTTTTTGCAGATGGGGGCTGTATTCATTCATAAATCTGCGTCCTTCTGCGTTATCTGTGGATTCTTTTCCCGTGCGGCGCGTTTCTCGGCCAGAGTCAGGTGGTGGTCGTTGATGCGGTCGCCTTCCTTGCCGCCGTAGCTTGGGCCGAGGTGGTACCAGGGGACGGATTGCACGTCCTTGCCGCGGTCTTTGTCCCATTTGATGTTGGGTTTGTCGCGCAGGATGCCGGCGGCTTTTTTGCCGACGTCGGGAACGCTCAGGAAGGGGCGGATGTTGAGGCGCACGCCGTCGTTGAGATCGGGGTGCCAGCCGATGGGCTGTTGTTCCAACGGTTTCCAGCGCACGAAGATGTCGTAGGGGGCTTCGCCTTCGAGGATCAGCTCCAGGCGTTTTTTCAGCACTTCAGCAGCGGCGAGTTTTTCCTGGGCGCCGTCTACGCCGCTTTCGGCATCGCGCTTCTGGCGGCTGATCCAGTCGCCGAGGTAGGTGTAGATCAGGGCTTCCAGCGTCTTGTAGTCGAGCTTGTGGTAGTTGACGAGGGCGGCGAAGCCGTCGCGCAGGCCGTCCCAGATGTGCCAGATGAAGGGGCGGTGGTGGAAGAGCTTGCAGTGCTGGGTGAAGAACTTGTCGCGCAGCCAGGTTTCCAGCGACTTGCCGGCGTGGTCGGCGGCGGTCAGCAACTGGGCGAGAACGTCGTTGCTCCAGGCATCGCCGTAGGCTGCGGCCAGCAGATTGAGCAGGCGGTCGCTGGCGGCGGCTTCGCGGCCCACGGGCGGGATGCAGACGATGCCGTCCTGGTCGGCGTGACTGGCGAGCGACTGGCTGCGGGCAATCCATTCACGCGCCTCATCCGCCAGTTCCATGTCCGCATCGGTCTCCGCTGGCCAGCGGTAGCCCAACAGGCGGGCGACGGCGACTTGCAGCACCGTGGCATCGGTGCGCAGCGGGCCGTGGGCGGTGCACTTTTCATCTTCATCCCAGATGACCGAGCCGCAGGGGTGACCGTGGAACAGCCATTGGGTGGGGTCGTCGGAATAGGGTTGGGGCAGGCCGTGGGGGTAGCGCTCGGCGGCGACTTGTTGCCAGTGGTCGAGGTCGAAGGGGACTTTCAGTAGGTTATGAGGGGTTACCTTCAAACTCTGATCAATTTTCCTCACCTCCTGCCCGTGCATACCAGACTCACAAAATGCCCAAAGTGCTGGTAAATTTTGTGGATTATTCGGTACCACCGCACAGGCGTTGCAATCGTAGATCTCTCCCGAATACAACGTAACAGGTAGCTCCCGCATCTGACTAACAACAACCCCAGGTTTCCCCCAGTTGGGCTTGCCCCGAAGCCAATTTTGAGCTGCGTGATTCAAATGCTTAACGCTTTGGGCTAGTCGCGCCATTGAACCGGCCTCGTTTTCCCAAAATATGACTTCGTTCTGTCCGCCGTAGATATCAGTGGAAGAGACAGTGCCTTGGTGAAACCTCCATATGCCACTCAAAATTTTTCCAACTTCCCAGAAACATCGGTTGAATCTTGGGGCATCACCTGCGGAACAACCAGATAACGCGGAAGCGAACTCACTGAGCAATTGACCACCAGAGAGCATGTCTAAGGAAATAATACAATCCGGATTCCCCAACTGTCCCTGCTGGCTGACCGCCGCCAATGCCCCCTCGCGCAGCAGGCGGGCTTTTTCCTCGGGGTTTTTGGGGGCGCTGGCATCCACGCCATGCAGTTGAAAATCGGCGGCGGCCTGGGCGCGGGTTTGGGTCAGCAAAATAGCCTGCACCACTTCGCCGCTGATGGTGTCAAACGCCCCCGGCCCCAGCCGCGCCAGCAGGTTCCATTGCACGCGCTTCAATAGCGATTCGCGCTGCTTTTTGTAGCTGGTGAGAAACAGCCAGTTCTGCGGCATGACGATTTGCACCACGCCGGCCGCTTGGCACAGCTCCAGGCAGCGTTCCAGAAACACGTTGGCCAGGTCGTTCTTGGCCTCGGGGTAATGGGTTTCGCAGAAGGTTTTCAGCGCCTCGTCCTGCTTGCCGCGGGCCAGATAGGGCACGTTGGTGATGACCAGGTGGTAGCGCCCCGCCAGCAGGCGCGCTGCTTCGAGTAGGCCCTGGGCGCTGAGGGCGTGATCCCAGCGGGTTTCGTCTTCGCTGCGTTTGGCTGCAGCCTCGCGGGCCAGCGCCGCGCCCAGAAACTCGCCCAGTTCCTGATAGCCGGCACCCAGCAGATCGCCTTGGGTTTTGTCCGGCGACAGCAGGCTGCCGAGCAAGGGGGCCTGAGCAAAGAGCCGATGCAGCCGCGCCAGCCCCTCGCGCAGATGCGCGGCATTGGGGGCATCGGCGGGCACCAGGGCTTCCCAGTCCTGCATCTTGGCCGCGACCTGCAAACCGCAGCAGGCGATGTGGGGCGCGGGGATTTCGCGCACGCCCAGCGGCTGGCCGCGCTCGTCGGGGTAGCGCCAGGCTTCCAATGCCACGGCAAACACGGCGATTTCCACGCAGCGCGGGTCCAGCTCCAGCCCGTGGAGGTTCTCGGCCAGCACGCGATCCACCGCTTCCCTGGCGCTCAGGCCCTCCGCCGCCATGCGCATGGGCACCAGCATCAGCAAGGCGGCCACCAGAAAGTGGCCCGAGCCGCAACAGGGGTCGAGCAGCTTGAAGTCGGCCAGCCCTTTTTCTGGATCTTGGGGCCAGCCCTCGAAGCTGCCAGCAGCGGGCGTGCCGTCTTCCAGGGTGCGGAAGTAGTCGAGTTCGACCGGACAGGGCTTGCCCGGATGGCGCGTGGCCCACCAGGCGCCCAGCGAGTTGTGCAGCAGGAAGGCCACCATGTAGGGCTCGGTGAAGAGCTGGGTGACGGCGGGCAGCTCATCCGCGCCAATCTTCACTTCGGACTGATTGATACGGTCCTTGTTGTCGGCCTGCCAGAACTGGTACACCCAGCCCAGGCTGTCGCTGGCGTGGAACACCTCGACCGGCAGCGCGGCCAGCAACTGCTCCAGCTCGCTTTGGTGCTCGGGGGCAAAGCCCAGCTCGAACACCGGCGAGCCGGGCTTGAACACCTGCGGCAGCATGCGGGCGGCCAGCGTGCCGGCCAGCTCCCAGCCGCTCTTGGCGCCTTCGTCGGGGGCAAGTTCCTCGCACTCTTCCAGGGTGACGGCCACGCCGTCGTACATCAGCAGGTTGTTGTCGGCCAGGAAGCGGGCGAACAGCATGCGGTGCCAGTGCTGGTAGGCCACCTCCTGGGTAAGGTGGTCCATGGTCTGCACTTTGCCGCCGTTCAAGGAATCGCCCAGTTGCCGGCCGTGGGCGCGCAGGCGGCGGCGCAGCTCACGGTCCTGTTCGCTCAGGTGAGCAAAGGGCGCGGCCTCACCCACACCAAGCTGTTCCAGCGCGGCAGGGGCGGCGTCCTCGGCAATATCACGCGCATCCTTGATGGTGCGTTCGAGTCGGTTTCTTAATGTTTTGTCGAGCGGCTGCATGCGTTATTTCCCCTGAAGGCTGCTTATCGAATTACTATCGGCCCGTTTTGCAGGGCGGCCTTGAGTTGTTGTTTCACGTCGTCGACCCAGGCATCGATCTCCTCATCGGTTTTCAGCGTGCGGCGCGGTACCTGAATGAACTGAGCCTGGGGTTCACAAAGTTCGGCGGCACCGCTGGCGACGTTGTCGAAGCGGACGGGCATCGCTGCCACACGGTCGGCAAACATCGACAGGGCGCAGTTGTCCAGGGTGGTCAGCACGTCGCTGGTCGACTGCACCTCCACCTTGGGCCGGGCAGATTCGTGCAGGAACTGGGCGGACATGAGCTGGTAGCGCTGTTCCGGTTCCAGTTGCTGCCAGTTACTGTCATCTGCCAGGCGCTTGAGGCCCTCCGCATGACGGGAGGCATATTCGCCATCGAGCTTGTTGAGCTCATCGCGCAGCAGTTGGGTCAGGTTGGCGATCAGCGGTCCGACCAGGTCGGGCTCTTCGAGTAGCTGGCGCTGCTGCTCGATGGTCTTTACCTGGGCCAGGATGACCTCGGCGTCCTGAAGCTCGGAGGCGTGGGCCATCAGGCGCTTCAAGACGCTCCAGTTGGGCCAGCGTTTGGCGATGCGCTCGGCGAGATCGGTCCAGCTATCGATGTTGCCGCCCAACTCTTCCCGCCGGTTGTAGAGAGCAAGCAGTTGCTCATTGCCCGCAGTAAGGCGGATTTCATCGAGGGGCGCGGTGTCCGACCGGGCCGGTTTCGGTGCCTCGCCGCCTGCCTGGTCGGCAAGCTCCACCATTTTCTGCAGGAACTGCGGTATATAGGCCAGCTCCTCGCCCTGTTTGGCCGAGAGGCCGACCTTCTGCAACAGCTTACGGATCTGGATGCGTTGGGCGGTGGTGACGGTGGCGGATTCCACCTTGAACATCACCTTGCCGATGGTTTTGCGCTCCAGCTCCTTGGGGTCGAGGGTTTGGCCACGCTCGTCCTGCGCCCGGATCAGCCCGGCCACCAACAGCACTTGCAGGCCGCCGTCCACGGCGTCACGCGACCATCCGTAGGGTGAAGACTCGAACTGAGTGCGGATGTCCGCGCCTTTTTTGCCACCAGCAATGAAGCCGAGGATGGCTTTGCACACCGGGTTTTTCGCAGGTTCGCCTTCGTCACCGACGGCCTTGAGCGCATCGGGAGCACCTTTCTGGGCTTTTTCATAAACCTTGGACCAGCCCACGTGATCGGCAGTATGGAACTGCGGGTAGAGCCGTTGCAGCGCGTTGCCGGAGGCTTCGAGCACCATCTCCTGCAGATCGTTGCCGAGGATTTCATTGCCGCCGCCCTGAAAGACGCGGGCTCCGGAGAAGGCTTCTTCGAGCAGTTCGCAAATCTTGCCCTCGGCGGTCTGCTTGGTGGTCTCCATCGCCGCTCGGGCTTCAGTGCCTTCCGGGGTGTTGGGAACCCCGCGTTTATCCAGCGTGGCGCTGGCGGCCTTGTAATCGATGAGGTGGTGGCGGAGGTCATCGGCCGAACGCTTGGGAATGAACACAAAGACGGTCGGGGACTGATTGCCCGCTTGCCTTGAATCGGCCCGCACTGAGTTTTCGTCAATGCTCCAGCCGTCGCGAACCCAGACGCAAATGCGCTGATCGGCATCGGTGGGGAGTTGAGCATCAAAAACGGGATAGATGTCGCGGGTGACCTTCGAGCTCCCCTGGGTGGGGGAGAGCTTGCGCACCATCTCGCCAAAGCGCTTGCGGATGCGGTCATCGCGTTCGGCCTCGATGCGGTGCGCCTCGTTGGACAAGGCGGAGCGCTGGCTCAGGAACTCGTCGCTCCAGGCCGCGCTCTCTTCGGTCTGGATGCGGTATTCATCACCGACCTTCATCAGCAGCTCGCACTTGTCCAGTAGGCCGGGCAACTTGCTGCGCAAACTGCTGCTGCCGCGAGAAAGGTTTTCGACCAGTAGATCGGCGAGGGTATCAATGGTGGCCCGGATGCCGATTTCGTTGTTCTGGCTGCCAAGCTTGTTGATGAGGAAGACCAGGCCGCAGGCACGGGCCATGAGCTGTTCTTCTTCCGATCCCTTGTTCCAGCTCATGGTCTTTTCGTGGACCTTGCGCGGCAGAATGCGTGACTGGAGCAATTTGTCGGCAGAGTCGAAGTAGAGATAGTCGGCCGGTACAACATGGCCCAAGGGCTCACTCAGGTTGGTCTGAATAACCTTGTGAACCATGCTGAGCTGGTTGCGGAGCTGGCTGTCGGTTCCGGTCTGATCCATGACCCGCAGGGTGTTTTCCCAGAAACGACGGCGCACCGGCAGAATGGGATAGTCCTGGGGGAAATGTGGAATGTCGTCTTGCCTGTGACCAATGGTCGTGCCTGCCAGATGCCGGGAGATCTCGCCCAGGTTGGTTTGCATGATCTGCTCAATGGGCGACTTGGCTTCCGGCTTCTTGGCCAGAATGACCTGACGGATGACCGCATCGACGTCGGCATCGGAGAGTTCCACGCGGATGGTGAAACGCCCTTCAAGTTTCTTCAGGTTGCTGGTGCCGGTCACGGCCGTCTGACCGGTGCCAATGAAGAGCAGTTTGCCGCCAATATTCTTGCTACAGGCTTCCACCGCCTCCTGGACATCGATGGAGCGCTGACTGTCTTCGCCGATGTACTGCTGTACCTCGTCGAGCACCACCAATGTCAGCGGGAATTTGCCATCCTTCGTCAGGGCCTGCCGAATGGCCTTGAGCATGTCATCGCTGGAGACATCCTGAACGTAGGGGTAGAGATTGTTCAGGGTCTCGACGCAGGATGCGGGAGATGAAAAGAGCTTGGGCTTGGCCTGAACCAGGGCGTCGTGAAGCCCCTCGGCCACATAGAAGTTGTCCAGCTCTTCGTCCCAGTCGAAGCCATTCTGCTCAACATGGGAGCGGACCTGGTCATAGATGCCTTCGTGCTTGAGCCACATGACGAATCGGGCAACCGGATATTGTTCAGGCAATCCAGCGGATTTGAAGAGGATGCGCAGGAGTGCCAGTCGGACACTGCCGCTCGCACCGGCTCCCAGTGTGCCGGATGCGGCGTGCAGGCCCCCATGGCGTTTCGCCTGGGTGCTCAGCTCTCTGAAATTATCAGTGATGCCCTGCGGCAGGTTGGCAATGCCGCGAGCCGTGGCTCCATCCTCGAAGACCGTGTCGACCCAAAGCGCACGGAGCATTTTGACAAGGTGCGATTTACCTGATCCGTAAAAACCACTGACCCAGACAGCGGGTTGCTGTGCCTGGTCGATGTTTTTGAGGTAGGTCTCGAGAATATGTGACATCCCCTTTTCGTATTGGCCGTCACAGACGAAGGTCTCCAGCTCGTAACGGAGTACCGCCAGGGCCTGACTGGTCTTCTCGTCGTTGACGCTTGCCACACCCTCGTTGACCAGTTTCCGGGTGGCCGGATCTTTTTGGTAAATATCGCGATTATTCATCATCAACCCCTCGTTCAATATTCCTTGTCCGCAGTGATCGGTACAGCGAGATAGTTCCACCCGTCATAGCCATCCAGCAGCCTGTAGTTGTTGTTTTCATAGCTGCCCGGAAAAAAGACCAGCAGCCGTCCCTTGACCATCGGGGCCAACTTGTCGACGACCTCTTTCACTTTTAGAAATCCGAAAAGCGAACCGACGCCTTTAATTGCTACGACGGAATCGGGTCCGATCTCGTTCTTTTGGAGGAAGTTCTCGAATTCATCGGTGATGAATGCGAGGTATTTCGGCAGTAGCGTGGAGAGCAGATGCGGTTTCTGAAAGTAGCTCTTGGCGTATCGTTGCGAGGCGAGCCAAATGGCAAAAGTATCCGTCAGGTCGAACATGGCCCACTCGTGGCCTGACTGTCGCGTGACGATTTCAAACTCATCGACCTTGGTCCGTAGCCAGCGCTCCTCCGTTTCATTGTAGACACAGAAGATCACGCGCTGTGCGGCAGCGGCATCATCGCGCCACGGCACGGAGATGTATTTGTTGTAGGACTGTATCAGCCGCTTAACTCTGCTCACGAAGCCACTCCATTTCTTCTTGATTGATCAGGTTCGGAAACAGAACCTCGATGACGTCACCCACGCGTTTGAACACGATCCAACCTTTGCGAG
>Ga0255347_1005095_pt1 | contig 15220 bp, 19 predicted proteins | sample wastewater_treat_2_FD_192479 | JGI IMG/M metagenome (GOLD analysis project Ga0255347, IMG submission 192479) | Wastewater microbial communities from Lulu Island WWTP, Vancouver, Canada - plant24 | ecosystem: Engineered > WWTP > Wastewater > Unclassified | place: Canada: Vancouver, British...
CCGCCAATTTCCGCAAGAAGATGGAACAGGCAGGATTTGTGTATCAGCGCAGGAGACCGCATGATGAAAAGGGCGCCGGACAGACAACAATGGTGAATGACATCGTGTGGGTTGTCGGTGAAGAGCCAGAGCCGGATTTTGTGCCGCAGAATGACGAAGCATAATCAGTATACTTCAAATATTCGGTAAAAATGTAAGGTCTCGTAGCTAATGTAGCATGAAAATCCGATTACTATATATATGTTTATTTGTATTTATATTATAATAGAAAATTACTGCTACATTAGCTACAATATAAATTACACTTTAAGACTTTAGGAGAATAAGATCTCTGCGAAACGGCCGTTGACAGCTTTTGTGTATTGCACAGCACGGGGTACAGATCCGTGAGAGACAGACCCAAAAATAAAATTCAGGAGGAAAAGAATATGCAAACATCACGAGTATTTCTGGGAGCTATGGAAAACAAGGAGTGTGGCAGAACCATCGATATGATGATCAATGATGCACTTGCCGAAATGCCCGGTATGAGACTGGCACAAACTGTGGCGCTTGATGTGTCCGGCGATTTTTGCACACTCTTGTGCGTATTTGAGAAAAATGATCAGGAGGAAAAGTAAAATGAGAATTATCACTTCAGAACAGGTATCCGCAGGACATCCCGACAAGATCTGTGACCAGATCGCAGATGCAATCGTGACCGACTGCCTTCAGCATGACCGCAATTCCCGTGTTGCGATCGAGTGCCTTTTCAAGAACCGCTGCCTTGTCATTGCCGGTGAGCTGACCAGTACCCACGAGCCGGACTACAAGGCTCTGGTTCAGCAGGTGTTTGACCGCATCAACAACGGAGGCGCTGAGAACCGCGATGCGGGACTTGACTATAAGCTGGACTTCACCGTCGATGATATGGACATTGCGATTCTGGTCGATCACCAGAGCAATGACATCGCGATCGGTGTGAATACCGGCGGCGCAGGCGATCAGGGCATGATGTACGGCTATGCGACCAACGAAACGCCGGAACTGCTCCCGATCCCTTATGTGATCGCAACCAGATTTCTGGAATTGCTGAAATCGTACCCCTGCCGTATGCTCAAAGCCGATGCCAAGGCGCAGGTCAGCTTCGACTACGATAGCGGCAAAATCACGACCTTTCTCTGCTCGGTTCAGCATATCCGCGATGTGGATGTCGAGGACTTCAGACCGACCATTGAAAGGCTGATGGTGAGAACGGCGACAGAGTACGGATTGAATACTGACTTTGAGAAACTTGTGAACCCTACCGGCAGATTCGTTCTCGGCAGTTCCTTTGCTGACTGCGGTGTGACCGGACGCAAGCTCGCCTGCGATACCTACGGCGGTATCGGACACATTGGCGGCGGTGCGATGTCCGGCAAGGATCCTTCCAAGGTAGACCGCAGCGGTGCGTATGCCGCCCGCAAGATCGCAAGGGATATCGTCAGTGCCGGATATGCGGATAAAGCAGAGGTGCAGATCGCATATGCGATCGGTGTGGCCGAGCCTGTATCCGTATATGTGGAGACCTTCGGCACGGAGCATCAGGATGCGGAGTTTATCAACCAGTACGTTCGTGAGAACTACGACCTCACGCCGAGAGGTATCATCGAGAGTCTCGGTCTGCTGGATGTGGATTACAACAAGGTTTCTGCCTACGGACACTTCGGAAAATCGGGGCTTCCGTGGGAGAAATAAAAAAATCTGAAAAAATTTTGAGTGTTACCCCTAAAATGCCCTCTCCCACGACAGTATATGAGGGGCGTTGTTCAGACCGACCAACACACCATTTGCGGGGCTGACCGCTCCTTACCAAATATCAACACAGGAAGGAGGCAGAGAACATGCCAAGCAGACCGAACACACCGTGCCGGCATCCCGGCTGTGCTGCACTCGTTTCCTACGGTACGAAGTACTGTGAAAAGCACCGTCCCCTCCACCCGGAGGACACAAGGTCAGCAGGCAGCCGAGGCTACGGCACGGCATGGAACAGAGCCCGCAAGCGTTACCTTGAGACACATCCGCTGTGTGTGGAGTGCATGAAGCAAGGCCGCTACGTCAAGGCGACCGATGTCGATCACATCAAACCGCACCGAGGAGACAGTGTTCTCTTCTGGGACCAGAGCAACTGGCAGAGCCTCTGCCACCGTCACCACAGCATCAAGACCCGAAACGAGGATCACACCCCTGAGTACAAGTATTGACTGCGACTCAGGGGTGGATCTACGGGGCGGGGTCCGGGCTGGGGCTGCCCCGGGGGGCGGGTCGGAATCTCTGCGGGATACCGAACAGAAGACCGTCGGCCCCTCTCGTGTGAAAAAACGCGAAATTGCAGGGCCCCCGGTCAATCGGGACCCTGACAGAAATTGAAATATGGAATGCACAGAAAAACGAAAGTACTGATTTATCGTGCTTTTCCAAAGGCTGCCGTCGGTTTTGTCGGCAGCGGTGTACATAATGTGTTTCGTCACAAACCGCATCGTAAAACGGCGATTTTTCACGCAAAAAGATGTGAAAACAGCTTTGTTTTAGCATTTTACCGCATTTTGAGATTGCAGTCTTGGCGCAGCCCGTGTGGATACCGAAAACCGCAAAACTTCGGAGGATTTGAGGTGGCAAGCAGATGACAGATGCACAGAAAGAACAAGTGCGGGCAATGCGGATGCAGGGCATCGGATACCGGCTGATCGCAAAGTCACTGGGCTTGAAGATCAATCAGGTGCAGCTATTCTGCAAGGCACACGGTCTCGCCGGAAACGGTGAAATCGCACGGCTCAACTATCCGATCTGGTGTCAGCAGAACAGCCGCTGTCCGGTGTGCGGTGCAAAAGTCACGCAGCCGGAAACCGGCAGGCGGAAGCAATTCTGCTCCGGACGCTGCCGCACAAGATATTACCGAATGAAAAAAGACATGGAGGAATGAAAATGCTTGTAACAGTTCTATGCCTTACTTACATGATGGTCATCATCCTGATCCATGCAATTTGGATCAGTTCCATCATCAAGCATGATGGCAAGTGCCACTACCACGACTGCAATCGCTGTCCGTATGACGGGTGGTGTCCAATGCAGGAGGAGAAACAGCATGACGCTGACAGAGAACTTCATTCGTAATGCGATACAGCTTGACAGCGGTGCAGAGGTCATGTACGGCAGTGATCAGGTGTATGACACTTATCCCTGCCGCTTTCCAACTGTGGAATTCATGCTCTCAGCAACGGACGCTCTTGTGGAGGTCGCTGATAGAATCCGAATGGAGAAAGGATACCTCCCGATGCATCCGAGGGATGGCAGAACCGATGATGTTGACAATGATGGCTGGTATGATTTCTTTGTGGGAATATCAAAACTTCCTGGTGACCATACGGAATGTCGGCTTGACAGCAGCATCAGCTTTGTGGTCGTAAATTCAGATTCCGATGACAACGAGGATATGTACAGCATTGATCTGACGGAATCTGAGCAGGCATATGTGTATGAAATACTGAACCGGCAGTGCCGAAGATATCATGGAAAAGACTGTGCCGAGCTTCTGGCAGAGTCCGAAAAGGAGCTGATGGAGTGAGGATAATCAAACGCAACGGCGCAGAAGTGCCGTATGACTGTGAAAAGATTCGAGCCGCAATATCGGCGGCGAATGATGAAGTAGCTGAAAGAATCAGCGAGACAACCATTGGCTTTATCGTTGGCAGAGTCGAGCAGCGGTGTGAAGCCCTTGCAAGACCTGTCCATGTCGAAGAAGTCCAGGACATGGTTCTCAATGAACTGGACAAGGCCGAAGCGTACAAACTTGCACGGCACTACAGCGAATACAGACTGCTGCATGAACAGCAGCGCAGGATGAACACTACCGACGGCAAGATCCTGAGCCTGCTCGAACGTAACAACGAGGAGGCAAAACAGGAGAACGCCAACAAGAACCCGATCATCAACAGTACGCTCCGGGACTATATGGCGGGCGAGGTCAGCCGGGATATCTGCCGCCGATTCCTGTTCCCGGAGGATGTGATTGCTGCGCATGACGAGGGTATCATCCATGTACACGACCTCGATTATATCGCGGAGCCGATGCACAACTGCTGTCTGGTCAATCTGGCGGATATGCTTCAGAATGGTACGGTGGTATCCGGTACAATGATCGAGAAGCCGCACAGCTTTTCCACTGCCTGCAATATCGCAACGCAGATCATTGCGCAGGTCGCATCGAACCAGTACGGCGGACAGACGATCAGTCTGGCACACCTTGCACCTTTTGTTGACGTCAGCCGACAGAAAATAAGAGCCGAGGTGTTTGAGGATGTGAACTGCGACTGCGGTGCAAAGCTGTCTGAAGATGAAATCGACCACATCGTTGAAAAGCGTGTGCGCCGGGAAGTCATGCGAGGCGTGCAGACCATTCAGTACCAGATCAATACGCTGCTCACCACCAATGGGCAGACTCCGTTTGTGACAGTGTTTATGTATCTGGACGAGGCTCCGGAAGGACAGATCCGTGATGACCTCGCCGTGATTATTGAGGAAACGCTCCTTCAGCGCATTGAGGGTGTGAAAAATGAAAAGGGCGTGTGGATAACACCGGCATTCCCGAAGCTGATCTATGTTCTCGATGAGGATAACATCCAGCCCGGAACCAAATATTATTATCTCACTGAACTTGCTGCCAAGTGTACGGCAAAGCGTATGGTTCCTGACTATATCTCCGCCAAGGTGATGAAACAGCTGAAGGGTGATGTGTATGCCTGCATGGGCTGCCGTTCCTTCCTGACACCGAGCGAGGAGCATAAATACTATGGCAGATTCAATCAGGGCGTTGTGACCATCAACCTTGTGGATGTTGCTTGCAGCGCAGACGGTGACGAGAATAAGTTCTGGCGGCTTCTGAATGAACGCTGCGAACTTTGTCATAAGGCACTGATGTGCAGACATGAACGACTCAAAGGTACGCCGTCCGATGTTGCACCGATCCTCTGGCAGAACGGTGCGCTGGCAAGGCTGAAAGACGGCGAGGTCATTGACGATTTGCTGTACAACAACTACAGCACCATTTCTCTCGGCTATGCCGGCATCGCAGAGATGACATACCGCATGACAGGATGTTCGCATACAGAGCCGGACGGAAAAGCCTTTGCACTGAAGGTCATGCGATTCCTGAACGACAAGTGCAGCAAATGGAGAGCCGAGACAAATATCAGCTTCTCGCTGTATGGCACACCGATGGAGAGCGTCACCTATAAATTCGCTCAGTGCCTGCAAAGGCGGCACGGCATCATTCCTCATGTGACCGATAAAAGCTATATCACAAACAGCTATCACGTTCATGTCACCGAGCCGATCGATGCTTTCAGCAAACTGACCTTTGAAGCGGAGTTTCAGGAGCTTTCACCGGGCGGTGCAATCAGCTATGTCGAGGTTCCGAACTTGCAGAATAACATCCCCGCGGTGCTGGCGCTGATGCGGCATATCTACGAAACCATCCTGTATGCAGAGCTGAACACGAAATCCGATTACTGTCAGGCCTGCGGGTATGACGGCGAGATACAGATCACCGAGGAGGACGGCAAGCTGGTATGGGAGTGTCCGAACTGCGGCAACCGCGATCAGCGGACACTGAATGTCTGCCGCCGCACCTGCGGTTACCTCGGAACGCAGTTCTGGAATCAGGGGCGCACCGCTGAGATAAAAGACCGGGTGATGCACCTGTGAATTACTGTGGTCTGAATAAAAACGACATTGCCAACGGTGACGGCGTGCGTGTGTCGCTGTTCGTGTCCGGCTGCCGGAATCACTGCATCGGCTGTCATAACCCGAAAGCATGGGATTTCAGCTATGGACAGCCCTTCACAAAAGAAACTGAAGATGAGATCATCGAAGCCCTGCGTCCATCGTGGATACAGGGGCTTTCTGTTCTCGGCGGTGAACCCTGTGAGCCGGAAAATGAAAAAATACTCCTGCCTCTGCTGAAAAAGATCTGGTGGGAGTTGCCGGAGAAAGATATCTGGTTGTACAGCGGATACACTTACGAGCAGTTGCAAGGCAGATCGATACTTCGGTATGTGGATGTTCTGGTGGACGGTCCGTTTCTGCTGGAGCAGAAGGATATCTCACTTGCGTTCCGGGGCAGCCGGAATCAACGAATCCTCCGATTAAGAAATGGGGTGCGTGTATGAGAGCCAGACTGAAACCGCCGGGAGATGTAGTTCGCTGCGATGCCTGCGGCTGTGCCTTTGTGCTGGAACCGAAAACGCAGCGTGAGGGAGAGATCGAATACAGCTTCTTCAACTGTGATTACTGTGGCAAGGCGTATATCGTGTCTGTGACCGATGCCGCACTCCGCCGGAGCATCCGCAAGTACCGGACGCTTGCCGAAAAGCTGAAGGGCAAGCCGCTGAGTGAAGATACGCTCCGTGAGGTCACGGCACTGAAGGATGCGAACACAAAAAGAGCCGCAGAGCTGCGGCAGATGTATATTCGGGAGGGATGAGATGAAAACAGCAGAACTGCGTATGATCCCTGTCTCCGAGCTGAAGCCTGCGGAATACAACCCGCGTAAAAAGCTGAAGCCCGGCGACAAGGAATACGAGAAGATCAAAAACAGCATCGAGGAATTCGGCTTTGCCGATCCGCTTGTTGTCAATGCCGACATGACGATCATCGGCGGACATCAGCGGCTGACCGTAGCGATGGCGCTCGGATACACGGAAGTGCCGTGTGCGGTGGTGGACATCGACAAGGTTCGTGAGAAGGCACTGAACATTGCACTGAACAAGATCACGGGTGCGTGGGACGAAAACCTTCTTGCTGAACTTCTGGAGGATATTCAGAGCAGCGATTTCGACCTCGGCAAAACCGGCTTTGACCCGCCGGAGATCGAGCAGCTTTTCAATCAGGTACACGATAAGCAGGTCAAAGAGGACAGCTTCGATGTGGAGGAGGAACTGAAAAAGCCGACCTTCTCACAGCCGGGAGATATCTGGATACTCGGCAGGCACAGAGTCATCTGCGGCGACAGCACAGTTGCAGAGACATACACCAAGCTGATGGACGGACAGAAAGCAAACCTCGTCCTGACGGATCCCCCTTACAATGTGGACGTTGAGGAGACCGCCGGCAAGATCATGAACGACAACATGAGCGATTCGGATTTCTACAACTTCCTGCTTGCCGCTTACAAGTGTATGTATGACAGCCTTGCTGATGACGGCAGCATTTATGTATGGCACGCCGACACTGAGGGGCTGAACTTCCGTAAGGCGTTCAAGGATGCAGGATTTCAGCTTTCCGGCTGCTGTATCTGGAAGAAGAATTCGCTGGTGCTGGGACGCAGTCCGTATCAGTGGATCCATGAGCCGTGCCTGTTCGGCTGGAAGCAGAAGGGCAAGCATCAGTGGTACGCCGACCGCAAGCAGACGACCGTCTGGGAATACGACAAGCCGAAAAGTAGTCCCGATCATCCGACCACAAAGCCTATCCCGCTGATGGCGTACCCGATCAAGAACAGCACCATGACCAACGGCATCGTCCTCGACCCGTTCCTCGGCTCCGGCTCTACGCTGATCGCCTGCTGTGAGACAGACCGTGTCTGCCGGGGCATCGAGCTTGACCCGAAGTTCGTCGATGTCATCGTGAAGCGTTACCTTGCTTGGTGTCAGGAGAAGCAGACCGCAGAGGTCGCATATGTTCTCCGTGACGGCCAGAAGCTGTCATACGAGGAAGCGGTCGCAGCAATGCCGCAGGACGGTGATGCTGTTGAGTGATGTGAAGTGTGTTCTCATACACGACAATTTCCAGAACTACAAAGGCTACAGCATTCCGAGGGCGCAGCTCGTCATTGCGGATATTCCGTATAACATCGGCGGCGATTTTTACGCAAGCCGTCCCGACTGGTATGTGGACGGTGACAACCAGAACGGCGAAAGCAGCAAGGCGCACAAGGCGGCATTCCACACGGATTACAGCTTCAACATCGCTGAGTATTTCGCATTCTGCAACCGACTGCTCAAAAAGGAGCCGTCCAAGGGCGAAAAGGACGCTCCCTGCATGATCGTGTTCTGTGCCTTTCAGCAGATACCGGAGGTCATCCGGCAGGCGGAGAAATACGGCTTCAAGCACTACCAGTTTTTGTGCTTTATGAAGAATTACAGTCCGCAGGTGCTGAAGGCAAACATGAGGATCGTAGGTGCTACCGAATATGCACTGGTGCTTTATCGGGGGAAGCTGCCGAAGTTCCGCAATACCGATGCAGACGGCAAACGGCACATGATCTTCGACCACTTCGACTGGGTGCGGGACGGCAAAGACATCCCGAAGATACATCCGAGCCAGAAGCCGGTGAATCTGCTGAAACGCCTGATCGGGATATTTACCGATGAGGGCGATGTGGTCATCGACCCCTGCGCAGGTTCCGGCAGTACACTGAGAGCCGCAAGAGAAATGGGACGCAACAGCTACGGCTTTGAGGTCAGCAGGGATTTCTATACCAAAGCCTGTGAACAGATGCTCGGAGGTGCGGGATGACAAAACATGAGTGCGCCATCGTAACAGCATACACAGGTTTCGCTATGCTGAAAGGAAGCGACCTGAAATATCTGTACAATTATCTCTCCGGTTTTATCGGGAGACCGGTGTATTCACACGAGATCCCTGCGGTTGCAGAAGCCTGCAAGGAACAAATACGAGAAGATTTCCTTGCCCTGTGCAGGAACGCTGCTGATGACTGATCTTGTAAAAAGCATCGGCTACGATCAGGGCGAGATCATCTGGAACATTCTGAAGCTCCATGTGCCGGAGAGAAAGATCGACTGCGATCCAACCTTCAGCACTGGGGCTTTTTACAACGGGACAGACATTGCACTCCCTGAGTACCGCTTTGATATTTCCCCGCAGCGGAGCGATGTAGTACAGTCGGATGCAAGGCATCTTCCGCTTGCGGACAGCAGTATCTGCTGCATGATGCTCGATCCACCGTTTCTGGCGACCAAAGGAAAATCGCTGAACGGAACTGATGGCAATATTATCAACAGGCGTTTCGGTGTATATCCCGATGAAAAGAGCCTGCACCGATGCTATTCGGATATGCTCTCCGAAGCGTACAGAGTTCTGAAACCGGACGGCATCCTGATCTTCAAGTGTCAGGACAAGGTCAGCAGCGGCAGGCAGTATCTGAGCCATGTGTATATCATCAACGAGGCGGTGCGAATCGGTTTTTATCCGAAAGACCTGTTTGTACTGCTTGCGAAAAGCCGACTGGTAGCTGACTGGCAAAAGCGGAATCAGAAGCACAGCCGCAAGTATCATGCGTACTTTATCGTACTTCAAAAATCTGACAGGCGCATCGAGTACGTCTGAGTCAGGAGGAAAAAATGAAAACAAAACATCTGACGCTCGGCAGCCTGTTTGACGGCTCCGGCGGTTTTCCGCTTGGCGGTATCCTTGCAGGGATCGAACCGAAGTGGAGTTCAGAAATTGAACCGTTCCCGGTGCTTGTTACCCACAAGCGGCTTCCGGGCGTAAAGCATTACGGCGATGTATCCAGACTCAGCGGTGCAGAGCTGCCGCCGGTGGATATCATTACCTTCGGCAGTCCGTGTCAGGACCTGTCGATCGCCGGCAAGCGTGCCGGAATCCATGACGGTGATCGGTCAAGCCTGTTCTTTCAGGCGATTCGAATCATCAAAGAAATGAGGGATGCAACAAATGGCAGATATCCAAGATACTGCGTCTGGGAGAACGTATGCTTTCACGGTGACACCCTCATAGCCTGCGAAAATGGATATAAGAAAATCAAGGATATCAGCGTTGGTGAAAAGGTAAAAACGCATTCCGGACGATTCATGCCGGTTGCCAAGGTTTACCAGACGCAGAAACAAAGAGTCATGAAATTGCGTGTAAGCGGAAGCGAGGATATCCTTGTAACGCCGAATCATCCTTTTCTTACAATCAAAAAAATCTATTCAGGTAAGAGCGTAGTTGGGGTAACTGAACCTGAATGGGTTTCGGCGGAAAATTTGACAAAAGACTGTCTGATAGGCTATCGCTATGATGTGCCTACACTGCCGGAAGATTTCATGACGGAAGCAGAGGCATGGGCAGTCGGACGCTGGATCGCTGATGGCAGTGTCGATTTGACCAAAAGCAATCCGCGTATGTTTTTTAGTATCGGAATCGGAAAAGAGGCAGATGCAAGAGAACACCTTGGAGCTTTACCGTATCAGATTTACGAAAATAAACCGCATCCGACAGCAACCAACTTTTGTTTTACTTCTCGTGAATTTTATTCCCTGATTGCCGAAGTTGGAAGGGGCGCAGGAAACAAAAAAATTCCGCCATATGTATTTCAGATGCCATTGAAATTACAAAAAGCTGTTCTGAATGGATATCTATCCGGAGATGGGTTCATTCGTCAAAGAGGAAGAGGAATAGAGGTCGCAGCTTCAACGGCGAGCCGTGAGCTTGCCTATGGAATAGCACGACTCATTCGGAATGTCTACCACGCTCCTGCGAATATCTCAAAAAGGTCTGCAAAATCAGGACAAATAAATGGACGGGAAATTCATGCCAATTATCCATGCTACGCCATCACTGCATCCCTGACTACCTCCGCAACATTAAGCGTGATTGGTGACGAGATCATCTGGCAGCCTGTCAAATCAGTTGAGCCAGTCAGCGGAACTACAACTGTCTATAATCTTAGCGTATTGGAGGATAACACCTATGCAGCAAACGACATCATCGTCCACAATTGCGGCGCTTTCTCCTCCCACGGAGGAGACGATTTCAAAGCTGTCCTCGAAGCAGTTATCGGAATTAAAGAAGAAGGGATCGAGGTGCCTGCGCCTGAAAATCACCGATGGCCAAAGTCGGACGTATATCTGGGAAACGGATGGAGCGTGGCTTACCGAGTTTTCGACGCTCAATACTGGGGTGTCCCCCAGCGAAGGGCAAGAATCTACCTTGTCGCAGATCTTGCTGGCGGAAGTGCCGGAGAAGTATTATTTAAGTCCGAAGGCGTGTCTGGGTATACTCCGCAGGGCTTCCGTTCGTGGCAAGGAGCTGCCGGAGGTGCTGAAGAAGGCGCTGGAGAGACAGGCGAGCGGTCTGACGCTGGAGGTGGAACCCTCTGCGTGAACTGTCAGGGCACTTCCGGTGTCGGAATCACAGAGGAAAAGGCGCTCGCAATAGTCGCACAGGACCATGGCAATCATCCGGCGGTGCTTCATGCGGTCGGCATTGACGGCTATAACGCAGCGGTCACCGATGACACAGCAGCAACGCTCGGTGTGAACTGCGGGATGTCTACCGGCAGAAACGGCATCCTGCAGGCGGCAGGATTTTCCACGGAACACAGTGCAAAAGCCAGGAGCATCGGCTATGAGGAAGAGGTATCTCCCACACTGAGAGCCGGTGTCGTTCCGGCAGCACTCTCCGTGGAGAATCATCCGACAGACGGTCGGGTGAAGATCCGTGAAGATGACACCTGTCAGACGCTTTGCAGCAGAGCAGGCACGGGCGGCAACAATGTACCGCTTGTGGCAGAACCCGTTACGCTGAAAATCAGGTCAGGCTGCGAGGGGGGCGGAAAGGGCGCACTCTGGCAGAGGGATATGTCCGCGACACTCGGAACACACAACGATCAGACGCTTTTTCAGCCGGAAGTCAAAGCTTTCGGTGTATGCAGCAAGCATTCCAATGCGATGATGTCGGATAATCCGCACAGCGGATTCTATGAAGCGACCACAAGCAGGACGCTCGATCAGAGCGGCGGAAATTCTGTGACATCCAACCAGGGCGGCATCTGCGTGGTAGCACCTGCGTCGGAGACTTTTGATGTGCGTTTTACATCGGACGGCACGAAAAATGCTCGTGGGCATTGTTATCCGACGGAGATCTCCCGATGCCTTGATACAAGCGAGGCAAACCCGGACAGCAATCACGGCGGCATTGCCGTTGTAGCTCCGGAGACATATTCGCTGCAAGGCTCGATGATCGGACGCGCTGATGAAAACGGTCCGCAGGGTGACGGCATCAACGAGGGCGTTTGCTTTACGCTGAATGCCACCGATCACCATGCGGTCGCTGCACCGGAGCCTGACCATTATTCCACAAGCAAGAATTCCCATCACACCGTGGCGGCACATGAACAGGCAAACACACTAGTCGCTTCCGACTGGAAGGATCCTCCGCTTGTGAACGACCTTCCGAATGACGAACCGGTGTATATCGTCCGCCGCCTGACTCCGGTGGAGTGCGCCCGCTTGCAGGGATTTCCGGACTGGTGGTGCGCAGATCTTGCCATTCCCGATCCGACTGATGCGGATATTGCATTCTGGACAGAGGTCTGGGAGACATGGCGGCAGGTCACAAACCCACAGGGCAAGCAGAAAACGGAAAAGCAGATTCGGAAATGGCTGGATGATCCGTACACCGACTCCGCAGAGTACAAGCTCTGGGGAAATGGCGTGGCGCTTCCTTGCACTTATTTCGTGCTTTCCGGCATCGCATGGGCAGCGCAGAGAGATACACAAAAGTGAACGCATAACGTGCCCGTTTTGAAATGCGATAGCGAATAAGTCCGATTCTGCGTTGCTTCAGACTCGCAGAGATACACTTATTATGATTTCTTTTCTCCGCCAAGCTCGATCTTGCCGTGCTTTTCCTCGTACTGCTCGATGCAGTCACGGATCAATATAAGAATCTGACTGTTGGCAGAACGCCCTTCATAGTCAGCAACAACGTGTAATTTGTCAAGCATTTCCTGCTCGATTCGGATTGATAAACTCTTTATAGCCATAATAAGACTTCCTTTCAAACTTACTATGACTTTATTTTAGACGCATTTTGTGGTATAATGTTAGAAGTGAACACATAATATGTTCAAATTAAGTCTAAAAGGAGATGCTTGTCATGAAAGTTGCAGTGATCGGTTCACGAGGTCTACATGTAGATGACCTCGGACAGTACCTGCCAAAGGAAACAACAGAGATCATCAGCGGCGGAGCAAAGGGCATCGACTCCGATGCAAGAGCCTATGCGCAGGCGCATGGCATCCCGCTGAAGGAGTTCCTGCCGGAGTATCAGAAATACGGCAGGGGCGCTCCGCTGAAAAGAAACCTGTTGATCATTGAGTACGCCGATGTAGTGCTTGCATTCTGGGATGGACAGTCCCGCGGCACAAAATATGTGATCGACCACTGCCGGGAGATGGGTGTTCCGGTAAGGGTGTTCGCTCCAAGAAAGCAATAATAAAAGAAGCCTTGCAGCAAATTGTGAACAGACTGATACTAAATCAGTTGTTCTGCCGCAGGGCTTCTTTCTATTCTGTACTATGCACAATCTCATGGGCAGATACGCCCTGTACATTCTCCGTTTTATAGTCTTGCATTCCGGGGCAAAAGGCGGTAATATGTGACTACGAAAACGCCGCAGCCCAATGCACAAGGCGGAGGGGCGGCGATAAAAACGGAGGTTTTAATATGGAAATCAAGTACAATATCGAAAAGAGCCAGCGTAAGGAACTGGCACAGAAGATCGCAGGCCTGATCGGGGCGGATGTGAGATACGCAGGCGTTCCGAGCTGTGCCTACGAGATCGACATCTTCACACTGAGCAAGGACGCAGTCCTCAGCTTCAGCGACCGCAGCGACACCGAAATCGTGGAGAAGGTGCTGAACGGGCTTGCAGAGGCGGGTTACACCAGCGAGACAGTCACACCGCCGGAGGGAACGGATGCAGCAGAAGCAGATGAGCCGGAGGAAGCCGATGCAGAGCCGGAACCGAACAGCGGATTTCCGGTAGGCGCAAGCATCAGCTTTCCGCTTGCCGACCACACGGTGCAGAGCCTTACGAACCTCATCTGCATGATCCACTCCCGCGGCGCGCTGCTCAGCAAGGCGACCGGCGGAAACTTCTCCGCAGACAAGAGTCTTGCAGATGAGATCGGCAAGCAAGAGTTCCGCAGCGTCCACGAGCTGATTGCCTTTATCCGGGAATGGGATGAAACGAATCCGCCGCTGAACGGCATTTCCTTTGACAGCGACGAGCTCACCTTTGACGGCTTCGGTGAGGCGCAGGATGCCGACCACGTGCAGACCTTCATGAAGCTCGCCGGAGCGATGAACCGCATGGCGCTGATACAGAAGCGAGTGCAGGCAAAGGATGTTGACGACAGCAACGAGAAGTATTCGCTCCGCGTCTGGCTGATCCGCCTTGGACTAAACGGAGCAGACTGCAAGGCAGACCGCAAGCGTCTGATGGAGAACCTTTCCGGTCATTCGGCTTTCCGCAACGATGCGGAGCGTGAGCGCTGGGAAGCAAAGCAAAAGGCAAAGCGTGAGGCTGCCAAGACCGAACAGACCGAGGAGGAAGAAAACGATGCAGTTTCCGAATGAACGACAGCTTCAAGCCCTGCGGGAGCGTTATCCCGCAGGTACACGCATCCGCCTGAACCACATGGACGATCCCTATGCGCCGATTCCGGACGGAATGATCGGCGAGGTTCAATATGTTGATGACGGGGGCAATATTCACATGATCTGGAAGGACGGCAGAACGCTTTCGCTGATCGAGGGCGTAGACGATTTCACCATTATCACCGGTGACAAGGAGGAAGGAAAATGATCTACTTAGCCTACGGCTCAAATCTTCACATCGAGCATATGCAACAGCGATGCCCCACTGCCGAAGTCCTCGGCACAAGCACGCTCCACGGCTACCGACTGGTATTCAACGGCGTGGCGACCATCGAGCCCGACCCCGACCGCAGCGTCCCCGTCTTGCTCTGGGACATCAAGCCCGCGGATGAGATCCCGCTCGACCGCTACGAGGGGTATCCTCGGCTCTATCGCCGGGAGACTGTGCAGGTCGAGCTGGACGGCAGGACTGTCGATGCGATGGTCTACATCATGAACCCCAAGGGCATCGCACCGCCCAGCCCCTATTATTACGATGTGATCCGCAAGGGCCATGAAATGAATGGACTGGACATAGCAGTTCTGGAACAGGCTCGGATGGACTCCATCACCAAACGCTGAACGCGCTACGTTCGCCCGTGTGGGGCTTTATAGGTATCCTCCGACAAGCTGATATAATCCCCTTAGAGTAGACAGAACAAAAAACACTAAGGAGGATATAGTATGCCAAGAAATGCAAAATTAACAGATGAAGAGAGAATGTCAGCGGTACAGGAATATTTGGACGGAAAAGGAAC
>Ga0255347_1005098_pt1 | contig 15219 bp, 12 predicted proteins | sample wastewater_treat_2_FD_192479 | JGI IMG/M metagenome (GOLD analysis project Ga0255347, IMG submission 192479) | Wastewater microbial communities from Lulu Island WWTP, Vancouver, Canada - plant24 | ecosystem: Engineered > WWTP > Wastewater > Unclassified | place: Canada: Vancouver, British...
CTCCGTGGGCACTGCTACGAAGTCTGCAACCGGGGGTTCAGGTGGCGGGATATAAGGATACACGTGAATATAGTCCGGCTTCGTCTCGTTATCGGAACCTTCTGAGTTCGAAGCAACGAGCGTGACCGAATAGTTGCCAGGATTTGTATACGTATGGTTTACGTGGATGCTGCCAGCGCTTGTCGTGCCATCGCCGAAGATCCACATCCACGATGAAGGGTTGCCGGTCGAGTTATCATCGAAAAGGACAGTCATGGGAGAAAACCCCGATAAGGGTGACCCGATAAAATCAGCGGAAGGAGCAGTGGGATTTCCGGCCTTCACAAGCCGGATGTCAGTATATTCATCGTCGCTCCCGCTGGTGCCAAGGAGGACATATTCACCTGGATGAGGTTCCAGGATGGCATGGGCCACGCAATCATGAACGGATCCAAAGGAGGTATTCCATGCAATGAGGCCCCCGCTATCGGTGTTGACCAGCCAGAACTGGCTGCTGCTGCCAGGCGGTGTCGTGTACCCTGTAAATATATAGCCGCTACCCTCCAAAATGACATCCTGCGCATCATCATTCGCCATTGGACCGGATATCCCATAGGTGTGGTTCCACTCTTCATTCCCATCTCCATCGGTCTTGATGAGCAGCCCATCGAGACTGCCGGTCTCGAAATTCCCCATCGTCCCGGCAATGATGTATCCGCCGTCTGCTGTCTGCTGAAGAGCATGCCCTTCCCGGGTAGTCCCTGCTGTGTATCCCAGGTCGTACCATCGTATCCATTCCAATTCTCCGGAACTGTTGGTCTTCACGAGCAGGGGATTGGAATTGCCCGTAGAACCCATCGTACCGGTGATTGCATATCCCCCGTCAGAGGTGCTGATAACATCTGATCCCTTTGAAGTATACAGCGTGCTGATGGTCCGGTTCCAGATTTCGTTGCCATCACCGTCAGTCCTGACCAGCCAGAGGTACGGAATATGGGTATCAGTAAACGAAGAACTCTGCCCGGCCAGGATGAAGCCCCCTCCTGCAGCACTATCCATGGAAAGAGCTTCTTCTATTTCATCTCCGCCATACGTACGGTTCCAGAGTTCGGTGCCATTCACACTGGTCATGATCAGCCAGGCATCCGCATTCGAGTCAGGCCGAAATGACCGGGTTGTTCCAGCCATGATATACCCGCTTCCTGTCGGAAGGACCATTGACCCCCGATCAGCGGCCGTCCCTCCATAGTCCTTCTGCCAGACCCTGTTGCCCGAACTGTCCGTTTTCATGAGGACACAATCCTCTCCACCCGTATCCGTCGTGACATATCCCGTGATCACGTACCCCCCGTCCGGGGCTGCAGTCACGTAAAATCCTTCGTCCTGCATCCCTTCTCCATCATATGTCCTGTTCCAGACCTCAACCGGTGATCCCGATGCAGTGGCTGTGCCTATCGTCAGCACGAGGACAAATACGATGAGGAAAAGGAGATGCACGGTAGGAAAACACTCATAGCTATGCTGTCCCATACGCGTGACCTCAAGAAGAATCCTGGATTGTTGATTTTTAAAGGAACGGGGAAACATTCTTTTATAAAAAAATTTGCCGTTCAGATATGCAATGGCATATCCCGCAAGGCAAAAATGAAAATGAGAAATGCACCATGATAGGATGCCATCTCATGGGTAAATCGTAAGACCTCCCGGATACGTGCAGACCTTTTCGAACCAGTGCCATCCGGGGAGGAGTCTTCTGGTGCGCCATGTGCCTCACTGGTTGATGAATAAACCCCAGTATCTTCAATGGTTACAGGCTGGCCAGGTTATGGGATAGGCAGGAATATTGTACTCATCGGCTAATTCAACCAGATAATATGAATCAGATTTGAATTCAGCATTTGAAATTCCCGGAAAGTTTTTTGTCAGGAAAATATGAAAGCCGGTGAACAACGGAGCAGTGAATTGCATGTCGCCAGCAGAGATAAAAAAATTAAAGTCCGGCCTGACCATCACGCGCTTTTTTGATGCTTCGCCCGGGCTGGTATGGAAAGCATGGACCTATCCCGGACTGGTGAAACGCTGGTGGGGCCCGAAGGGGTTTACAGCGCCCTTCATCAGGCTGGACCTCCGGGAGGGGGGAAAGTATCTCTTTTGCATGCGATCGCCGGAAGGCCAGGACTTCTGGAGCACGGGGGTCTACCGCGAGATCGTGCCCATGAGGCGGATTGTTGCTACAGACAGCTTTTCAGATGAAAAAGGCAACATCGTCCCGGCATCCCACTATGGTATGAGCGGGGACTGGCCCTCCGAATTGCTGGTCGAAGTACAATTCGAAGCCAAGGACGGCGGGACGAAGCTCCGGCTGCGGCACCTCGGCATGCCACCCGGGGAAATGCAGGACATGGCGAAAGCTGGCTGGAACGAATCTTTCGATAAGCTTGAAAGTGTGCTGGCCGGGGAGAAACTGCACCGTGAAAAGACCCTTTTTCTCGTTGAACCGGGAAAACAGGAGGCCCTGGTTACTCGGATATTCGATGCTCCCCGCGAGCGGGTGTGGAAGGCATACACGAACCCGGAACTCATGGCGCAGTGGTGGGCACCGGGGAGGTTTCTGATTCTTATCGATACAATGGATGTGAAACCGGGGGGAATCTGGCGCATAATCAACCGCGACGCCCAGGGGAACGAGTTCGCATTCCATGGGGTGTACCACGAGGTTTCAAAGCCCGCTAGGCTCGTCTATACGTTCGAATATGAAGGCATGCCGGGCCATGTCATCCTCGGGATCGTGACGTTTGAAGATGAGGGCGGCAGGACAAAAGTCACGGGAAAATCAGTCTTTGAAACGGTTGAGGACCGCGATGCCATGCTCAGGTCAGGAATGGAGGACGGGGCAGCTGAGACCATGGATCGCCTTTCCGATCTCGTGGAGATGCAGGATACAGGGGGCACTGCCCTCCTCTGATTTATGGGCCCAAGCGGTTGCAACGGCAGGTAAAAGCCCATGAAAACACTCAACACTCCTAATGCGAATTCCTTCTGTTAAACGCCTCATAATTAGAGGACTTCAATCCTGTAAATAATGGTAGATACAGGGTTTTTTTCAAGTATTTCAGAAGAGTACCTACCATACCACAAGGAGAATACTTCCAGTCATCGGATTCCCTGCGGAACATTGCTCCCTGGTTGCCCCCGGCCCAGACTTTCCTCAGCCCGGTATTGAACCATCTTTCTTATCAAATCATAGGGGATTGGTTTATCTATCGGGAATTGGACAGAGCCTTTTGCGTGTTTGTACGGTGCTAACTCTTTCTCGAACTCCTCGATACCCGATGCCGTCGGGTAAAACCCGATGTGATTTTTAAATGCTGCAAAATGGACCAGGTTGCCATGGAGCCTGAACGTGGGTATCCCGTAGCTGATCGCCTCTTGTGCTCCCGGTGCTGTTTCATGGATCGTTGCCCTGATATTTTCAAGTATTTTCTGCACATCGGGAGGAAAGTCTCTGATATAGTCATCGATGGATTCGAATTTCTTCCTTGGCATGCTTTGTAGTTCTCCTTTTATCCGCCTAAGAAGCCATTTTTGCTCCTTCATCGGGCAAAAGACAGGGGGGATTCGTTGGTATACTATCATGAAGGGTATAGATGTGCGGGAATCTTCCTCCATTGACCCAAGATCCCTGCTATTCCCGGTTTAACATACCTCTCTAGTTCCTATATTGAGCTTCCTGTATCGATACATGTATGCCGATACATGTATGGCCGATACATGTATGGCCGATATGTGGCGACTGATCGGAAAAGACATCTTGATGTATCCAATCCCCTGGCAGGGATCCGGGTTTAAGAAAAAATATGCACGCAACAGAGGGAGCTGGACGACTTATATTATATTCCTTTTAATTTTCAGGCGAAAAAGAGTGAATTTTTATGGACATTGCTTTTATGCATGTCGCTTAATAACCAGTATCATTACTCCCAGGAGCCCGATAATGCATCCAGGAAGTACCATCAACGGGAATTCAGGCACTGGAACAGATCCATGACATGTGACCGTTACCGTTGCCGTATCTGACTGTTTGGTCTCCCGGATGGTAGCCGTGTTGGTGTGCGTTCCTGCGTCCCCACAGCAGTTAAAGGTCTTGGTATAGGTCACCGAACCGCTGTTTGAGAATGACCACGAGCCGCCATTGGTGTCATCGACATTGATTGCATCATTGACCAATGTTGCGCTGGATGGCCATGTGATTGTCGTACTCGGGGAAGGCCCATATGGCGTCCCTATATGGCCAGAATGGTTCATGATGGTGATGAGAGCAGTCACTTTGTACGGATTTCCAGCGTGTGGCTGTGGGTAAAGTCCACCTGTAATGGGGATCACCACATGGTAGCTGTAGGTTCCAATCTCACCAGGATCGAGTACAGGGTTGCTGCTTACATCGACCGGAGCAGAAGTAAGGAAGTTATTTGGCGGAGGATACCCGTCCTCAACATCGACAGTAATAGCCAGGTCCTGCGTCGCGACAGCACCGTCATTCTTCACGGTTATCGTACCATCGATCCAGGCCTCTTCCGTCCCGGCATCTTTCGTCACGGTGATGGTATACGTGACCGTCCCGCTGTCTCCGCAATTCATCTCGAGAGCGTCAGGGGTGACACTTTTATCTATGGTCCATTGGTACGTCGTCGTCCAGTGCGGCGTCGCCGTCACAGCTGCGTCAACGAGTGTTGTGCCCGACCCTCCCTGGTTTTGCGTTGCGCCTTGTACTTGCGTTGTGCCATGGACTGGGCCCGTTAATGCCGCCACCGGCATTGCAAGAACCATGAGGCCCACGGCGAGCAGTAATGCGACATGGAATAGTTTCATACTAATTTTTTCAATGTGCTCTTATAGTATATAATCATGCCGATTAATTCATACGAATAAGTAAAATAAGCAAGATCTGGTTTCTGGAATAATTTATTGATTTTACCACGAAAGGAAGTCCTTTTTAAAACTGAAGGCCTTCTGAAAAAATTCAATAGTTATTAAATATATCTAACAACTCACTTTCTTCTCCCAATTTCCCAAATACAAAATTACTTCTTCTTCTTCCGGGTATACTTCCGGATCCCCACCACTGCGATAACACATATCACCACTATCGCCACGAGCATGAGGATCTGTTCGATGCTCAGCCTGCTCGCAAAGAAGAGGACGAAAACAGCAGCGATGGTGAACCCCACCGTCGTGAACACGAGCACGGGGAGACGCTTCCACCCCAGTATCCAGGCGATGATGGGTGTCCCGTACAGGCCGATACCCGGTATCCAGGCGATGATGATGCAGGAGATGGCCCCGTATTTCTTGATGACGGGATATTTCTCCATTTTTTTCCCGATGCTGTCGATCCAGCCCCTGACCCGCTCCGACGACATGGACATGCTGTCACATATCTCCAGGATCGCGAGGATGATGCCGATGGAAAAACAGGCCATGATGGCGAGTATTACTGCGGGAGTGAGGCCGAGGGCAAGCCCGAGCGGCGGCGCCGCTGCCTGGAGGATGAGCGTGGAGATTACCAGGCTCACGATGCTCGCGGAGGGGACGCCGGACAGGGCGCCGAGGACGAGCGGGACGGCGATCGCAAGGCCTACGAATATGAGGACGGCTTTGAACACCTGCCTGATGACTGCACCGGCAGCCCTGATCCTGGGACGATAATCGCTCATGATTACCTGTGAGTATACAGGTTACTCATTCCTCTCCATGAACCATGCGGAATGTTTCCTCAACGAGTTCCTCTCTCTGCCGCGATTATGCTTCCGGGAATGAAGGGAATGGCACTGATTGGGGAAAAAATTTCAAGGAGTTGGTGCCGGGGCTTCCGGGACCCTTGACCGGAGCATGAATGCTCCCACAATCGCGGCAATGCCGCCGATGATCCCGAATGCGCCCAGTATAAACGGGAGCACCGCGACGGTCAGCATCGGGTGGAGAAGCACGAGGAACCCGAAGATGATAAGGAGCACCCCCATGATCCCTGCCCCCCATCCACCTCCCTTGAACGCGGCAAAGAGGCCCATGAATCCCATGATGAGGCCCCAGAACCCGATGAGGATGATGAAGATGGCAGGGACGATGATCGTGCTGTAGTAGGGGTATGCGAGGATGGCGATACCGGCTATGATCCCCAGGATGCCGAAGACTACTTTCCAGCCCCAGTTCGTCCTGTCCGCGGCAAGGCCGATCAGGCCAACAATCCCACTCACGAACCAGTAGGCCCCGAGGAAGGTGACCAGGACGAAGAGTGTGCCATACGGATAATACAGGAATAAAATCCCCAAAATGAGCGTCACGATACCCTGGATCAATACCAGCCACCAGGGGAAAACATGGGTACCGGGCACGATACCCATCGCAGGACATGTTTCATCAGACACAAAAATCCTCACTCATTTTCACGGATTTGCAGTATATGTAACTTTCTGTCAACACCCGATGCATCAACTGGGGAATTACGAGTAATTCGGAATAATGTATCCATTTTCATTCAACAGGGCGAGGTTAAGGGACATTTCCCAACGGCGGGAATATTACGAATCCCATGTTAACCTTTGAGAATCGATCTATCCATCAACAATATGGAGAATAGGGGAAAAGTTCCGGACCTCATGCTTCGGATATCTTTAAGCGGGGGTCTGGCACATAAAATGCTATAGGAGGTGCCTGATGCCAGGTTTGCTGATGCAGATAGGGTATTTGGGGGTAGTGGTGTTTATCATCACCAGCATGCTGGTGATGGGGTTGAACGTATCAATCCATGACCTTCTCTCCCCCCTCCGGAACCGGAGGCTTGTTGTCACGTCCCTGCTGGCGAACTTTATGGTGGTACCTCTCTTTGCCTTCATTCTCATCTATATTTTTCCCATGAGCAAAGAGCTCGCAGCCGGGCTGATCCTTGTCAGCATTGCGGCAGGTGCGCCTTCGACACCGAAAGTTGCAGAGTTTACCGGCGGAAACATTGCCTATGCCGTTTCCCTGACCCTCCTGATGACCATCATCACCATCGTGCTGATGCCGCTCCTGGTTCCCTACATCATGGAGGGAGCAGGCATGGATCCTACCAAGGTTGCTCTGAACCTGGTCGTCTTCATGCTGGTCCCCATCATTGCCGGCATCCTGCTCCTGGACCAGGCCCCAAAGCTAGCCAGAAGGCTGCTCCCGGTAGCAGAGCTGGTCTCCAATGTTGCAATAGGAGTGATATTCCTGTCGTTCGGGATCATATTCTTCGCACATTTAAAGGACCTGTTCGGAGGGCCGGAGGGGCTGGGTATCGCCTTCATCGCGGTGCTGTTTACCGTGGGGGCACTCCTGATAGGCTATTTTATGGGAGGTCCGGACCGGGAAAATCGTGGTGTCCTCGCATTCGGGACAGGATTCCGCAACATCACTGCGGCCCTCGTTGTCATCACCGCGAGTTATAGTGACATGAGCAACGATGTGCTCCTTATGGTGCTCATGGTCACCATCTTTAGCGTAATCATCGTCTCGGCGATCGTTGGGCTCATAATGAAGAAACGCATGGATACAGAGCAGGAATCACGGGGAATGGGTTCCTGACAGCATAAAACAGCTTTGCTGATACTCTGCAGTGCAGCTCCCGTCCTTTGTCCAGTGAGCTGTCAGGGAAATCGACGAATGGAATCAGGACATTATTTCGAGGTCATTGAATAGCCTATCCTATATAAGTGCTTAATTCTGAGTACCACAACATGCATGGGATAACTGCCGGTGAAAAACGGGCCTTTTATTTGGTGCTCTCGCTTCCGAGGGTGAACCCCAACCCCATTTTTGCGAAAATGAGCCTTGTTGATATCCCAACCCTCTATAAAAATTCTTTGGGATTTCAGAAATCGGATCAATCGATTAAACGAGGCATAAAGTTTTCATTCCCCCACCTGATCCATATATCTGAATGCTCTCATCTCATTCCCGAATTTTGGTTTCAATACAGAAAATACTGTTTCCACCAGATTTCCTTGATGATATAAGGTCTAATTAAACGATGTTTTCATCAAGCTCCAAATCTGTCAGAGACGTAATCCGCATCCTAATCGCGTAAGGGTATCAAGGAAGACGCATGGAGGTCTTGTCGGATATGTTGGTGAATCGATTCTGCATCATAAGTGCAGTCCATGACGTAATCATTGTGGCCTTTTTATCCGATAGGAACCGCGCAAAGATGCTTTGTATGTGTCGAATCATGATGCCTGCGCTTTGAGATTTATAATGAAGTAAGGTATTCTTGTCTGTATCTGCCGCCAGTGAACCTTGAGGATATCCTTTCTCATGTCCCTGTCCTTATGGAATAATAGAGGCTGAAATGGAATGTATGAAAACCTATTGAATCGGCATCAACGACCGGTATTCTGTCCCTGGATCGAAAAAAAATGAAATAACAGTCCGAAGTATTCGATGGAAAGATTCTAGAGTTGAATCGGGTGAAGAATCCGCAGAGTATGGTATGATGCGGCATCCGCGTTGTAATCTGATGCCGTCCGTTGCTTCGATTTAGAATATCCCGGTATCATGCCCTGAATTAGGTCTAAGGTAGAGGATGGCCGGGAGTTGATGCTGTGTAAAGTCTCTTCGCGAGTATTTGGATGGGTATAATGGTATTCTATAGAGTTTGGATCGTGTTGAGGATAATGGCGAGAAAACTGATATGACCGGGGCTTGCATAGGAACATAGCCCCGTTGTTTGTTTTGGCATAAAAAACTAAAAGGTATTACCAGCTCTTTAGGTCTAACGGTTGTTTTGAGGGTCTCAACAGAGCCCGAAAATGGGGAATTAAAGCACATTTCATCCCGGATAAGGAGTGGATACCACCGTTATCTGGGATTTTCCGGCGATGCCGGGTTGATGATCACGATCTCAGGAGGTGCTCCGAGCCGGAGGTCCCAGGGAAGGTTCGAGGTCCCGATCCCACGCGTGATGTAGACCGGGATCCGGCTCCCGCTGACATATCCGGACAGCTCAACCACGCCAAGGTCGTTTAAAACCTGAAGCCCGAATGCACTGAACTGCCCGCCATGCGTGTGCCCGGCAAGAATAAGGTCTGCGTCCCAGTCGGCCCGGCAATCCGGTTCGTGGATCATGTATATGGTGAACGCATCGGTATCAGGGATTTTGGGCGGTTTGGCCATCCCTGCCCAGCAGTCATCTACACCAACGATTATCAGCGGTCTTCCTGAAACATTCAGCGCCACGTATTCGTTTCTCAGCACGATAATCCCTTTTTTTTCCAGTACTTCCTCCAGGGCAGCCGCAGATATCAGGTTGGTATTCTCGTCAAAGAGGTTGCTCACATTATACGACCCCGGGCGGAGATCGGCCTGCGTAACACGATACATCTTCTCAAGGTCGGCGTGGGCATTCATACCCGATTGGTAGTCGTGGTTCCCCAGGACCGCGTAGACAGGAGCGTCGATATCACCCCAGACCCCTTGCAGGGATAGGTCGTTGTCACTGTGGAAACCGAAATCACCGCCAATCAGCACCACGGAAGGATGCAGATTATTGATTTCCCGGATGACCTCTCTGATATGGTCGAGATTCTCTGGCCGGACGTGTGGGTCAGCTATGAACACGATTCCCTCAGGTGCACCCGGAATGGAAAGCGTGGTGACCTCGCAGGCGCGTGCCTCCCAGGTGGCATAGCAAATACCTGCGGCAGCGAGCATCAGGATGAGTGCACCGATGGCGTAATTGCGTGCAGACAGGGTAGTGAACCTGATTGCCATCCTCATGGCTTTTATTTGTTCATGCGGCTAAAATAAGTGCTGCTCGATGTTGAGATCCCTCCATTTCTAGGAGACCAAGAAATCTGCCAGAGGCAATGATGAATGTTCCGGCCTCTCGCTGCGCATCGTGCTTCATGCAGCCCAATCTGCCCACCCCCGCAATAGATGACGGAACATCCCGGTAAAGCTATATCGTCTTTCGTGAGTGAACACACCAGTGTGTGACCATGGAGAACGATTCCATCGTATTTCACGGGAGCCTGCAGCAACTCCTGGAGAAGGTGGAGACGGGCGAGATGATCCCCCGCCTTCAGGCCTCTCACGCCCCCATGTGCAAATTTTTCACGGCATATTACGTGATCAGCGGCATCCGCCACGTCGTCCCCCTGGTCCATGGCCCGACCGGGTGCCCGCTGTACATGTCGGACTTTGTCAGGACCCGGGAATGCTGCGAGATCCGTGGAGTCCCGCTCGAACCCACAGCCTGCACCACCCTCGACGAGAGCCATGTCATCTACGGGGGCGAGGGCAAGCTCCTGGAAGCCGTGAAGGAAGCGTACGCGAAATATCACCCCGACCTCATCGTCATTCTCTCCTGCTGCTGCTCCGGGATCATCGGCGATGACGTCGAGAGCATCGCCCGCGAGGCAGAGAAACTGGTCGGCTGCCGGGTGCTCGCGCTCAGGAGCGAAGGGTTTGGCGGCGATTTCCGTAGCGGGTACGAGGATGCGTTCAAGCTCATCATGGAGCTGATGGAACCCCCGAAAACGAAGAGGAAAGCAACGATCAACATCCTCGGTGCCCGCTGGGGGCCGAACCCCACGGAGTTTAACTGGGACCTGGACGAGATAGAGCGGCTCCTCGGCGATATCGGGATACAGATCAATGCTGTCATTGCCGGGGGCTGCACCGTCGAGCAGATCAGGCATGCCCGGGAGGTCGAGCTCAATGCCTCGTGGTGCTATGACTGGGGCCAGAAGCTCGGCGACCTGATGCAGGAGCGGTTCGGCATTCCGTATAGCCGGACAGGGCAGCCCTACGGGCCGACTGCAACGAAAGAATGGCTGCTCGGGGTGGCCGGGCCGCTTGGCAAGGAAAAGGATGCCCTGGAGGTGATCGAACGGGAGATGCGGGAGGTGGAGCCGGACCTTGCCTACATGAGGCGGGCCCTCGAAGGCAAGACCGCAGTTATCGAAATATCGGAATTCCCCGGCCCGATACGGGCGCTCTCCCTGGCGAGGATGGCAGAGGAGTTCGGTGCCCACCCGGTCGTGATAAACGTCCACCCCTACACGATCAAGGAGAGGATGCCCAGCATCAGGTACATACTCGAAACGGGGGTGAACCCGGAGATCATCCTCACGAAAGGTCTGTTCCACCTGGGGAGTTTCCGGTCCTCGAAGGAGACGGAGGACGAGCTGGAAGCGATCGTCCGCGAGTACGACAATCCCATATTCTTCGGCAACTCCGGGCGGTTCCCCCCCTGCCCGGTGGTGAACCTGTCGCTCATGAACCCGGCCTTCCAGCCCCAGTACGGCTTCCGGGGGATCAGGAACATCGCGGCCCTCATCCGGCAGGCGCTCGAGAATGAAAACCTCCCGCGCTCGCGCCTGTTCCGGGGGATGCTCTATGGAACAAGGGCGCGGTGAAGAACCGGCCGGGGCAGCCGCCGGGTCTCCGGAGCAGTGCACGGACCCGTACCTCCGGTGCGCCTTCAATGGCGCCGCCCAGACGGCGCTCGGCGTCTCCGGCTCTGCACTGCTCGCCCATTCGCCTCAGGGGTGCGAGTACCTTGTCAACAACGCGTTCGCCTCCCAGGAATGCGACTACATGGAGACGATAACGCTCTGCACGAAGCTGTGCGTGGACGAGATCGTGCACGGTGGCGAGGACCTCCTTGCCCGGACCATCCGGGAAGCAAAAAACCTTCCCATCTCCATCCTGTTCGTGCTGAGTGCGTGCGGCCCGGAGATCGTCGGCGACAATATCGTCGCAGTCTGCGAAACTGTGCAGCCCGAGGTGAAGTTCCGGCTCCTCCCGATCGAATGCGCCGGGTTCAGGGGGTCGCAGTACGACGGCATCGACATCGCCCTGGACACGATGCTCCGGAAACTGGTCAAGGGGGGCGGGGAAAAGGTGCCGGGCTCGGTGTGCCTTATAGCGCCGCACGCAAACGCGAACCCGACATGGACCGCCGACCTGGCATGGGTGCACCAGGCCCTTTCCCGGATGGGCATCCGCGTCGCAGCAACCCTGACGCACCGCACCCCCCTCTCCGCGATCGAGAATGCCGCGTCTGCTGAGGCGTCCATCGTGTTGAGCCACGATGCCGGGCAGAAAGCAGCTGATTTTCTTTCTGCATCCTATGGCATCGAGCAGGTCTGCAGGGGGATACCCCAGCCTATCGGCATGACCAACACGCAACGCTGGCTCTCTGCGCTGGGAGAGCGGTTTGATGCCCTGAAGGCCGCGGAAGAGATGGTCACGGAGGGCGAGCGGATGGTGATGGGAACATGCCGGCGGAAGTGGCCGATGGCCCGGTTCCTGTACCGGACACCCGCCGCGATCGTTGCTGATGCCACGGTCGGCATCCCGCTGGTCCGGTTCGTCACCGAGGAGATGGAGATGACCCCGGAACTCGTAGCACTGTACAGCTCCCAGCGGCAGGTGCGGGAACTGCTTGAACAGGAACTGAGAAGCCTCGGGCTTTCCCCGAAAGTTGTGTATGGAACAGACGTATACAAGACGCGGAAGGCACTTGCGGAGGTCAGGCCGCGGGTCGTGTTCGGCAGCACCATCGAGCGGCACGCAAGCGAGGGGCTCGGGGTGCCGTACGTTGTCGAGGTGGTGCGGATGATGCGCCAGTTCAGGATGATCAACCGGGAGTACTTCGGGTATACCGGGATCCTGAACCTCTTCGAGTGCGTCCAGAACGAGTGGACGATGGCATGGCGTTCGAAAGAGAAGCGGTACCAGGCGAAGTGGTGAAAGGAGCTATGAGACAGATAGCGATTTACGGCAAGGGAGGCATCGGGAAGAGTACCATCGCCTCAAACCTGTCGGCAGCCTTAAACGAGATAGGCCACACGGTCATGCAGGTCGGCTGCGATCCAAAGCGGGACTCAACGAGGATCCTTGCAGGGGGAAAGTTCATCCCCGCAGTGCTGGAAGAGCACCGGGAGCAGTTGAGGGTAGGACGGGATGAGTATTCAATAAAACTGGATAATATCGTCTACCGGTCACCCGGCGGGATCTACCTCGTCGAGGCCGGGGGACCGGAACCGGGAGTCGGGTGTGCCGGCCGGGGCGTGCTGACCGCCCTGCAGATCCTCAAGGACTTAAACGCCTTTTCGACCTACAATATCGACGTGGCTATTTACGACGTGCTCGGGGACGTCGTGTGCGGGGGTTTCTCGATGCCGATCCGCGAGGGGTTCGCGCAGGAGATCTACCTCATCTGCTCCGGCGGGTTCATGAGCATATACGCGGCAAACAACATTGCCCGGGCCGTGCAGCGCCTTGCGAAGCGTGGAGACACCGGGCTTGCCGGGATCATATGCAACAGCAACGGCGACGAGGAGTTCGAGCACGCGGTCATCCCGGCATTCGCAGAGAAACTGGGGACCCCGTTCGTCTGGTTCGTCCCGCGGAGCCCCGTGATCCAGGCGTGCGAGCTGGAGGGGAAGCCTGTGGTGGAGCATTCCCCCGCTTCCCGGGAAGCGGGCGTGTTCCGGGAACTGGCAAAAGCGGTCATGGAGAACGATTCGCGGGTGATCCCCACGCCGGTGAGCGACCTTGCCGAACTTGAGGCGATGTACCGGCAGCACATGGTTAAGAAGTAATAACCAGGACGATTCCGGGTGCAGGTGCCTGTTGCCGCCGGTAAAGAAGGGGGAGAGGCACCGGTCGGGAAAGATAAAGAACTGGATGCGATATCACCAGCGCCGTGCTTTGAACCACAATGCAGGTTTTTCATGGCAGGCAGTCCCGGCCGGGAACGGCTGGTATCGCTGGTGGTGGCCGGGCATTTTCGTGCAGTGGCCGGTGTATGCCATTCACGAGCAGGGAGGAAAGCGACCAGTGATCGTGACCAGGCATTTTCCGCAGTGTTTTGCCTGTATTTAAGGAGATGTTACACCAGGAATCAAAAACGGGGGTGAATCTATCTGCGGTGGTGACCGGGGTATTTCCTGCAGTGGCCTGTACATTCTTCCACGGAAAAATTCTCCCGTTTCATCGTCCATTGCAGGAGCGGGAGGATGGCGTCCCAGAGCTCCCTCCCGTCATCGGTTAAGAAATACTCCACCCGCGGGGGGATCTCGGAGAATGCCTCCCGTCCGACAAAGCCCTCCTTCTGGAGTGCGGCGAGTGTATCCGTCAGCGTCTTGGGGCTGATGGGCTCAAGTTCCTTCATCAGCTCGCTGAACCGGAACCGGGGGCGGTTGCCGAGAACGTGGATGATCAGGAGCGACCACTTCTTGGATATCGTATCGATGACGCCCTCGAGCGGACAGATACAGGCTGAATAACTTTCCTGCGCCATAGTTACTTTTTTGCTATAAACTTTGTAGTATTAATACTTTCCAAAATAATGTAATAGATGGAACAGGGAGAGGAGGTGAAAAACAAAAATGATGGGGCATGATCCAGGATTTCATGCGGGCTGCATGGGCCACTGCGGATGCGGATGCGGCGGGATGTTGTCGATCGAGGAGGAGATCAAGGCGCTCGAAGTCCAGCGACTGCACCTTAAACTGCAGCTGGAGCTTGTGGAGAAGCGCATCAGCGGCCTTCAGAAGGTGGGGAAATAACCCCCATACCCTTCAACTCGGTATTGCTATGATTCTCCAAACACATAGGTCGTTCCGACAGTGTTGAGAATGAATTGTTCGGGCATCTCTTGCGCAAACTGGTTGATTGCCTTCCAGCCGGTGCAGTGCATAGGTATGATATAATCGGGATCGATGCGCTTCATTTCATCTATCGTGGGCTGGATGATGGGATCAAAGTGGGCGCCCGTAAGGTGGAAACCTCCCAGAACTGCGTGAACTTTCTCTTTCCCGGTTAATCTTTTTGCATGTTCCACCGTATTGATAATGCCGGCATGGGCGCACCCGCTGATCACGACGAGCCCTTTGTTCTTCACGCTCACAACGAGCCCCTGGTCGTCATGGAATGGATCGGCAATCCAGTTTCCGCCAATTTTCGCCTCGGCAGAGGGAAACCCTTTTTCAAAAGGTATGATTCGTACGATTTCCCCCGTCGCAAGGATGCAATCGGAGGCCAGAAGAGACATAGTCCTTGATTGGTGAATGACACCTCCACTTTTTTTCAATTCTTCAGCATCAAGATGCGGCATGGATGCAGGCTTATAGGGTGGGGGAAACTTTACACGGCGCTCAAGAAATGCTTCCGGGTGCAGATAAACAGGGGTATTTCCCCCTCTGATTT
>Ga0255347_1005105_pt1 | contig 15190 bp, 13 predicted proteins | sample wastewater_treat_2_FD_192479 | JGI IMG/M metagenome (GOLD analysis project Ga0255347, IMG submission 192479) | Wastewater microbial communities from Lulu Island WWTP, Vancouver, Canada - plant24 | ecosystem: Engineered > WWTP > Wastewater > Unclassified | place: Canada: Vancouver, British...
CCGGCGAGGCCGTCAAGCCCCCTGTTGTGCTACCCGGCGTTCACCTTGACGAGTCGATAACCGTGACCGCCCGGCCAAGGCGGCCGGAGTGGAGAGGGGATCTGCTCTATCCAGTCGGACGGCTGGTCGGCGGCTGGGCCCCTTTTTTCGATGGCGAGCGGCCCCTTTTCGACATCATGCGAAGGCTCGACGACGACGAGGCTATAAGGGCCTTCGCCGCAAAGCACGGCCCGCTTTTCGGCGGCGTGCGCCTCGACCTTGGAAAAGATGAGGTATTGCTTGAAAGCACGGGATCGTGGCAGCAGGAGATCAGGGACATTGACTACGCCGTTGGTCAATGGGAGTCGGGAGTCGGGCAGCGGGACCTCGTGACGCTGCTCAATGAGAAGCTACGGGACTACCCATCGTCGCAGGAATACGGCATTGACGAGATGGGAATGGCCTTTCCGACATTGCGCCCTTCGTGCCTGGCCGCCGCCGCCTGGTTGCAACTTGCGCAAACCATCTTTCTGGACGGTCCCAACGAGCGACTGGCGAGAAGGAGCTACTTGACAGGTCTGTACTATGCGGCCGAGTGCATGTCGAAAAAGCGGGATGGACCTTGTAGGGGGATGTACTACCATCCCATCGAAAAGCGCAACCTTTACCGCCAGAACAGCGCCCGGAAAAAGGCCCATGCGGAGGGAAGGGCGCTGAAGCCGAGCAAGAAAAAGGCGATGAAGTTCATAGTGCCGTTTCCGGCCGATCTGGAAAGACAAGCAAACGACCAGTAACCACCCCGGCCAGCACCCGGCGGGGAGGATGAGGCGCAAACCTTGACTATTACCGGCGCACCTTGAAAACTCGATGTTACGGATATTTTGCTATGGAAGGGGTCGTTAAGGGGTAAAATGTCCGGGCGAATTGCGTAAACCCTGATGGATACTGTACTTGCGCCTCTCAAAAAGTGGTCCATCCATGGTAAGGATGGGGTCTGCGGTTCGAGTCCGCAAGTCGGCTCCAGTTGAAGAGGGGTTCCCGGTGTCAAGGGAACCCCTGTCTTTTTCTGGTCGTGCCAAAAAGTACCGTTCTCGCTACTTTCTCCAAAGGAAGCACATGAAGCCACCTTTGCCCTTCTCATGTCTTGCCATTTCCGCCTCGTCGCAGATCTCCTGTGCCTTCGCTCCCGGGTGGATAAAAAGGCACTCTTTGAATGCCTCGGGGTCCTTTGGTCCCAGGGCCCTCATCTCGTCTTCCGTCGTGAAGCGCGCGTGGCGGAAGACAGAGTCCTGCTTCGCGGCTGCTTCTTGGTATAGTTCTCCCCAATCGCTCTCCCTGTTTATAGTGCCGATAAGGAGAGGGCCTCCAGGTTTCAGCACCCTGAACAGCTCGTCCATCGCTTTCCGGCGATCTTCGAAAAATTCGAAGGCGGCCATGGATACGACCGCGTCGAACGTGCAGTCCGTGTAATCGAGCGTCGTCACGTCCATCTGAATGAATTCGGCATGGATACCCATGCGCTCGGCCTTGTCTCTCGCGACCTCCAGCATTTTTATTGAAGTGTCAACGCCTGTTACCCTGCAGCCCAGTTTCGCCAGTGTCAGGCTGAAGTTTCCCGTGCCGCAACCGGCGTCCAGAACTTTCATTCCGGGGCTTGGTACGAGCAATTCCAAAGCGCACGCTCTCTCCACACGGTCGATGAAGTTTCCCAACTGTGTTTCGTACCAACTGTCGTATGTAGACGCCTCTTGATCAAATACACTCACTTGATCATCCTCCCATGTGTGCATTTTAGCACAAAGTGTGAGGGCAGAGAGTGGACGCACCGCTTGGTACATTTGTGCAACAAGGGGCATCGTCACAGCGCTTTGAAATACGTTTCGTAGGGTTAGCACAACAAGAGGTATCAATCCCTCAGGCAACAGGTCGCTTGAGAGGCACCGATTATCAAAACCACTTGCGGGTATAATAGGAAAGGCGAAAAAGGAGGGAGCGGCGTGAACGGTTACGAAAGGGCGGTAAAACTGTGGCGGTCGTGGAATGTCGCCACTGCCTCTGATCTGGACAAATACCTTCACAGCTTCCGCATACTGTTCGCCTATCACTCCGGAAAGATAGAAAATGAGGATATAACCTGGCACGTCACCAGGGAGATATTCGAAAACGGCCGGGTAACCGGGTTTAGCGGGAACCCCCGCGCCCTCTTCGAACAGCAGAACCAAAAGTTGTGCTACGAGTACCTGAAGGAAAAATTTGCGGCCAAGGCGCCCATGGACCTCTGCCTTGTCCGGGAAGTTCACCGTATGCTGACCGCCGGTACTTACGACGAGCGAAGGTATATCGAAAAAGGCGAACGCCCCGGCGAATTTAAAAGGCACGACTACGTTGCAGGAATCCACGAGGTAGGCGCCGCCCCGGAGGACGCGGAGAGGGAGGTAGCGGAGCTGCTTGCGGAGGTCAACGCCTACGAAGGCCCTGAGGTCCTTAAGGCAGCCGCCTATTTCCACGCGAAGTTCGAGCATATCCATCCCTTCGCCGACGGAAACGGCCGAGTGGGCAGAACTCTGCTGAACTACTACCTCATGACCAGGAAGCACCCGCCCCTCATCGTCGACGAGGAAGACAGGCGTCAGTACTTTGCAGCTCTTCAAAAGTACGACGAAGACGAGGACCTGGAGCCGCTCTACCAGTTTCTGAAAGCCGCAGTGGGAAAAACATGGGCTAGGACAGCCGCGGCGGCAGACGGGGAAAAGCAGGAACGAAAAGCTTTGAAAGATTTTACGGGGTAGGCGATCGGCGGTGGTCATGTTGAGCAGATGGGTTTGCGGGGCGTGCGCGTTCGCGGCGCTGTTTCTGGTCCTGACCTGCTGCCTGCCGACGCTGGCGGTCGAGCCCTCCCCGGCGGAAGAGCGGGAGGAGGCGTCGCTGGCGCAGGGGATCGCGAAGCTGGGCTTCCTGTGGCCGCTGATGGTGGAGGGGAGGGTGGCGAGCCGATTCGGCCAGAGGGTTCACCCGGTCACCGGGAAGGACTCCTGGCACATGGGAGTTGACATCGCCGCGCCCTACGGTATCCCGGTGCGATCGGCCAAGGCGGGCTCCGTGGTCTTCGCCGGGAGGCGCGGAGGTTACGGAGAGGCTGTCATCATCGCTCATGACGAGAGTAGCTCGTCGCTGTACGGACACTGTTCGCGCCTGTACGTCAAACGGGGGCAGAGGGTCTACCAGGGGCAGATAATCGCCGCGCTGGGGGATACGGGGGTGACCACCGGGCCGCACCTGCACTTCGAGATCCGCGGTGGCGGAGGTGCGGTAGATCCGCTGTCGTTCTGGAACTCGCATCCGGGGCAGTCCACCGGCGGAGAGAATTAAAAAAGTGCGCGGGCGCAGAAATGGTGGTATTATCGGAATGTCTCTCGCAAGTATGAACTATTTGCCTCGGGGGGGATCCTGTTGACCGTTGAAAGCGGACATTATCGCAGCAAAAGGGATGTCGAGAGGAGATTCGTGAGGCGCTCGCTGCTTCCGCAGCTGGGGCTTCCGTCCGGCAGAGGGCGGGGGAGGGCGAGGATCGCGGATCTTCGGCTCGACCTGTCCATGTTCTTCCGCAGGCTGCTCTTCATGCGCGCAAGCCGCGCCGACAGGACGGATACGGTGATTCTGCCCGCCGCCCCGGGGGCCATCCCCGGCGTCCTGTTGAAGAGGCTGGGTCGGTACGTGGACTACCTGTGCGCCCGCAACGGCATCCTCACCAACGGCCGCGAGGTAAGGGTGTACGAGAAGATCCCCGGCGGCGGGATAGAGCTGTCCCTCCAGTGCACGGAGGACGAGATCGCGTCCAGGACGGAGGAGCTTAGGACCGTCCTGCGCATCGCTCCCCCGGACGGGGAGGAGCAGGCTGTCGAAGAGCCGCTGGCGACGGAAGAGCCCCCCGCCACGCTCGTTGGCGAGGATCCCGCGGATCTCCCGGAACGGGCGGGAGAGGCCGCGCCCGAGCCGATTCTCACGAGCGACGAGGCGTCGTCCGCCGAATGGGTGGAGAGGCCCGATCCGGACCGCGAGCCCGCTGCCGAACCCGAGCCTTCTGTCGAGCCCGCGCCGGCGACTCCGGCGCCCCGGCCGGAGCGGAAGGGTAACATGAAGGTGATCGCCGTCTACCACAACAAGGGCGGCGTCGGCAAGACCACCGTGGCGGTGAACCTCGCGGCGGCCCTCAGGAACAAGGGGCTCAGGGTGCTGCTCGTCGACCTTGACTCGCAGTCGAACGCCACCTTCGCCGTCGGTCTGCTCAAGTTTCAGTTCGTGGAGGACGACGACATCATTCAGAAGTACGTCTACCACATACTTGACTCTGGCGACTTCGACTTCATCCCCGAGGTGGTCCGCAAGTCGCGCTCGTTCAACACCCCGGAGTTCGACGTGATCCCGTCGCACATCGACCTGACCAACCACCAGTACAGGCTCACCATGATATCCGCCTGCCGCTCGCGCCTGTTCAACAAGCTGGAGCGGGTGCGGGGGGACTACGACATCGTCGTGATCGACGCGCCTCCCTCCAAGGATCTGTACGCGGAGATCGCCCTGGCCTCGGCGGACTTCCTGATAATCCCGTCCGACCTGAGGCCGTTCGCCAACCAGGGGCTTATGAACGTCAGGCAGTTCATCAACGAGGTGAACGAGTCCCGTGCGAACATGCACCGGGAGCCCGTCTCGGTCATCGGGGTGCTGCCCTCCAAGATCTCCACCAACGCCCAGTACAACAAGTACGCCCTGCCGAGGCAGAAGCAGGTGGTCTCCGAGAGGTTCGGCTTCTCCCTGATGGACACCGTCATCTACGAGAGAATGCCCCTGGCCTCCTCGCTTAGCCGGACCATAAGCAGGGACGGTCTGGACATCCCGGACCCGAAGTCTATCTTCGATTACTGCGCCCTGGACGTGTCCCCCACCACCCAGAAGGCCGCGGACAACTTCCGCGAACTGGCCGACGAGGTCCTGGAGAAGGCGGGGTGGCGGGAGTGAGACACTTCCTGGTGGACGTCAAGAACATAAGGCCGGGCAGGGCCAGGACGGACTTCGACCCGGCGACGGTGGAAAGACTTGCAGACGCCATACTGGCGAGCGGAGGGCTGCTCAAGCCCTTGGTGCTTCACCTCTCCGGGCCGGGCGGGTACGTCGTGGCCGACCGCCACCTAGAGTACTGGGCGGCGGTCAGGGCCAGGGAGAAGGATCCGAGAGCGGGGGAGATGGTGAACGCCTACGTGGTGCCGCCGGAGTCGGTCGACGCTGTCGAGGCGCAGCTCGAAGTGCTGCGCGGGGCGGAGGCCGCGGGGAAGTCCGCAGGTGCGCTGGCGAGTCCGGCGCAGTCGGGGAGAGCGGCGCCTGAGTCCCTGTCCCCGAGCCGTATTGCCGAGTCCGTCGGGGCCGCGATACGCGGCGAGCTGGACGCCGTGGCCCGCAGGCTGGATTCCCTGGCGACCCTGGGTCAGATAGAGGACGCGCTGGAAAGGAGGCTGTCGGCCCTGGCCGCCGTGGCGGAGAAACCAGTGAAGCCGGCCGCGAAGAAGTCCGTCGCGAAGAAGTCCGCTGCGAAGAAGCCGGAGTTCAACCCTGACGGACCTTATGACAGGGAGAACCTCGACAGGGCGACGGTCGACGTCCTCAAGAAGTTTCTGCTGGAGAGAGGCATACCCCACAGGGGGCGTTTAAAACCAGATTTAATCGAGGCGATCATCAAGTTTTACGAATGACTTAAATAGCGACTGCCCTGCAGCGGGTCCCGCGGAACTACAAGCGGGGCCCGTTTTTTTATTTCCGAGCCTGCATCTTCCCCGCGGTAAAGCCGGTAGTTTCGGGGTTTAGGAAAATGGAAAAATTAGATTTGACAAAAATATCATTTTAGATTACTGTCTTTGAAGGAAATGCTTCATGCACAAGAAATAAAAAATGATTTCCTTCAAGGAGGATCTATGCTCAAGGAACTTATCTCCACGCAGATGCAGCAGATGACGCCGGGGCAGAGGCTGGTGGCGGGATACATACTCGACAGTCCGCACGAGGCGGCGTTCCTGACGGCCTCGCAGCTCGGAGAGAGAGTCGGTGTGAGCGAGACTACCGTTATTCGTCTAGCCCACCTGCTTGGGTTTCCCGGATACCACGGACTGCGGAGCGCAATGAGCGGACTCCTGCTGGACCGGCTGTCGACCCTGGAACGGCTCAGGGAGTACGAATCCTCACGGGAGTTCGACTTCTTCGAGCGAGCCATACACAAGGATCTGGACACTCTCGGTCTGGCCCTGTCCACGGTCTCCTTCGACTCCATAAGGAGGCTCGGGGAGGCCCTCTTATCGGCGGAGTGCGTCTACCTGGCCGGTTATCGCAGCTCCTACACTCTCGCTTACTACCTCTACTTCTACCTGTCGTGGATCCTGCCGAACGTCAGGACAATCAGCCAGGACATGCCTTTCGAGATGCTCCTGAACGCGCCGGAGCGGAGCCTTGTCATGGGGATCAGCTTTCCGCGGTATTCGTCATGGACAGTCGAGGTCATGGCGACGGCCTCCAGGCTGGGGCTGACGACCGCGTCGGTGACCGACGACCTGGCGAGCCCGCTGGCCGCCACGTCCGACTACGTGGTCACAGTGCCGTACAGGCCGGTCTCTTTCATCGACTCCTTCGCGGCGCCGATGAGCGTGCTTAACTGCATTATTCTCGGCGTGGCCCAGCTTCTGGGCGACGATGCGGCCCGGAAGCTGGGGATGCTGGAGGAGCGCTGGGAGGATGAAGGGGTCTACACCAAGCAGAAGATGCCGCCCCGACAGGCGGCGGGAGAGGGAGCTTCAGAGAAGCAGGGCCAATGAAAGGAGTTGCTGTCAAGTGGATCTGGGACATCTGATACCGAGGAACTTCAAGGGGAAACTCAGGACGGCCGTGCGCGGGGAGGGGGTGTACCTTTACGACGAGGAGGGCAATGCCTACATGGACGGGTGCTGCGGGGCTCTGCTCTCGAACATTGGTCACGGCGTGAGGGAGATAGCCGACGCAATTCACGAGCAGCTCCTGACGATGGAGTTTGCCCACCCGTCCAGGTGGAACAACAGGAAGTCGGTGGAGGCGGCGGCCGAGGTGGCGTCGCTCACGCAGGACGGCCTGGACTACGTCTGGTTCGTGAGTGGCGGAAGCGAGGCCATCGAGTCCGCGATGAAGATGGCCAGGCAGTACTTCGTGGAGCGCGACGGGGCGGGTTCGGGCAAGTTCAGGATGATCGCTCGCTGGAACTCCTATCACGGGGGGACCACCGGCACCATGGGGCTTGCCGGTAACATGGGCAGGCGGCGCATATTCGCCCCTCTGTTTCTCGAGGCACCGAAGATCCAGGCGCACTACTGCTACCGCTGCCCGTACAACCTGGAGTACCCGGGTTGCGGCGTCGCTTGCGCGCACGCCCTCGAGGACGAGATCCTTCGCATCGGGGCCGAGTCAGTCGCCGCGTTCTTCGCCGAGCCCGTCGTCGGCTCGACCGTTGGAGCACTGCATCCGCCGAAGGAGTACTGGCCGATAGTGCGAGAGATTTGCACGAAGTACGACGTGCTACTGGTGGCCGACGAGATCATGAGCGGCATGGGGCGCACCGGGAAGCCCTTCTGCACACAGCACTGGGATGTGACGCCGGACATTGTTTGCTCCGCGAAGGCCCTCTCGGGCGGGTATGCCCCCGTGGGGGCGATGATAGTCAGCAAGGTGGTGGCCGAGACGATCCGGGACGGCAGCGGCGCGTTCCAGCACGGTTTCACCTACAACGGCAACCCGGTGACGGCGGCTGCGGTTATCGCGACCATTCGCTACATGAAGGAGAACAAGGTGTTCGAAAACGCCGCCGAGATGGGCAGGTTCTTCGATCGAAAGATCCCGTCGCTTTACGAGATACCCGTCGTGGGCGAGATACGCGGCATGGGGATGATGCGCGGCATCGAGATAGTGGCGAACAGGGAGACCCGGGCGCCCTTCCCGCCGTCGGTGAAGGCCGCCGCGCTGGTGACGGAGGAGTGCATGAAGCGAGGACTTGTCGTCTACCCGGGCACCGGACAGATCGGCGGCGTGGCGGGGGACCAGTTCCTCTTCGCGCCTCCGCTGAACGTCTCCCGGGAGGAGATGGACACGATGACAGCGCGCCTGGAGGAAGCTCTCAAGGCATCCTCCGAGGCGCTCAAGGGAAAGGGGTAGGGAAGCCCCTTTTAAATCTCATAGGAACAGAAGGAGGAAGAGGTTCATGAAAAAGTGTGTTCTGGCACTTGCGCTTGTTGGCATAATGGTGTTCGCGTCGGCCGGAATGGCGGACACGTTCATAACCATCGGCAGCGGAGGCGTGGGAGGCACTTACTACCCCCTCGGAGGGGCCATGGCCGAGGTCCTGTCCAACGCTGGGATAGGCGTGAGGGCGACCTCGCGCTCCACTTCAGCCTCGCGGGAGAACTGCCGCCTGGTGGCGTCCGGGCGGGCGCACATCGGCATGTCCATGGCGTCGACCCTCTACCAGGCCATCACCGGCACGGAGGCGTTCGAGCCCGACGGAAAGCTTCCGCTTCAGATCCTCATGAGCATGTACCCCGCTCCCCAGCACCTGGTCACGGTAAAGGGCTCCGGCATCACTAAACTCGAGGACATCAAGGGCAAGAGGGTGTCCGTGGGAGCGCCCGGAGGCGGCGACCAGATACTCACCAACCTCATCCTCGCCGCCGCCGGCATCGACCCCGACAAGGACTTCTCCAAGCAGCAGCTCACCCAGCCGGAGGGAGTCATGGCCCTGAAGGACGGCAACGTGGACGCGGTATTCTGGAACTTCGCCGCGCCTGGCTCGGCGGTCCTCGAAGTGGCCGCGCAGCGCGACGTGGTCATGGTCCCCCTCGACGAGGCCCTGGTCAACAAGGTCATCGAGGCCAACCCGTTCCTCATCCCCTACACGATCAAGGCCGGCGTGTACGAGAGCATCAAGGAGGACGTGACGACCATAGCGGACGGCAACTACCTCGTCGTCAGGGACGACATGGACGAGACCCTGTCCTACAACCTGGTGAAGACCCTGATCGAGAACAGGGACAAGTTCATGAACATCACGACCCAGGCGGAACACTTCACCCCCGAGGAGGCAAGCGTCGGGATAACCGAGTTCGCCCCCGGTGCGAAGAAGTACTTCAGCGAGCAGGGAATCGACATGAAATAGGGGCTGTCCAGGCCCGCTTCAGGCGGAATCTCCGGCCGGTCCGTCAAAGCCGGCCGGAGACGGATCCCGAGACGCACGAAAAACTCCACCAGGAGGTTTTTACATGAAGACCGAAAACAATCCGACCGTAGAGCCCGCTGCCCTGGAAAAAGAGATTGCGGAGGGCGGAAAAAGAGAGCTCAAGGGTTGGCAGTACTGGGTGGTAGCGGGCATCGCCCTGGCGGCTTCCCTTTTCCACCTTTACACGGCTGCTTTCGGACTCCTCTCCGCGATGTACCAGAGGGGGGTGCACTGGATGTTCATGGGGAGCCTGATCTTTCTGATCTACCCGGCGACGAAGAAGCGCCCCAGGGACAGGATAGATCCATGGGACTGGGTGTTGGCGGCACTTGTGGCGGCCGGCTGCCTGAATATCCTGTTGAACTGGGAGGCCATCGCGATGCGGGAGGGAATGCCGATCGCCTCCGACATATATCTTGGCGTAATGATGGTGCTGCTCGTCATCGAGGCGGGCCGGCGGGCCATGGGCTGGCCCCTTCCGGCGGTGGCGATCATCGCGATAGCCTATGCCCTCTTCGGGCAGTATTTTCCCGGAGTGCTGGGGCACAGCGGCTTCCCCGTGGAGGAGCTGGCCCCCTTCCAGTACCTGCGCACGGACGGCATCTTCGGTGTGCCGCTCGGTGTGTCGGCTTCGTTCATATTCCTGTTCGTCCTGTTCGGGGCTATTCTCAGCGTGACCGGCGCGGGGCAGTTCTTCATCGACCTGTCGCTCGCGCTCACCGGCCGCAGTCAGGGGGGCCCGGGGAAGGCCGCGGTCGTGGCCAGCGGCCTGATGGGCACCGTGTCAGGCAGCTCGGTGGCCAACGCGGTCACCACGGGCGCGTTCACCATCCCCCTGATGAAGGAGGCGGGCTACACGGCCACCTTCTCCGGGGCGGTGGTGGCCGCCTCGTCCACCGGCGGACAGGTCATGCCCCCCGTAATGGGGGCGGCGGCCTTCATCATGGCGCAGTTTCTCGGCATATCCTACTGGGACATAGTGGTGGCGGCGGCCCTCCCGGCTACCCTGTACTTCATCTCCATCGTCGCCATGGTCCACTTCCGCGCAGGCAGGAGGAAGATCAAGAGCCTCACGGCGGATACCGCTCCAAGGATCGGCAAGGTCCTCAAGGAGGGGTGGCACCTGCTGCTGCCGATCTTTACGCTTGTGGCCTTCCTGGCCCTGGGCTACTCGGCGGTCAAGGCGGTCTTCTGGTCGATCATAATAATGATCTGCGTCTCCTGGATAGGCAAGGCCGAGTACCGCATGACGCCGAGGCGGCTGCTCGACGCGCTCATCAGCGGGGGACTGGGGGCAGTCGAGGTGGCCGCCGCATGCGCCTGCTCCGGTCTCGTCATAGGGGTGATCGGGATAACCGGGGTGGGGCTTGCGTTCTCCTCGTTCGTGATAAACCTGTCCGGGGGCGTGCTACCGCTTGCGCTCATTCTCACGATGATAGGATCCATAATCCTTGGAATGGGGGTCCCGACCACCGCGCAGTACATAATAACCTCGACGCTGGCCGCGCCCGCCCTGTACCAGATGGGCGTGCCGCTGATGTCGGCCCACCTGTTCTGCCTGTATTTCGGGGTGCTGGCCGACGTGACGCCGCCTGTGGCGCTTGCCACCTACGCGGCGGCGGGAATAGCCAAGAGCAACGCCATCAAGACCGGGTTCACCGCGCTTCTCACCGCGACGGCAGGATTCCTGGTCCCCTACATGTTCGTGTACAATAATCACCTGTTATTCCAGGGTAATCTGCTGCAGATCGCCTACTCCTTCGGCACGGCCCTGATGGCCATCATAGGCCTCGCCGCAGGGGTCCAGGGGTACTATTACTCCAGACTGACGGCGATCGAGAGGCTATTGCTGTTCATAGTCCCATTCCTGCTCATAGTGCCGAATATGATCACCGACGCGGCAGGGCTGGTCATACTGACCGGGGTGTTCCTGTGGCAGAGGAGGACGGCGCGGCGCGACCCGGAGAGGATCTCGGAGCCTGGAAACATTCAATCTTAGGGAGGTGTCAAATCTTCATGGCAAGCAAGCTTATCAAACCCGTCATGTCTGCGGAGGAGGCCGTTAGTCGCATCAAGCCCGGAGCTTCCCTGATGGTAGGCGGGTTCAACTATGCTGGTGTCCCCTACACCCTGATCGACGCCCTGGTGGAGCAGGGCACCGGGGATCTCCACCTTATCGCCAACGATACCCTGTACGCAAACGATCAGCACCCCGACGGGGTCGGTCACGGCAAGCTGGTTGTCAACGGCCAGTGTCGCAAAGTGACTGCGTCCCACGTCGGCTTGAACCGAGCGACCCAGAAGCTGTACAACGAGGGCAAGCTAGAGCTTGAACTGGTCCCGCAGGGGTCGTTCGTCGAGAGAATACGCTGCGGGGGCTTCGGGCTGGGCGGCTTTCTCACGCCGACCGGCGTGGGCACCGTCCACGAGGAGGGCAAGCAGGTGCTTGAGGTGGACGGCCGGAGGTACATCCTCGAACTGCCGCTCAAGGCCGACGTCGCCATAATCCGCGGCTACAGGGCGGATCGGTGCGGCAACCTGACCTACTACGGGACCGGGCGCAACTTCAACCCCGCGATGGCGACCGCGGCAGATCTCGTGATAGCCGAGGTGGACATGATACTGGCGCAGGGCGACATAGATCCCAACGACGTGGTAACCCCCGGGATGCTGGTGGACATACTGGTTTTGAAAGGAGACGGATACTATGCTACCCGTACTTGACGAGGAGGTCGTCCGTCACAGGATCGCACGCAGGATAGCCATGGACCTCGCCGACGGGGCGGTGGTGAACCTGGGTATCGGCATTCCGACCCTGGTCTCCGACCACCTGCCAAAAGGTGTGCAAGTTCTTCTGCAGACCGAGAACGGCGTCGTGGGCGCCGGCCCCAAGCCGGAGAAGGACGATCTGCGACTCATAGGGGCGGGCGGGCGCTGCCTGTCGCTGCTGCCGGGATCGTCCATCATCCCGAGCGATACCAGCTTCGGGCTCATAAGAGGCGGGCATCTCGATGCCACGGTGCTGGGAGCCCTCGAGGTCGACAGCGAGGCCAATCTAGCCAACTGGATGATTCCGGGAAAGATGGTGCCCGGCATGGGCGGGGCGATGGACCTTGTGACCGGCGCAAAGGCCGTCTACGTGGCCACCACACACCTGGACAAGAGGGGGAGGCCCAAGCTGGTCAGGGAGTGCACACTTCCGCTCACCGGGAAGGGCGTGGTCAGCGTTGTGGTGACCGAGTTCTGCCTGGTGAGATGGCAGGGAGGGCGAATGGTGCTGCACGAGATTTCTCCGGAGGTTACCCTCGACGAGCTGAGAGAGAACACCACGATGGACTTCGACATCTCCCCCGACCTGGCGCCCATGAAGGGGATCGAATGACGGCAATGAAAGGAAATGTGGAAAAATGAAAAGACCTGTTATCTTAAGTGCATGCAGGACGGCAGGAGGCAAGTTCGGAGGCGCGTTCAAGGAGCTCGAGGCCACGGACCTGGGCGCGACCGCGCTGGCAGAGGCGGTTAAAAGGTCGGGCGTGAGTCCGGAGGATATCGGCGAGGTCATGATGGGGAATGGATGGCAGGCCGGAGTGGGCGCCAACCCGGCCAGGATAGCGATGTTCCGAGCGGGCCTGCCCGAGACGATCCCGGCCTTCACCGTTAACAAGAGGTGCGGCTCCAGCCTGAGGACCGCGATGCTTGCCGCAGACAGAATACGCCTCGGAGATGCCGTAGCCGTGGTCTCGGGAGGCATGGAGAGCGCGTCCAACGCTCCGTACATCCTCCCCGAAGCCCGATGGGGATTCCGAATGGGCGAGAAGAGGGCGCTCGACGTTCTGCACAAGGACGGGTTTCACTGTCCGCTCTCGGACATGCTTATGGGGGCTACGGCCGAGATCCTGGCGGAGGAGCTGACCATAAGCAGGCAGGAGCAGGACGAGTACGCTCTGGCCAGCCACAGGAAGGCGGTCGCTGCGTCGGAGGGAGGCCTGTTCAAGGACGAGATAGTCCCGGTCCAGGTGAAGGACAGGAAGAGGGGGGTAATCCTGGTCGACACGGATGAAATTCCTCGAGGCGACACGTCGCTCGAGTCGCTTGCCAAGCTGCCGGCCATCTTCAAGAAGGACGGGACCATAACCGCCGGTTCCAGCTCGGCCCTGTGCGACGCGGGGAGTGCGTGCGTGGTCGCGGACTTCGACTGGGCATCCGCGAACGGACACAGGCCGATGGCGGAGATAATCGGCTACGCCTCCGGTGCCCTCGATGCGGTTCACATGGGACTTGGCCCGGTCGTGGCAATGCCGAAAGCGCTGAAGATGGCCGGCATGGCGCTGGAGGACATGGACATAATCGAGATAAACGAGGCGTTCTCCGCACAGATCCTGGCGTGCCTGCGCAAGATGCCGTTCGACGTCGAAAAGCTCAACCCGTGCGGCGGCGCGATCGCGCTAGGACACCCCATAGGGGCCACCGGGGGGAAGATACTGGCGACCCTTGTACACTCCCTGAAACGGATGAACAGGGAGTTAGGGATAGTGAGCGCGTGCATAGGCGGAGGGCAGGGAGTGGCGATGGTGGTGAAGAACCTGCGGTGAGGCTGTTTCCGGCTGCTACGCGGCTGGTTCGCTTACGTCGATCGAAGGGGGCGGTGCCGAAGAGCGCCGTCCCCTTCGATAATTTTTAAGCTTGTCAGTCCTCGACCGTGAAGCGCCATCTTGTGGCGGCCCGGTATACCTCCCCCGGGAAGATGACGGGCTGGGGGAGGTCCGGCAGGGCGGGGGCGTTCGGGTACCACTGGGTCTCAAGAGCCAGCGCCGCTCCGGGGAAGCCGGCCCTGCCCCCCGCAAACACCTGCGACCGGTTCAAAAAACCGCCAGTGTACAGGACGCAGGCCGGCTGATCCGTGAAGACCTCCATCCGGCGTCCGCTCCCGGGGTGTTCCAGCGTGACGGCTGCCGCCCGTCCGCTGCCCGAGGAATTGAGCAGGAACGCGTTGTCGAACCCTCCGTCGGGCCCGATGGGGGAGCGCGGTCTCCTGAAGTCGCAGCGCGTCCCGTCCACCGGCTCCGGCATGAGGGGCAGCCCGATCTCGTCGAGCGGCATGAAGCGGTCGGCGTCGATGACCAGCAGGTGGTCGGACACGGCCCCCGATTGCGGTCCCCCCAGGTTGAAGTACCCGTGAAACGTCGGGGCCAGCAGGGTGGGGGAGTCCGTCCGAGCCTCCCAGGCCAGGGTCAGCGAGTCGCGCGACAGGGTGTAGGTGGCGGAGATCTCCAGCCCGCCGGGGAAGCCCCACTGCCCCGGAATGGTGGACAGGGAGAAGCGCACGCCCGCCTCGTCGGGCTCGCGGAACGTCTCCCCTCGCCACAGGGAGCGCGAGAAGCCGATGGAGCCGCTGTGCAGGCACGACGTCCCGTCGTTGGCCTCCAACTCGTGATTGTCCCCGTCCAGCTCGAACGACGCGCCCGCTATGCGCCCCGCCACCGGCCCGCACAGCATGCCGCACCAGCACGAATCCGACTCGTAGCCCTCGAGACTGTCGTAAGAGAGCAGTATGTTCTCCGCACCGCGCCTGCCCGGTACCTCGAGCGCGATCACGGTGCCGCCGAAGTCGATGCATCTCATCCTCAGGCGGCCGTTTTCGATCGTGTGCACAAGAACCTCGACCCCGGACGCGCTGATCCCGAACGGCTCGGACATAGCCGTGGCGGCCGGATTTGATATCTCGCTCATCGCCCCTCCCCCTTCGCGCGCAGAACTCCGCGCCGACCAGGGCACAAGTCTACAGCCAAGCGCCCGCCCGGTCCAGCGCCGTGTGGTAAAATCGTCCGGGACACATATGCCGGACGAAGGAGTGGGTCCATTGGCGACAGGAAAGAGAACCATCGCTCTTCTGGTGCTCCTCGCGGGCACCCTGTTCAGTCGCGCTCCCGTTCACGC
>Ga0255347_1005113_pt1 | contig 15171 bp, 12 predicted proteins | sample wastewater_treat_2_FD_192479 | JGI IMG/M metagenome (GOLD analysis project Ga0255347, IMG submission 192479) | Wastewater microbial communities from Lulu Island WWTP, Vancouver, Canada - plant24 | ecosystem: Engineered > WWTP > Wastewater > Unclassified | place: Canada: Vancouver, British...
TGCCAAAACAATAGCCCGCTTTTTAGATGTTCCTTTTGCCATAGCAGATGCAACCGCGCTTACCGAGGCCGGATATGTAGGCGAAGATGTTGAAAGTATCTTGTCGAGATTACTGCAAGTGGCCAATTATGATGTTAAAGCTGCGGAACATGGAATTATTTTTATTGATGAAATTGATAAAATAGCCCGAAAATCGGATAATCCAAGCATTACACGTGATGTCAGCGGCGAAGGTGTTCAGCAGGCACTGCTAAAAATGCTCGAAGGAGCCGTGGTAAATGTGCCTCCACAAGGCGGACGCAAACATCCCGACCAAAAATACATACAGGTAAACACCCAAAATATTTTATTTATTTGCGGCGGTGCATTCGACGGAATCGAAAAGATAATTGCCAATCGTCTTAAAACATCGGTAATCGGGTTTAAGAAAAAAAACGAGCAAAAAAATATAGATAAAGACAATCTTCTACAATTTATTGCTTCTGAGGATTTACGCAAATTCGGTCTTATTCCGGAGCTTGTAGGTCGCTTACCAGTTTTGACGCATTTAAATCCATTAGACGAAAACGCAATGCTTGAAATATTGACAAAGCCAAAAAATTCTTTGGTAAAACAATATCAGGCACTTTTTCAAATGGACAATGTTTCTGTTGAATTTACACCTGACGGATTAAAGGAAATTGCCCAAATGGCCATTAAGGGAAAACTTGGTGCCCGGGGTCTGCGTTCCATTATGGAAAAAATAATGACGGATTTAATGTTTGATGTAGCTGATATTCAGAAAAATGAGAAGATAAAAATCACAAGGTCATTTGTTAAAAATAAATTTAAAAATCATCCCGAAATACAATTTAAAGTTGCGTCTTAACTTGGCATAAATTATGTGTAACTGATTAAAAAATAAATGAAAAAACTGCTGTTCATATTAATTGTTTTTCTTTTATCAGGAATTATAGCGCATGCCCAACCAACAAACAATAATAATGGTGTTGAAAATGGCATTGTTACAAAAGCAGTTATTATTGAAGGCGACACCGTACCTCTTTTTTGGATTCCTACAGTAAGAATTTACGGTCCAATCATTTTTAAATCAAAGGTTCAGGTTATCGAATTTACTAAAATGGTACGTCATATAAAACGTGTTTATCCATATGCCAAATTTATAGGAGCCAAAGTAAACGAATACAATAAATATTTAAACAGCATTGAAAACAGCAGACAAAGAGAAAAGGAACTTGACCGGATTGAAAAAGAAATGAGAACGCAGCTTGAAGATGAGCTGGTTAAGCTTACATTTACCCAGGGCAAAATTCTCATGAAATTAATTTATAGAGAAACAAACAATACCACGTATAGTCTTATAAAAGATTTCAGGGGAACCATAACGGCAGCATTCTGGCAAACATTTGCCCGAATTTTCGGGTATAACCTTAAAGTTACCTACGATCCTATCGGAATAGACCATGATATAGAAACGATTGTGGTAATGATTGAAAACGGAACAATTTAATGGATTGTCCAATTGAAATTATTCGTAAATTTTTTATGTAATAAAAGTTTTGAATATTAAATATTTATTGTACCTTTGCAGCCCGATAAAAAAACGAAATATGAATTTATCAATCGAAACAAAAAAACAATTGGCGGAAAAATACGGTAAGTCAGCTACTGATACGGGTTCACCCGAAGTACAAGTTGCTATTTTCACTGAAAGAATTAAACATTTAACCGGTCATTTAAAAAGCAATAAAAAAGATTTTGCTACCGAACGCAGCCTTTTGGCTCTCGTAGGAAAACGTAAAAAGCTTTTAACATATATCAAAACAAAAGATATTGAAAAATATCGTGCATTAATTCAACAATTGGAATTAAGAAAATAACCATATTGACATTTTACATAAGAAGGGCAATACTGGTATTGCCTTTCTTTTTTTTAACACTAATAAATGATGAACGTTATTACACAAACATTTGAACTTCCCGATGGACGGACCGGCACCATAGAAACGGGTAAATTAGCTCGTCAGGCCGATGGCGCTGCTGTTGTTCGCATAGGCAACACTATGCTCCTTGCTACTGTTGTTTCCAATAAAGAAGGTAATGAAAATGTTGATTTCATGCCTCTTTCTGTTGAATACCAAGAAAAGTATGCTTCTACAGGCAGGTTCCCGGGTGGCTTTTTTAAACGAGAAGCACGCCCTTCGGAATACGAAATATTAATTGCACGTTTGGTTGACAGAGCTTTGCGTCCTCTTTTTCCGGATAATTATCATGCAGAAACTCAGGTGCTTATCTATTTAATTTCAGGCGAGAACGATACACATCCCGATGCTTATGCTGCATTGGCCGCTTCGTCGGCTCTGGCAGTTTCCGATATTCCCTTTAATGGTCCAATTTCTGAAGTACGTGTTGCACGCATAAATGGTCAATTTGTAATTAATCCAAGTGTGCAGGAATTGGAAAATGCTGATTTGGAGCTAATGGTTGCTGCTAATGCCAAAGACATCAACATGGTGGAAGGAGAAATGAAAGAAGTTAGCGAAGATGTGATGATGGAGGCTTTGAAATTTGCACATGAGGCAATTAAAAAACAAATTGAAGCACAGCTTGAATTAGCCTCAAAAGTAGCCAAGGCAAACCCTAAACGCGAATACTGTCACGAAGTTAATGATGAGGACTTACGCAAAGCAGTCTATGATTTCTGCTATCCAAAAGCTTATGAAGTAGCTAAACGCGGAACTCCGAACAAGCATCAACGCGCAAACGATTTTAGTGCCATTGAAGAAGAGTTTATTTCTTTGATTCCTGAAGAAGAGCTTGAAAAAAAGAAACCTCTGGTAGCCCGTTATTTTCATGATGTGATGAAAAAAGCCGTTCGCGATATGTATTTAAATGAACGAATAAGGCTTGACGGAAGAAAAATGGACGAAATACGCCCGATATGGTGCGAAGTAAGCTACCTGCCTACACCGCATGGCAGCGCCATTTTTACTCGTGGAGAAACACAAAGCTTAACAACCGTTACACTTGGAACAAAGCTTGACGACCAGGTTATTGATGGAGCTGTGTTTGAGGGAACCAACAAAATTTTGCTGCATTATAATTTCCCTCCATTTTCAACCGGTGAAGTAAAAATGCTGCGCGGCACCAGCAGGCGCGAAATAGGTCATGGCAATCTGGCTTTAAGAGCGCTGAAAAACATGATTCCGCAAGATGACTCAAACCCATACACAATACGTATAGTCAGCGACATACTTGAATCAAACGGAAGTTCGTCAATGGCTACAGTTTGTGCAGGAACCATGGCTTTAATGGACGCAGGAGTTAAATTACAAAAACCTGTTTCGGGTATTGCAATGGGATTAATTACCGACACGGAAACAGGAAAATATTGTGTTCTGAGTGATATTTTGGGCGATGAAGACCACCTGGGCGATATGGATTTTAAAGTTACAGGAACTCTTGATGGTATTACTGCCTGCCAAATGGATATTAAAGTTGACGGATTGTCTTATGACATACTTGCCGAAGCACTTGCACAGGCAAAACGCGGCAGAGAACATATTTTGAAAATAATTACCGACACCATTTCGGAGCCACGCGCCGAATACAAGCCAAATGTGCCAAGATTTGTTAAATTTAGCATTCCGCGCGATTTTATTGGAGCCGTTATTGGTCCCGGAGGTAAAGTTATTCAGGAAATTCAGCGACAAACTGGCGCTACAATTTTAATTGAAGAAGTGGATGAGTCAGGCGTTGTTGAAATATTTTCTACCAGCAAAGACAGTATGGATGCAGCATACAAATGGGTTAAATCCATTGTGGCCGTCCCCGAAGTAGGCGAAGTTTATGAAGGCACGGTAAAAGCTATCCAAAACTATGGAGCTTTTGTTGAAATTCTGCCGGGAAAAGAAGCCCTGCTTCATGTTTCCGAAATTGACTGGAAACGTATTCAGGATGTAAATTCCGTTTTGAAAGTTGGCGACAAAATTCAGGTTAAACTTATCGGCACCGATGAAAAAACCGGAAAATTACGTCTGTCTCGAAAAGTTTTACTCCCAAAAGAAGAAAAATAATTTCTTTTTTTGTGTGTAACATTTAATTAATTGCATCGTATAAATGCTAACCTAATTCCCCTAATGTTTTTATGAGGCAACTTAAAATAAGCAAACAAGTAACAAACCGCGAAACTGCATCGCTTGATAAATATCTGCAGGAAATAGGACGAGAAGAATTGATTACTGCCAACGAAGAAGTTGTTTTGGCACAACGTATAAAACAGGGAGATATGATTGCTTTGGAAAAATTAACCAAAGCAAATCTGCGTTTTGTTGTTTCTGTTGCAAAGCAATATCAAAATCAAGGATTAAGCTTACCCGACCTTATAAATGAAGGAAATCTCGGATTAATTAAAGCTGCGCAACGATTCGACGAAACCCGCGGATTCAAATTCATCTCATATGCCGTGTGGTGGATTCGTCAATCCATTTTACAGGCATTGGCCGAACAATCACGTATAGTAAGACTACCTTTAAACAAAATCGGAACAATAAACAAAATAAATAAGGCTTTTGCACAATTAGAACAGGAATACGAACGTGAGCCCGACGCGCACGAAATAGCTTCGCTTCTGGATATGCCAGATACCGAAGTTAAAGACAGCTTACGCCATACCGGAAGACATGTTTCAATGGATGCACCCATTGTAACAGACGAAGACACCAATCTATATGACCTGTATGCCAACGAAGAAAGCGAGCGCCCTGATAAAGGTCTGCAATTTGAATCTTTAAACATCGAAATAGAAAGAGCTATTGCAACTTTAACTCCACGAGAACGCGATGTTCTTAAATTCTACTTCGGGTTAAACGGAGCCGCACAGCTAACCCTGGATGAAATTGGCGACAAGTTTGGCCTTACCCGCGAAAGAGTAAGACAAATAAAAGAAAAAGCAATCCGCCGTTTAAAACACGGCAGCCGCAGCAAGAATCTTAAAGGATATTTAGGATAAAACAACATTTTTTTTTGACCTAAACTCCCGCAAAACCCATACTGCGGGAGTTTTTTTATGACTTCACTCTAAGCGGAATAAGCGATTTAATAAAGGGAACCAGTTCTTTTCGGAATAAGATAAAACCGACAATAATTAAAATGCTAAAATGAAGTAGTGATGTTAAATATACGTTAGCATCCGAAAAAGCAATTTCGGTAACAAGCAACATTAGAATATAAATAACAGGGTATAAAATAAATTTTCGTGGATTTACTGCAAAAGTGTAAAACTTCCTCACAAATAAGAAAAGCAGCAAGACCTGAAGGATTTTTGTGGCAAAATTAGCCCACACTGCGCCATCTATGCCATTGGTTTTAATAAGGCAAAACGTTATGCCAACCTGAAATAACGCAACCATTGAAAAGGCAACAGGCAATATCTTTGTTTTTTTGAAATAATAAATCGGCGTAATTAAATACAAAAGCCACACCCTTGATGCCATGCCGGCCATTAACACAGGTAATAATTGAAAAGAGCCGTATAAATCTTCGTTCGAAATAATCAAAGGCACAAAAAACACAACACAAACATATAACAATGGCATGCTTAATTGATTTATAACGGTAAAGCCATTGAAATACTTGTTTATTTCCACATTACCCTCGGGTTTGTCCCCGTTTTGCTTCCATATTTGAAAAACTTTTGGGTTTATAGCCGCAGATAATCCAACCTGCAACAACTCGATAACAAGGGTTATCTTTATGGCAAAATCAAAAACGGCAACTTCCTTTTCACTTAATATACCTAAAATAAAATAACGGTCTATATTCGATATTATCCACGAAAGGATATAAAAAATAAACAGCGGGGTACAGTAAATAAGCAAATCTTTAAGAACACTTTTAGAATATTCGAATTTGCTTTCATTCCCCAAATAAACCATAGCCCAAACAAAAGTGGAAATTGAAGCAATAAAACGCCCCCAGATTGGTCCGTCCAGCGACAACGGGAAAAGATACAAGCCATAAATCGAACATGCAATAACAAGCACAAAATGCAGCATGTTCGACCAGAAATACGGATTAGGCTTTTGCCTATAAATCATTAATGAAGCATAAGCCTTAAATATACCGGTAAACAACCCCGTAAGTATGGACAAAAAGCCATAAGGGAAAAAGGGAATATCTTTCCCCGGGAAAATATAAACAAACAAATAATTGCCGATAGAAGAGAATAATAATGTCATGCCTGCGCCAAAAAGCAGCAAAAACAAAGTGGTTGTACCTATAAAGCGTCTGCTTTGTTCGGCAGTGGCCGAATTATGAATAAAATTTATTCCCAGATAATTGTCGGCCGAGTATATGAATAACACTCGAACCAGTTCGCTTAAGGCAATGTAAATGGCAAGCAGACCAAAATCCTGAGTGGAAAGTAATTCGGAATTACCGTAAAAAGGCAGTAATACAACGCTGGATGCAAGTGGTAATGCACCAATAAAAGAATAAATAAACGAAGATTTTATAAACGATTTAGATATTCCTTGCGCCATAAGTTTGCGGCTTTTTGTAAGCTGTAAATGCAAAATTAAGAATAATAACAAAACCCATTGTCTAATATTGTGTTGGTATATATTTTAGTGAGCAACACATTTAATCTGAAATGATACAATAAATTTTAGTTTACGAATTTTGCAAAAATAATATTACATTAGCTTATAAAAGATATAATAAATTATGTCGAAATTTACTTTACTTAATGCATCTGCCGGTTCTGGTAAAACGCATAGAATTACTCTGGAACTATTACGTTTGATTTTACCAAATCCATCCGAGATTTCCCGTGTTTTGTCAATTACTTTCACAAACAAAGCAGCCAACGAGATGAAGGAGCGTCTTATCAGTTCATTGTCTGATATGGCTCATAACCCCGAAACAAGCAAAATGCTTAACGCTTTGGCTGATGAATTTCCTCAAAAATCAAAAGCCGAACTGTGCCAGATGGCTGACAGAGCATTAAAACATATACTCCATCATTATTCCGATATTTCCATCAGTACCATTGACAGTTTTATGCAACGCATTATCCGCACTTTTGCCAGGGAACTGTCGTTGCCGTCTAATTACGAAGTAAAAGTAAATGACAAAGAATTAAATGAAATAATTATATCAAAAATAATTGACAGTGCCAATTTAAATGACATTATAACCAGAGTGCTGAAAGAAGTAATTCGGTACCAGCTTGATAACGAAAGCAGCCCTCTTAACCTAACAAATGAACTATTGCCTTTGGTTCAGCATCTCACAATAGAGGCTTCGACAGATGTTGTGAACAGCGCATTGGAAACAGGCTCCTACAATATAATGAAGTCGTTTGATGTGTTGCTGGCAAACAACCGAAACACATTAAGCCGGATTACAAGCAATATTAAAAATCTAAATTCAATTCTTTCAAATGAAAATCTGACCGAAAACGACTTTTATAAAAGTGGAAACGCCATAACAATTTACAGATATATTAAATCCTTAAGCAAAGATATTAATACAAAAAACTTGTCTGTCACAATGCAGAAAAAACTCGACAGCGGACAATTTCTATTAAATCCCAATCCTGCTGTTGAAAGCAAAATTCAAAAGTTAATATTTGAAACAACCGATTTAATATCAAAATACAAATTTGGCAACAGTTTGGCAAAGCGTTTTCCTGTTGTGGCTCTGCTTGGTGAAATATGGGCATTCAGAGAGAAATATAAATTTGAAAAAAGCATTTTGCCTGTGTCGGATTTCAATCGTATAATACGGGAAATAATAAAAAAAGAGCCTGTGCCATACATTTATTTAAGGGCGGGGAACAGGTTTAAAACAATAATGATTGATGAATTTCAGGATACAAGTTTTATGCAGTGGATGAATTTATTGCCATTAATTCACGAATCGTTATCACGCGGAAATTCATCGTGGGTGGTTGGTGACCCAAAACAAAGTATTTACCGTTTTCGCAATGGCAAAGTGGAAATAATGCTGGGGCTTCCCAAAATATACGAAGGCGATGCAGATACAATTGAAAGTCAGAATTTAATCGAATCTGCTTTTAATAAAGAAGATATGTTGTTCAACTACCGCTCCGACATTAATATTGTTGATTTCAATTCTAAATTCTACTCCTTTATAAAATCGAGATTTTTGAATTATATCGAAGAGAATAAAACAAGCAATGAGCAAGGAGATAAGCTAAATATTTACAAAGAAGTTTATAATCAAATAGAGCAAAAACCAAATGCACAAACCAAAGGTTATGTAGAATGCCGTATTTATAACAAAGAGCTAAAGGATTTAAATGGTCTATGGTTTGAAGATATTGCTCAAATTGTCAGGAACTGCATTGATTTAGGATATAATTATAGTGACATTGCCATTTTAAATAGGGATAACAAATATGGTGTTTCAATCAGTTCTTATTTTTTAAGCATGGGCAATCCTATTCCTGTTATATCCAAAGAAACATTGCAATTGCGCTCATCGAACTATTGCCTGCTTGTTATGTGTATGTACAGGCTTATTCACTGCCCCGAAGACGACCTTAATGCCATTGAAACATGGTATTTGATGCAACAAATCCCCGGCATTTCTTTTGACGACTCGCATGAAATTAAAGGTATTTTAAGCCTGAATAAAAATGGCAGAGGTTTGGTATTGCAGAAATATATTAAACAAAAATTCGAAGCAATAGGCTCCGGCTCTTTTGCGTTTCTTCCACCTTCCGACCAGATTGACATTATTATCCATTCACTTGATATTTCGAAACAGGGCGGCTTTTTCCTTTTGTTTTTGCGCGAAACCATTATGAATAAACAACAATCGGATGGCTATAATTCCTCATTAATCTGGCAATGGTGGGCCGAAAAGGGTCAATTCGAAAGCGTGGTATTGCCCGATGCAGGAAATGCCGTTAACATTATGTCAATACATGCATCCAAAGGCTTACAGTTCCCTATTGTTATAATTCCAAATTTCAACATAGACGATACTTCAAAAATTGTAAGAGATTTATATTGGCATCTTCTTGATGAAAAGGAATGGGGTGTACCCTACTCCATTGTTAAGTTGACAAAAGAATCGCTCAACAATGAATTAAAAGACCAATACATTCTTGAGTATTCAAAAAGGGCAATGGATACGGTAAATTTAATGTACGTTGCATCCACGCGAGCCGAGGAAAAACTGTTTATTTTTTCGTTTTTGCCTCCAAAAAAGAAAGAATCTGAAAAATCAGCTGAAAACAATACAGAGTCAAAGTTTCAGGTTAATTCTGCAAAAGAATTGCAAAGTTTCATTAAATCCAACATAAATTTATTTGACGAAAAAAACGAAGCTTTATTTACAAGTTATACCATAGGCGACTTTTCATGTAAAAGAGCTATCAAACAAACCGATAAAAACAAATTCTTATTATCTTCTTTCAACATTAATCCCAATAAGCCATTGGATTCTTTAAGGCGCAATGCAATTGGCTTTGACAGTTTAGAACTTAGAGAATCTGCCATAAAGGGGAAAATAATTCATGAATTATTATCTAATATTTACGAAAAAGACAATGTTTTGCCGGTTATGGAAAATTATATGCAAAACGGTTGGTTGGAAGAGTCCTCAAAAGATGAATATTTAAAATATTTAATTAAGGTCGTTGATGATTTCCCCTTTATCTTCCCCGGGAAAAAATTTGTATTGAATGAACGGGAAATTGCAGATACAGACGGAACAGTTTGGAGGCCTGACCGCATTATATGCAATTCTGATGGAATATGCACGGTAATAGATTTCAAAACCGGCAGTAAAAAAGCCGCTCACAAAACGCAGGTCCAAAATTATTCAATGCTGTTAAACGCAGCAGGGATCAAAGTTAATCAGTCATATATCCTATATCTGGATATTGATAATTTTGAAACAAGCCTTGAAAAAGCTTAATTAATACAATTAAATGCAACCTGTTACATTGTAATGTTATAGGTCGCCCCATTTATAATTACAGTGGCTTCTGCATCGCATGTGCCATTGCCATAGTTTACCAATATTGTTAAATTGCCACTTGTTAAAGTAAGTGAACCGGCGGTTATCCATCGGCAGCCAACCTGAATTCTCAGCGGTGTATTAACAACAACGTGAAAATCTTCTCCATTAATATTGGTGCCATCAGCAGTTCCGGTAATGAGATATACATCGTCCCACGGGTTTAAAATTGTTGACTCACCTTCAATCCATTCATGCTGCCGTGTGGAAGTCCACTCAACAATACCACTGGAGTTTGACACTGTTCCGTCAACAAAAATTCCATAAACCAAATTGCCGGCAGTATTATGACCCATATTGGTAATGGTTTTTTGACCTTGAACAAGATTGTTGTTAACATAATAATTCTGAGGAGTAACATTTATAACCGTTCCGCTGTCGAGATACCATCCCGTTGTTGTCATTTTAACAGCACCGCGCCTGTAGTATCCGTCGTTTCCAAGACAGTTGGTGTTTCCAAAATCAACCGTAATTGTTTTAGGGAAAGTAGTCAGGTCAAACGGAGTAATGGTTATTACTGCACAAGACGACATGGTTTCTCTTCCACTTTTGTTGCCTGATACGGAGTCCTTGGCAGCTATAACGCCATCAGAAGCCTGTTTAAATACATCTCCAAACATATTTTCGGCAAGCGCATTGTCAATAGCCGATTGATAATTATTTTTTTTGTTGTCGTCATCTTTATTACAAGCCGAAAAAGTAAAGGCAAAGCTTACAAAAAGTACAGCAATTAAAAAGAAATTGTTTTTCATATCTTCAGTTTTTGAATTATAAAGATAATTGCAATATAAGCAAATACATGTTAAAATAATTATAAATCAGTCCTGATAAAAATCAGATATTGATACTGAATACCGCTTTTAGAGTCCTTCAAAATATCCGATTCATCTATTAATTCCCATTCTTTTTCATTTAATTCGGGGAAAAAAGTATCAGTGTCAAATTCACCTTCCACACAGGTAAGATATAATTTTGCAGTATAGGGCAAAAGCTGTTCGTACATGCTTGCACCACCAATCACAAAGTTTTCTGTATCTTCTTTACAAAGGGCAAAGACTTCATCCATTGTGCGCACTTCTACCGCACCTTCTTCGCCGAGAGGATCAGGTGTAAGAACAATATTTCTGCGATTTGGCAAAGGTCGCTTTGGCAACGAAAACCAGGTATTCCTGCCCATTATAACAGAATGTCCCGTGGTTATTTCCTTGAATCTTTTTAAATCGTCAGATAAATGCCATGGCAATTCGTTATTGATGCCGATACCGTTTTTTGAGTCGGCGGCAACTATCATGCTCAAGTTCTTAATTATTTTTGTCATAATAAAAAGTTAAACGGCTACCTCTGCTTTTATGTGAGGATGCGGATCGTAACCGGTAATTACAAAATCTTCGAATTTGAAATCAAAAATATTTTTTACTTCCGGATTGATTTCAAGTTTCGGAAGCGGCCTGAAATCACGGCTAAGCTGCAATTTTGCCTGTTCGATATGATTAAGATACAAATGGGCATCGCCAAAAGTGTGAACAAAATCTCCTACCTGCAAATTAGTGGCTCTTGCTACCATGTGCAGTAAAATTGCATAAGAGGCTATATTGAAAGGTACTCCCAGAAAAATATCGGCACTGCGCTGATAAAGCTGACAGGAAATTTTTCCGTTGGCAACATAAAACTGAAACAACAAATGGCAGGGCGGTAATTTCATTTTAGGCACATCGGCAACATTCCATGCACTGACTATTAATCTGCGGGAATCGGGATTTCTTTTTATTTGGTCAATTAATTCGCTAATCTGATCAATGGTTTGTCCGTCGCTGCCTTTCCAACTGCGCCATTGAGAACCATAAACAGGACCAAGATTTCCGTTTTCGTCAGCCCATTCATCCCAGATTGACACTCCGTTTTCTTTAAGATATTTTATATTGGTATCGCCTTTCAAAAACCATAATAATTCATGCAATATGCTTTTTATGTGCAGTTTTTTTGTTGTGAGCAAAGGAAAACCATCCTGCAAATTAAACCTCATCTGATAACCAAAAACACTAATGGTGCCTGTTCCGGTGCGATCAGACTTTTCAACTCCGTTGCTTAGTACATATTGCATTAAATCGTGATACTGTTTCATTATTCCGATGTTTTTATGTTTTGTACATCGCTTTCAAATTTAACCAAAAAACAATGAGGGTATAACTTTGTTAATGATTTTTTTAAATCTGATGCCTCTTCAATGCTGCCAAATTTTCCACAAAGCACACGAAACCAGATTTTTCCGTAAACTTCGGCCTGCATTATACGTGCATCCGGAAAAGAGTTTTCAACTTTGTTTAAAACGGCTTCTGCGTTCTGACGGATACCAAAACTGCCAAGCTGAACCGAATAAAACGTAGTTGTATCAGGACTTTCGGCAACAAATTTAACGGCTTCGCGCGGCACATATCTGTGTTTGCTGCTTACATCATTATTTTCAGAAGCGTTATTTTTAATTATTTTGTTTTTTTCTTTAGCTTTCTCGTTTTTAGTATCTGCCGAAGCCAGAACCTGCTTGTTTATCGGTGCCATTCCAATTATTTCACAATCAACAACTACAAGACCCTGATAAATAAAATCAAGAGTGTCGGCCGCAGCCTGACTCAAATCAATGATACGCCCCGCTATAAATGGTCCGCGGTCGTTTATTTTAACCACACACGATTTACCATTATTCCTATTGGTAACTTTTACCAGAGTCCCAAAAGCCAATTGCTTATGTGCAGCTGTCATCGAGTCCATCGAAAAAATTTCGCCGCTTGCTGTTTGCCTGCCATGAAACGGAATTCCGTAATACGACGCTACTCCTGAAAACGTGCTGCCTGTTTGAGCATGCAGTTGCACAAATGCGAAAAATATTAATATGCCAAAGACATAAAAATTTTTGCATTGCCGGAATAATAGCATTAACATAATACGGATTTATATCGCATCAATGCTTTATTGAGTTCAATTCATTATTGTCAGGATTATGCTTATGTCTGAAGAATACAGCAAATAAAACCGCTACAACCAGAGCATAGGCAGCAAATACCAACCATATATTTTTCCAGTCGCGCACACCATCGGCACTAGTAAAATATTGCTGAATAACATAACCACTCACCGTACTACCTATGATGGCACCAAAACCGTTTGTCATCATCATAAAAAGTCCTTGAGCACTCGATCTGATAGCTGGGCTGGTAGTGGTTTCAACAAACAATGAACCTGAAATATTGAAAAAATCAAATGCCATCCCATAAATAATGCAGCTTAAAATAATCATCCAAAGTCCGTCGGTTGGATTTCCAAAGCCAAACAACCCAAAACGAAATACCCATGCTATCATGCTTATAAGCATAACTTTTTTAATACCAAATCTTTTCATGAAAAACGGAATAACGAGTATAAAAAGAGTTTCGGACATTTGAGATATAGACATGATTATTGTTGAATATCTTACCACAAAAGAATTTGCATATTCGGGAATTTTTTCAAACTCGCCCAAAAATACGTCTCCATAAGCATTGGTTAATTGCAGAGCGGCACCAAGAAACATTGAGAAAATAAAAAACAGAGCCATTTTTGTGGACTTGAATAATTCAAATGCGTCAAGGCCCAATACCTGAGTCCATGATCTACGTTCGGTTTTTTTGCCAAGAGGCGGACATTTTGGCAAGGTGAAAGAATACAAGCCCAGAATAACAGAACTTAATGCCGCAATAAAAAACATATTTTCCGAAGCCTTGTTTCCGCTCAAATTGATTACCCACATTGCTATAATAAAGCCAATAGTACCAAAAACCCTAATGGAAGGAAATACCTTTACCACATCCAGATTATTGTTTTTCAAGGCTGTATATGACACTGAATTGGCAAGGGCAATTGTTGGCATGTAAAAAATCATTGCAACAAGCATCCCCCAAAAGAAAGCGCTTGGTGTTTGAATAAACGGCAAATAAAACAAAACGGCAGCGCTAAGAATATGCAACAAGCCGTATAATCTTTCGGCATTTATCCAGCGGTCTGCAACGATTCCCATCAAGGCGGGCATAAACAGAGAAGCTATGCCCATAGTTGAAAAGATTACTCCAAATTCGGCACCCGACCAGAGTTTTGTGCCAAACCAAAAATTACCTATAGTAATAAGCCATGAACCCCAAATATAAAATTGGAGAAAATTCATGATGGTGAGTCTCAATTTTAGTCCCATATAAAATGTGTAATTTATTTTCTTTTGTTGATTTCGTCCCTGATTTGCGACGCCAGCTCGTAATCTTCGTTTTCGACAGCCTCATTAAGCATCGACTCAAGTTCCTCAATCGAAAGCGAAGAAAAAATTGATGCCGGATTTAATGGTTCGTCTGTTTCATCGGAATTTTCATCATTTTTATCATCAATTTGTTCATCAAATATAACTCCGACCTCATTTAAAATTTCTTCGCTTGTATATATAGGGCAATTGAAGCGTATAGCCAATGCAACGGCATCGCTTGTGCGGGAATCAATAGTGTGTATTTGATTTTCTTTTTCAAAAATCAATATGCTATGAAACACACCCTCTTCAAACTTATTGATTATAACTTCGTTAAGCTTAATATTAAAGGACAACGACAAACTTCTGAACAAGTCGTGGGTTAATGGCCTGGCAGGTTTCATTTTCTCCATCTCGACAGCAATGCTTTGAGCCTCAAATTGCCCGATAATAATGGGTAGTTTACGTTTTCCGCCCGACTCCGACAATATCAGAGTGTATGCCCCACTCTGTGAATAACTATAGCTTATGCCGCCAATTTCGAGTTCAACTTTTTCCATAAATAAAATCACGATAAAAGTAAGAAATCTTATTTAATAAAAAAGCATATTTGTTCACTGATTGTTAACTGACGATTGTTAGTTAAAAAATTCCGGGTTGATGTTTGCCGAAAATAAAACTGCCTGTAAATAAGCATGAATGTTTGTAATAATTTTTAATGCCCTATTCAAATATCTCTTATTCGAAAAAAAAATGTACATTTGCAACCCTATCGGGATGTAGCGCAGTTGGTAGCGTGCTTCGTTCGGGACGAAGAGGTCGCTGGTTCGAGTCCAGTCATCCCGACAAATTCA
>Ga0255347_1005117_pt1 | contig 15159 bp, 19 predicted proteins | sample wastewater_treat_2_FD_192479 | JGI IMG/M metagenome (GOLD analysis project Ga0255347, IMG submission 192479) | Wastewater microbial communities from Lulu Island WWTP, Vancouver, Canada - plant24 | ecosystem: Engineered > WWTP > Wastewater > Unclassified | place: Canada: Vancouver, British...
TAGCTTTAGCGGAGGCGAAAGGAATTATTCCCCCCTTGCCTGTCTCGCTGAAGGCGGAAGAGGGGTTGGGGGGTGTTGGTCGGTATTATAAGTTAATTGTTTATAAATTTTTGTTTTGAATAGATTCTCGCCTACGCGAGGATAAACTCCGGTAGTAATTTAATAAAATAAAATTATAAAAATAAAACAAAACACAGATCAAACAAATAAAATACATCTTAAATAAAAAATCCTTAACTGATTAGCTAAGAATTCTTTATCTCGTTCTAAAAACTAAAATTAATTTTTACAACGATGCCGGATTTTACGTGCCGGTCCACGTGGGTGATTAGCCCAAATAAATCTTTCCTCCTTCTTTTTAAAGAACTTTCTACGAACTTTTCGGTTCCGGCACCTTTAACTTCCCAAAAAAGAAGAGGTGCAAACGGGCAAGAAGTTCACCGTAAATGTCTCCATCTTGTTTACGAGCGTGGAACGCAATATCCACGCCAGCGTAGTCCGTGAACCGAAACAATATGTTTGGTCCACCACCGTGAGACATCTTCTTTGGCTCGTGAAAGTTACCAGACGATTCCTCCTCCAATCCGATGTGAAGCCAAGGCAAGACCTTGTACTGAATCTGACCGAACCAATACACGAACAAGCTCTGTGGCTGAATTTCAAAATTGATCCAAGCGTAAAACTTTTTATAACGAGGAGCAATTTGAATTGCAACGATCACCTCTTTATTGGTGAAGTCACAACCGATGACTGGGGAGATCGTCACATAAGGATTGGGAGACCAATCTACATTTAAGTACATCAAGGGCGAAAAGCCCTTGAGTAGGTTCACTCCCGGAATAAAGTGAGCCGAAAGGCCTACTTTTTCCTGAAATTGTAAACCTGTGTGAAAAAGAACTCGTACCTGGTTGTCATATTTCTTATCCTCCGCTAAAGCGTTGAACGAGAACAATACCACCACCACAACCATAGACACTAACATAAAAACACGACGAAAAGATATCATGATCAACTCCTTTTAATAAAGAACATAAACATCAGAAGTCAGGAGACATTCCCAACGTGATAAATAAATATAACATAGAAGATATTTTCTGTCAATACAAAAACACCTCACTTCTCCTACATAAACTTGTAATTTACAATATTCCCAAAAAAGAAGAAAAAACTTCCCGTTTCACCATTTCTAAAATCCTAAAATAGGCTAAAGTTATTTAAAAATAAAAAACAAAAAACACTCCAATTTCTAGAGTGTTTTTAATTTTATTTTCTTGTTTTTTTAAATTTCTTATTAAAAATCTTTCTTAAAAAATGATTTTTTACCTCCACCCCGACGATCATTACCACCTCTATTACTATGAACAAATTTAGGTTTTTGTGACATTTCTTGATAACCTTCTGGTTTTGGCAAAAGAGCTTTCATAGAAAGATTTATCCTTCCCATATTATCAATCTCTTTTACAATTACTTTTACTTTATCACCAAGATTCAAAACATCACCCGGTTTATTAGTTCTAGTCCAAGCAATTTCACTTACATGAACTAATCCATCTTTACCCGGTAAAATATTTACAAAAGCTCCAAAATCTTCTAAACGAACTACTTCACCTTCATATATTTCATCAACTTCTACTTCGTGAGTAATATCATCAACAATTTTAATAGCTTTAGCCATTGCTTCAGCATCATTTGAAGTAATCATCACCCGACCATCTTGTTCAATATCAATAGATACTCCAGTATCATCAATAATTTTTTTAATAGTCTTACCACCAGGACCGATCAAATCTCCAATTTTTTCTGGATTGATTCTAATAATTTCAATACGAGGTGCATAAGGAGATAATTCTTTTCTTGGTTCAGAAATAACACTAGACATTTTTTTCAAAATTTCTAATCTAGCTTCTTTGGAACGCTTAATTGTTTCTTCCACAATTTCCCAAGTCAAACCATGAGTCTTGGTATCCATTTGAATTGCAGTAATGCCTTCAGTAGTACCAGTAATTTTGAAATCCATTCCTCCAACTCCATCTTCCACATCTTGTAAATCTGTCAAAACTTTATATCTAATTATATTACCCTTTTCATCAGATTCTGAAGCCAAGCCCATAGCAATACCTGCTACTGGTTTTTTAATTGGAATTCCTGCAGCCATAAGTGACAAAGAAGAACCACAAGTTGAAGCCATAGAAGATGAACCATTAGAACCTAATACTTCAGATACTACACGAATCGCATAAGGAAAATCTTCTTCTGCTGGTAATACTGGCTCAAGAGCTCTTTCTGCCAAAGCGCCATGTCCAATCGCCCGTCTACCTGGTCCACGCATAAACCCTGTTTCACCATAAGTATAGGGAGCATCATTATAATGATGCATATAACGCTTGGTACCTTCTTCTTCCATAGAATCCAAAGTTTGTACATCACCGGGAGCGCCAAGAGTTACAACAGACAAAACCTGAGTATCACCACGCATAAACATACCCGAACCATGCACACGAGGAAGTAAATCTACTTGTATTTCTAAATTTCTAATTTCATTCAATTTACGACCATCAAGTCTTTGATCTTTATCTAAAATTCTTTTACTAATTTGGTCACAAACATATTCTTTAACTCTATCCAAAACTGGTTTTTGCAATTCTTCATCAAAACCTTGTTCAGTAAGATGATCAATTAATTGATTTTTAATCTCATCAATCATTTCTACTCTTTCTGTTCGAGAAATTTTTACTGAATTAAAAATCATTCTATCTGCCAAACTAGCAATAAAATCATAAGCAATTTGTTTAGCTTGTTCAACAGTTTTTTCTTTATCTTGAGTATCAGTTAAAAAATCATTTTCTGTTTTTAATAAAGAAATTTTTTCTTGACCAACTTCTTTTTGAATTTTTTCAATAAACTTGATCACTGGAGCTATTTGTTCACAACCCCATTTCATAGCTGATAAAACTTGATCTTCAGAAACTTCTTTAATACCAGCCTCAGTCATAACTAATTTTTCTGGAGTACCAGCTACTACTAAATCTAATTTATTATTAGCAATTTCACTATTACTTAAATTCAAAATAAAATTATTATTTTCATCAAGACTAACTCGAGCAGCTCCTATTGGACCAGCCCAAGGAATCGGTGATACACTCAAAGCACAACTAGCACCAATCAAACCAACAATCGCTGGATCATTAATACCATCAAAAGCCAAAGTAGTTACAACTACTTGCACTTCGTGACGCATTCTATCGTCAAATAAAGGACGAATCGCTCGATCAATCAAACGCCCAGACAAAATAGCATCATCACTAGGACGACCTTCGCGTTTAATAAAACGCGAACCTTTTATTCTTCCTGCGGCATACATTTTCTCTTCAAATTCTACTGACAAAGGAAAATAATCTAAACCCACTTTTTCCTCTTTACTTTTAGTAACATTAACCATAACTACAGTCTCTCCATATTGTACTGTACAAGATACAGTAGATAATAAAGCCAGCCGACCCATTTCAATAGTCAGCTCTTTTCCGGCCCAATTTGTGGACCATTTCTTGATATTCATAATTTTTTTTCTATGAAGCTGATATAGATACTTAGATCAGTGAGGATTAAATTAGGCTCACTTTTGACCTACTGTCTCTATACCACACTTCTTTAATTAATAATCTTTAATTTTAAATTTATTTTTCAAATTAAAAATTACCAATTAATTTTATCTTTTAACTACTTTATTATTTCTATAATTTATCCTTCTTGATTTTTTTATAATCGGTTTGGCTGTTGTTGAACGAACCGGTTTATCAAAAATTAAATATTTTTCTTTTTCTGCACTAAGATCAATAAAATCATCAGCTTCTTCTAATAAAGTATGAGAAGAAGTTTCTCCAAAAGCTACTATTTCTACTTGTTTACCACTACTCTTTTGTAAATATTCTACAAGAGGTAAATAATCTCCATCACCAGAAACTAAAATTATTGCATCTAAACTAGAAGACAAACGGATTGCATCAACTGTCAAACCCACATCCCAATCAGCTTTTTTCATACCAGTAGAAAAAATTTGTAAATCTTTTTCACGAGTTTCAATACCAAGATTATACAAAGCTTCAAAAAATGGCTGTTCATCTTTGCTTTCAGTTCGCACCACATAAGCAATCGCTCGAATCAGTTTTCTACCAGCCACAGCTTCTTTAACAATATTACCAAAATTAACTTTCCGACCATGTAAATTTTTTGCGCTATAATATAAATTTTGTACATCAATAAACACCCCTACGCGTTGCTCGGGGTGTTTCAAAGGATTTCTAGTTTTATTCTTTTTCAATAACATCTTCTTCATCATTAATTTGAGCATCTTCTGTATTAACTTCAATTTTTTCAAAAGCTTTGGCTTGTTTCAACTTTAATTTCTTTACCAATTCTTCAAAAGAAGCTGGATTTTCTTTCTTTAAATAACGAAGTAATCTTCGTCTTTCACCAACTTTGCGAAGTAAACCGCGACGAGAAGAATGATCCTTGCTGTGAGCTTTTAAATGTTCTACTAATTCATCAATCTCAGCAGTAAGAATAGCAATTTGTACTTCTGAAGAACCAGTATCACCTTCATGAGTTTGGTATTTTTTAATTAATTTTGCTTTTTTTACTTTGTCCAACATAACATGCTTAAATTTAATGGGCCAAAATCCGGGCATGATACCAGATTGGTCCATTCTACCTTATACAGGCAGAAGAATTAAAACGTTGGCAGTATACCAATAAACTATATTTTTGTCAATAGAAACACAAAGACCACCCATTCCTCCCGCTCAAAATCTCTATTATAAATAAAAATCTTGAGCGGTATCGGGTGGTCTTCGTATTATTCATACTCCCACAGCGCGACACCAATAAACTAATTATGAGTTATACCTCCTTTTCCAAGTTGGTAATCTTCAAGAAGAAGACTTGGAAACCAACCTTTTGGGTTTCCTCTCCGCAAGAGATATTAACACGATCAAAAATCGGTGTTAGATATCTTATAAGTGGACCGAAATCCCACTCATAAGTCTCTGAAGATAACCATAAAACATAAATTCCCTCCCTAAATAAACTGAAGTCTTTACTTTCTTCATCAATGCAAAACACTTTTTTCTCTTCTATAGAGAAAACAGTAATGTTGTGCTTTGCTGACTTCAATCCTTTTTCAGGTTCTTCTTTAAACTTCGGATCCTTTTCCTTAGATTCCTCTTTAGAATTCGGATCCTTTTCCTTAGGTACCAAATGAATCTTTCCCATTTTCTTTTCCTCCTTTTGGCACTATTGCCAAAATTACCTTATCATAAAAAATTATCTTTGTCAATACAAGCATAAAATGTTATAATCTTATTATCTTAAAAAAAATATATGAAAAATATCTCTTGGCAAGAAAAACCTATTTTTATAGCCTCAGATCATGGTGGCTATGCTCTCAAAAAACGTCTAATTCGCTATTTAGAAAATGAACTTAATCTAAAACCAGAAGATTTAGGACCATATGAATATATAGAAACTGATGATTATCCAGATTTTGTTCTACCTCTAACAAAAAAAGTAATTAGTAATAATGGTCGTGGTATTCTTATTTGTCGTAGTGGAATTGGTGTTTGTATAACAGCCAATAAAGTGAAAGGTATTAGAGCTGGTATTGGTTATAATATTAATGTAAGTAAAAGTATGAGAAATGATAATGATACAAATATTCTTTGTTTAGCAGCTGACAATCTTTCTGAAGATTTTGCAATGGTCATCACTAAAAATTGGTTAACAACTGATTTTAGTAATCATCCTAGATTTATTCGTCGATTAAAAAAAATAGAAGAAATAGAAAAATAATATGTTAATAATTCCTGCCATTTTAGTAAATAATGAAAAAGATTTTCTCAATCAAACTATTGCTGTTGAAAATTGTACTAATTTAATTCAATTAGATATTGGTGATGGAATCTTTTCTAAAAATAAAACTTGGGCTGATCCAGAATTTATCAAAAAACAAAATCTTAATCTAGATTTAGAACTTCATTTAATGGTTGAACATCCTCTAAAAGAATTAAAAAAATGGATTGATGTAGAACAAGTGCGTCGTGTTTTAATACCTTATGAATGCAAAGATGATTTAATGTCAATAATTGATTTTATTGACGAACAAGGTTGGGAAAAAGGTATTGTTCTGAATCCAGAAACTTCAATTTCTGTTTTAAATGAATATCTTGATAATTTTACTCATATATTATTTATGTCTGTCACTCCCGGAGCACAAGGACAAAAATTTATTCCTGAAACTTTAAATAAAATTATTGCTTTCAAACAAAATAATCCTGAACATTTTATAGAAGTTGATGGAGGAATCAATGAAAAAACTTTACCAGCGTTAGTCAAAACCAAAGTCGATGCTCTTTGTATTGGTAGCGCTATTTTTAGTCAAGAAAAAAGTCCAGCTGAACAAATTCATTACTTTGAACAGCTTATAAACAGCTTGACTGAATAATAATAATTTGTTACTTTTAATTTATCTTATTCCCGCGTTAGCGGGAATCTTAATTACAAAATTTATATGAAAGATTTAATTATTATTGGTGCTTCTGCAGCAGGTTGTTCTGCCGCCATCTACGCTGCTCGTAGAAATCTCAACTTTGAAATTATTAGTAAAGATGTGGGTGGAGAAGTTAGTCTCTCTGGAAAAGTAAATAATTGGCCGGGTATTATTGAAACTAGTGGCTTTGCCTTAGCGCAAACTTTTCGTAAACATGTTGAATCTTATGGCATAAAATTTAAAGAAGGTTTTGAAGTTACTGAAATAAAACCAGAAAAAAATTATTATATTGTTTCTGCCAAAAATTTTAATGGTGAAGAACAAATTATTGAAACTAAAGCTATAATTATTGCTACTGGTATTCATCCACGAAGTTTGAATTTGCCGGGAGAAGAAGAATTTCGTGGAAAAGGTATAACTTATTGCACTGTTTGTGATGGTCCTTTATTTCGAGGAAAAACAACTGTTACTATCGGCGCTGGCAATGCTGCTTTAGAATCTGCTCTTATGATGAGTGAATTGGCTAATAAAGTTTATTTATTAACCTTACATTCAAATACACCTGAAAACAAAAGTGGATTTCCTAGTGGAGAAGATATTTTAATAGAAAAAGTAAAAACTTCACCAAATATAGAAATAATTTATAATGCAAAAACTGAAGAAATTACTGGAGAACAATTTGTAACTGGTATAAAATATAAAGATCTGCTTACTGAAGAACAAAAAAATTTAGCAGTTCAAGGTGTTATGGTTCATATTGGTATGGTTCCTAATTCAAATTTAATAAATAATATTGAAAAAAATCCAGCTGGAGAAATTATTATTGATCAAAAATGTCAAACTAATTTATCCGGTATTTTTGCCGCTGGTGATGTTACTAATATTCCTTTTAAACAAATAGCTATTGCTGCTGGACAAGGAGTTACCGCAGCTCTAAGTGCTATTGAATATATAAATAAATGGAAAAATTAATAAAATCAAAAACAAAATAATAAAATATAATAAACCCTCCCACACTTATATTAGAGGGTTTTTATTTCTTCTCAAAGATGCTATAATTAGCTTATAATTTATATTTTAATTCAAAAAACAATATGTTATTAGAAAATCTCATACCCAATCTTCCTCAATTAAATATGGAAATTATTGTTACTGCTTTAGCTATAGTTTGTACTTTTTTAATTATTTATGGTTTATTTTTAGAATCTGAAAAAAGACAAGATATCTTATATATAATTGGGTTTTTTGGATTATTTATTTATGCGCTTTTTATTTCTAGTCCAGTTTTTGTCTTTACCTGTTTAGGAATGTTTGTCGCTGCTACAGTAGAACTTATTGAAATAATGATGGGAATTCATCAACAAGAAAAATACGATTTGAAAAAAATTATTCGTGAAAACAAAAAAATTAAAAAATAATTATGTTTGATCTTATAACCATTGGTGATCCAACTGTGGACACTTTTATCATTATTGATGAAAAATCAGCAAAATTGCAATGTAATATAAAAAGCGAAAAATGTTTGCTTTGCTTAAATTATGCTGACAAAATTCCTTTTGAAAAAACTGAACAATCAATTGGTGGCAATGCTGCTAATTTAGCAGTAGGTTGTAAAAAATTTGGTTTAAATACTGCCATCGTAGCTGATATTGGTGATGATATTAATGGCATTGTTATAAAAGAAGAATTGAAAAAAAATAAAATAAATACTGACTTACTCAAAATTTTACCTAATCATCAATCAAGATACTCAATAATTATAAATTATCAAACTGAAAGAACTATCTTATCTTATCACACAAAACATCATTATTCTTTACCAAAATTACCTCAAACAAAATATATTTATTATTCTTCATTAGGACGAGGTTTTGAAAAAATCCAAAATAAACTTGAAAAATATTTAATTAAAAATCCTCAAACAAAATTAGTTATCAATCCCGGTTCTTACCAAATGAAATATGGATTAAATAAAATAAAAAATCTTTTTCCTCAAACAGAAATTCTTTTTGTCAACAAAGATGAAGCTCAAAAACTAACTAAAACAAATAAAGATATTCCTGAATTATTAAAAATTCTTCATAACTTTGGTATTAAAATAGTCGTCATTACTAATGGAAAAAAAGGGTCATTTGCTTTTGATGGTAAAAATCAATATTTTATGCCAATTTATCCTCTTAAAACTATTGCTCTAACTGGAGCGGGCGATGCTTATGCTTCTGGATTTTTATCTGCTATTATTAAAAATAAAGATATTGTTACAGCTATGTGTTGGGGCACAGCTAACGCTGGTTCTGTAACTCAAAAAATTGGCGCTCAAAAAGGTCTTCTCTCTGTTACTGGTGTTAAAAAAATAATTCAAAAATATCCTCGGATAACACCTAAGATATTTTAATTTTATGAACGAAAATACCAATTATGGATATAAAAAAACTGGTTCTTCTAAATTTGTTATTGTCGCTCCTCATGCTGCAGGAGATGATTTAAAAAGTGGTTTTATTGCCAAAAAACTCGCTCAAGAATTAAATGCTTATTTAGTAGTAAATAAATTTTATAAAAAACCTAATAACTCTCAAGCTCTTAAAAATCCTCATCAAGTAGAAGATTTTAATGAGCTTACTTGGTCAGAAAAAAAAGAAAAATATCTTTGGAGTAAAAAAAATCCAGTTATGAAAGAATTTTTTCAAGATATAGAAAAATTTTCTTACCAAGCCAAACAATTTAGTTTAAACAATAAAGCCTTAATAATTTATATCCATAGTTTTACATCGGATCATATTGGTATTGATATTGGCGCTGGAGCTAAACATCACAATTTTAGTAATAAAATATTTGGCAGTCTTTATCATAAAGAAAAAGGAGACAATCACGGTAAAATAACTTTACCTATCAATCTTATTAAAAAAATAAAAAAAGAACTTGAAAAAAAAGTAAAAATAAAATATAATCTGACAACTACCGTTGGTTATCAATATTCTGGTTGGAGTAGACAATCAGCTGTTCAATTTCATTGTCATGAAGGAAGAAATGATTATTCAATTCAATTTGAAATTAGTCAGCACTTGCGTCGTAATAAATCTGATTTAGATTACACTATTCAAATATTAACAGAAACTATAAAAAAATATTTATAATTTATGAAACTACATATATTAACTTTTGGAAAAGAAGATCGATTAAGTCCTGTTACCAAAAAAGATTTAGAATTATTATCCAATGCCGCTAAAAAACTCGGACACACTGTTGAGATAATTTATGCTACAGATTGTCAATTAAAATTTCATAAAAAACCAGAAGTATTTATAAAAAATAAAAAAGTAAAAATTAATATTCTTCTTAATCGTCCTAATTTTTTACATGAACATTTGGATTTTCGAGCTGGTTTAATAAAACAATTTAGTTTGGCTGGAATAAAAGTAATTAATAGCTATAATGCTACTATGCGTTCCAAAAATAAATTAAGAACCATGCAAATATTGACCAAAAATAAAATTCCTATACCAAAAACTTATATTCTCAACTCTTCAGAATATTTAGAAAAAATTTCTCAAGACATTGGTTCTTTTCCTATAATTCTAAAATCTTTAACTGGTTCTCATGGTTCAGGAGTATCAATTGTTGAAAGTAAAAGAGGCTTAAAATCTTTATTAGACTTGCTCACTTCTAATAATTCTTCTCAGCCTATTATGATTCAAGAATATATTAGAGAATCTAGTGGTAAAGATATTCGTGTTTTTATAGTAGGAAAAAGAATTGTTGGCGCTATGGAAAGAATTGCTACTAAAAAAGGAGAATTTCGTTCTAATTTTCATCTTGGAGGAAGAGTCAGAGTAGCTGAAATGAGTCGTAAAGAAAAAGATATAGCTTTTGCAGCTGTTCAAGCTTGCAAATTAGATATTGCTGGAGTAGATATTTTACGAACTAAAACAGGACCAAAAGTATTAGAAGTTAATTCCAATCCTGGATTAGAAGGAATAACTGAAGCAACTGGTAGAGATATTGCTGGAGAAATTATTAAATATACTGTAAAAAAAGCTAAACAACATTTAAAAAAACAAAAAACTAAACATTAACTTACTTTTATTACTAAAAATAAAAATACCAATTCATAAATTGTTAGAAAAATTAGGAATAAAAGATTTAGAATTAAAAACTCCAGAAGAAATTAAAAAAGTAAAACAAGAATTAAATAAATTGATAGAAAAAAACAGCTGAATAAGCTGTTTTTAATTTTATAAATTTTATTATATTAAATATATTAGCAAATTATTTTATATTTTCTTTGATTTTCCTAATTATCATTTTAGTAAATTTATTTAATTTTTTTCAATTCCTTTTATTTATTGCAAAACTTTTACTATTTCTTTTCCAAACTCTTCTGCTGAGGCAGGACCAGCTGCTGTTATTACATTACCATCTACTACCACAGAATTATTGTTATAAATAGCACCATTTTCTAATAATAAATCTTCTAATTTACCATCATCATTCCAACCTGTAGCTTTTTTATTTTTTAATACCCCAGCTTTTGCTAATATTCTTGGAGAAATACAAATTGCTCCATAAGCCTTACCAGTCTTCTGCCAAACTTTTAGTAAATTATAAACAATTTCATTATCTAAATATTCTACCGCCCCTACTCCACCAATAATAAATAATCCTTCAAAATCATCCATCTTTATATTTTCTAAACTTAAATCTACTTTAGTTGAACTATAATTTCCAGTTGAAGTAGCTATTCCTACTTGATTGCTAACAGTAACTACTTTTATACCAGCCGATTCTAAAATATCTTTTGGTACAGCATATTCCAAAGGTTGATAATTATTTTGAGCTATTAAAAATAAAACTTTTTTCATATTTTAGATAATTATTTAATTATTTAAAACGATGTAATTTTTTAGCAATTTTTCTTTCTTGAAAAAATTCTTCAGCTTGTAAAACTTCTTGATTTTGAATATTAGGACCTAATAAACAAAGTCCCATTTCAAAAGATTTTATTTGAGCTTTTATTTCTTCTACTAAACGAGGATATTCAGCTTTATCTTCTTCAGCTATTGAACGCAAATTAGCTAATTTTTTTTCTATCTTAGCCAATTTTTTTTGAAATTCAGTTATTAAATTCTGATATTTTTTTCGTTCTGTTCCTAAAACTAATTGACGAACATATTTTTGAATTGCTTGATCTACTTCAATAATTGATTGAGAAATAATTAATCTTTCTTCTTCTTCAAAAAAATCTATTGGTCCTCCACTACGCAAATCATAATAGGTTACTCCATATTCTTTTAATTTTTTATATTTATCTTTTAAATTAGGAAATAATTTACCTAATAAAAACTTTTCACCTATTTCTCTTTGTGCCACATCTATAAATTCTTGAAAAGCTTTTTGATATGGCCAAACTTTTTTACCAATGGAAATTATTGTCTTCTCTATATCTTCAATAGATACTGTAAAATCATTATGTAACTGTTCTAAAACATGTTCTGTTTCACTAACAACTTCTTTTGGTAATAAAGGTGGTAAATGATTACACATTCTTTCAAAAAGATCTATTGTATATTTTGCTTGAACATGAAACATAAATTTATTTTTAGGCTAAAATACTATACCTAATTATATTATCCCATTTATTTTTACATTTGTCCAACTATTAAAATTTTAAATAATCTTGCCAACGCAAATATAATTCCCGAGTAGCAAACAAATCTCCAGCACAATATTTAGCAATTTCTTCAAATTTATTTTCTTTATACATCGGAGCAATATCATGACCAGTTATACCACTAGCTTTTGGAGATTGAATACCAAATGCTTTACAAAAAAAATCTAAATTAAACTTTCTCACAGAATTATAAAAAGTTAATTGTTCAAGTAAATCAATATGTTGTTCAGCGCTATAACGATAAGGCATAAGATTTTTACTTGGTTTTACTTTGAGCATAGCAGAACGCAACATCAAAACTGGACAATCAAAACCTCGACCATTAAAAGTAACAAATTTATTAGCATAAGCAATTGCTTGCCAAAACTTTTCCAAAATTTCTTTTTCATTACCAGACCAATATTTTATACCATTTTCTTCAAATTCTTTTTTTTCCTGAGAAACAAAATAAACTGCTCCTCGTCCAGTTTCAACTGATAGCATACCAATTGCTACTATCTTATTAGTTGGCGCCCAAAGAGCCATTTGATTTTTGGTTTTAACTTTTTCTTCTTCAGTTTCTGAAGTTTTTAATAAATAATATTTTTGAGCTTCATCTAAAGAATCAAAATCTTGAGGCACAGTTTCAATATCAAAAACAATTGTTTTCATAATTATTAAAATAATAAAATAAAAAATTAAATACAAAAAAATTTTATAAATTACTTATTATCTATACTATTTACAACTTTTTATTTTTAACTTTTTACTAATTTCATACATTGCAATCCCTGCTGCTACACTAACATTTAAACTTTCTTTCTTACCATACATAGGAATATGAACAACTAAATTGCATAATTTAATAATTTCCGCAGAAATTCCTTCTACTTCATTTCCTACTATCAAAGCTAAATCTTCATTTTTTATTTGTTTTAGACCAGTAGTTAATGGCCAACTATCAGCTGTTTTTTCTAATCCTACTATTACTACACCTTTCTTTTTCAAACTTAAAATTAATCTTTTTAAATCTTTTCGATGCTCCCACGTCATCCATTGTTCTGCTCCTAAAGAAACTTTATCAATTTGTGGTTTTGGGGGACAAGAAGTATAACCTACTAAAAATAATTTTGTTACACCACAAGCATCAGCTGTGCGAAACATCGCTCCCACATTATGACAAGAACGAATATTGGGTAAAATTAAATAAAAATTTCTTAATTTCATACAAAAAGATTATAACAAAAAAGATATAAAAAAACCATCTCGCTTTTATCGAGATGGTGTATATTTTATTTTTTAACCAAGAGTTACTCTAGGGAGAAAGAAAAAAACTGCTGCTAATAAAGAAATTCCCGCTAAAAGATAATAATAAACTAAAGAAAAATCAGATTTACTAGGGGAATCTGAAACCCCATTACTATTTTGCATATTTTTGTTTTTATTTTTATTTTAACATAGATAGTATAGCATAAAAAAACCATTTTGTCAAGCTAAAATTTTAATAAAAATTAATAAAATTATTTATAATTTATTTTAAAATTGACCTTTTATCAATAGTGTCGTACAATATGATTAGTAATATTCTAGTCGTTAATTATTTTTAATTTTTCAAAAACAAATAATTTTAATAAATTTATGACAACAAAATCTTTATCTAAATATCTTATTGAATTTTTAGAACATTTAGAAATAGAAAGAAATCGTAGTCACAAAACTCTACAAAATTATGAATTTTATTTAAAAAGATTCCTTGAGTGGCTTGGAAAAAATAAACAACCCAAAGATATTACTGCTGAAAAAGTCCGAGAATATCGTCTTTGGCTTAACCGTCTAATAGATGTGCACGGAGAACCACTCAAAAAAAATACTCAAAATTATCATCTTATTGCTCTACGCTCCTTTTTAAAATACTTAGCTAAACGAGATATTCAAACTTTAGCTCCAGAAAAAATTGAATTGATGAAAATGCCTGATCGAGAAGTTAATTTTCTTGAAGGCTCAGATTTAAACAGACTTTTGGAATCTCCTTTACAAATAAATGAAAACCCCCTTATAAAATATCGTGACAAAGCTATTTTAGAATTATTATTTTCTACTGGTCTTAGAGTTTCTGAATTAGCTGGATTAAAAAAAGATAATATAAATTTAAAAAAAGAAGAATTTACTATTACTGGTAAAGGAAGAAAAACTAGAGTAGTTTTTATGTCTGAACAAGCTAAATATTGGCTCAAAAAATATTTAGAAATTAGAAAAGATTTCAATCCTTTTCTTTTTATTCCTCATGACAAAAGAATAGGGAAAGAAATAAATAAAAAGAAAGATAAAAATGATGAACCTCTCACTTCTCGTTCAATCCAAAGATTAGTGCAAAAATATTCTCGTGCTGCAGGAATCACCAAAACTGTAACTCCTCATACTTTACGCCATTCTTATGCTACAGATTTATTACAAAATGGAGCAGATATTCGTAGTGTACAAACTATGCTCGGTCACAGTTCTATTACCACTACTCAAATATATACTCATATTACAGACAAAGAATTGAGAAACATTCATAAAAAATTTCATGGTAAACAAAGAAAAGAAGATTGACAAAAATTAAAATTCATAATAAAATGTTGGTATTATAAAAATGTCCCGGTAGTTCAATGGATAGAACAAAAGCCTTCTAAGCTTTGGATCAAGGTTCGATTCCTTGCCGGGATACAAAATACTTTCCTAAAAGAAAGTTTTTTTGTTTATTAAGATTTGTTCTGTTTATTTTTATAATTTTATTTTATTGGATTTCCGCTCTTTTCTTGTCATTCCCGTCCCCACCTACGCGAGGATAAACTCCGGCGGGAATCTATTCAAAACAAAAATTTATAAACAATTAACTTATAATACCGACCAACACCCCCCAACCCCTCTTCCGCCTTCAGCGAGACAGGCAAGGGGGGAATAATTCCTTTCGCCTCCGCTAAAGCTA
>Ga0255347_1005135_pt1 | contig 15118 bp, 13 predicted proteins | sample wastewater_treat_2_FD_192479 | JGI IMG/M metagenome (GOLD analysis project Ga0255347, IMG submission 192479) | Wastewater microbial communities from Lulu Island WWTP, Vancouver, Canada - plant24 | ecosystem: Engineered > WWTP > Wastewater > Unclassified | place: Canada: Vancouver, British...
AACAATTCATTGGATGTTGAACAATATGGAATAAAAAATTGGAAATAGGAGGTAATTATGAATAGTGTTATTCATACTAACAATGCACCGGCAGCAGTAGGCCCTTATTCTCAAGGAATAAAAGCCGACAACACAATATATGTTTCCGGACAGCTTGCAATAAATCCGGCAACCGGGGAGCTGTATAAGGGCGGTGACATTAAAGAAGAAACAAGAATGTCCTTAATGAATGTGAAAGCTATTTTGGAAGAAGCGGGAGCAACATTGAAGGATGTTGTTAAATGCACGGTATTTATCAAGGATATGAATCAATTCGGACTTATTAATGAAGCTTATGCTGAAGTATTCCAAGATACAAAGCCGGCAAGAGTTTGTGTAGAAGTGGCTAGGCTTCCTAAGGACGGGAATGTAGAAATTGATGCAATAGCAGTGATATAAGGAAAGATAAAAGTTATATGTGTTACCTATGCTAATCTGTGAATTAAATCCGAGAGCTTAACCAGAGCTATTTCTTATTTCAATTCATCATACAGATATTTATGCTGTAAAATAGATTTATATAGTTTCGGTAAATGACTTTATTCCACTTTTGGTTATTTTTAATAAAGCCATTGATTTACTGTGTGGTTTCCATAGTCGTTGTTGGTTCAATTCAATGCGGCTGACTGGCAGTCATGAATTTTTTTAAAAGTGATATTAAACGGTATAACAGCAGTTACCTTTGAAGCAACTATGAGCGCTGAAATGGCACTTTCCAGCATAAGCGTCATTGTATATCAAGGAACTATAACAATGTTTACAAGTCTTATACAGGCTCCGTTAAGCTCTGTGGAAGAAAATGAAGTGACTGCAATAGGTGGTGTTATAATTATGGGAATCGATCTTAACTTCATCATAGCAAATAGAATGAGGTTTTCGGCAATTTATTTCAATCAACATTTATACCCATAATCTACTATATATTTTCTAATGAGGTGAGAGTTTGGATAGAAATTTAGTGTTAAAACCAATAGCTTTGATGTCTATTTGCTTGATTTTTGTCGTTGGCTTAATAGTTTTGTCAGTTCCCTTATATTTTGGTTTTTTGGCGGGAATTGTTTTTACTTCTATAGTACTTTATAAAAGCGGATATCCCGTCAAAGAACTTTTGGAAATATCCATATCCGCATTAAAGGATGTTAAACGTTTACTTATCATAATATTGTTTATAGGTGCAACTACTTCCATTTGGATTTTATTAGGAGTTGTACCTATAATTATGTACTATGGGTTTACCTATATGCAGGGTTTAAACTTTATATTGTCAGCATTTTTAATAATGTGTGTTGTTTCGTATTTTATGGGTACTGCAGTTGGAACTTTAAGCACAGTGGGGATATCTTTAAGCGGAATTGGCTTAAGCATAGGAATACCTCATAATTTAATGGTTGGTGTATTGGTTTCCGGAGCATTTATAGCAGATAAAACATCTCCCTTGTCAGGACTTGTTAATCTTGCTATGACATCAGTCAACAGAAACTATAAAGAAGTATTCAAAAGCATGATTATAACATTGATACCAACCATAATAGTTACATCAATAATTTATCTTTTTGTAGGGTCAAATTATACTGCACAAACAGAAAACCTGGAAATGTATAGACAGGCAATATATGAAGGATTTAATACATCACCTGTACTGCTTATTCTGCCTACCATAGTTTTAGTTTTATCTATATCAGGATTCGATTCATTAAAAACATTTTCTATCGGCATTATAGCTGGTGTAGTTCTTAGCATCATATATCAGCAAGAATCACTTTCATCAATTATAAAGGCACTATTATTTGGGTATTGTGGCAATACGACTTCTGAAGAATTAAATAGAATATTCGTAAGCGGAGGTATGATATCCATGATAGAGGCAATATTCACAGTGGCAGGAACATTTTTACTGATAAAACTGTTTGAAAAAGGAAATGTACTGGTGCCCTTAATTGATAAATTGATTTATGGAATTAATAATAGAATTAGTTTAATAAGAATAACAGGATTGATAAGTATACTAATGACTGTTACTACTTGTAACAAAGCACCCGGAATTATACTGCCAGGAACCATATTACAAAAAAATACAAGGAATTGAAATTAGACAATGCTGTATTGGCAAGAACAATCTTAGATACGGGTGTTATTGTGGCACCTCTTATGCCCTGGAATATTAATTCGTTTTTGATTAAACCCGTAATGGGTATAATTGCAGCCCAATACGCACCTTACGCAGCATTGTGCTATATTTGTCCATTAGTTACTATGATAGTATCCTACATAAATTATAGGGATAGTTGACCTTTATGATTTAACATGAGAATTATATGAAAGATTTCACAAAGAAGGATATTAAAAGGCGAGTTTATAAAAGCACTAAGAAGTTTATGAAGACTGTTAATATTATTACTCAGCAAAAGATAATGTAAATGATGTAATAAGGACACCCGCATGCAGGTGTCCTTGATATTAATACGAGCGGTTAAACAAAAAATCCTTTTAATGCCCATCTTATAAATTATTTTTTTATATCTTTATTTAAGCAAAGATTTTTTACCCCAACTGGCAAGGAACCCATAAGAATACACTCTTTATAAAGTGACTATTTTTTTTTTATTTCTTTAAGGTAATTATATATTGTGGGTGTGGAAACTTCAAGGCATGTAGCAACGTATTCGACAGATCCACGGATATCAAAAATGCCGCTTTCTTCTAATTCAGACACTATCTGCAGTTTCTCCCTCCTATGCATATCAGCAGGAGACACTACTTTTTTGTTCAAAACTTTTTTGACCACATCTTTCATCATATCTGTTATGTCAGTCGCAAAATGTTCTTCCACGTTGTTAGTTACCATGGGAGCTACTATCGTACTGAAATTAGTGAATGCCTGCAGTTGTTCTATCACATTTAGATACGAGGTGACATCACTGTTAAAACAAAGGCATCCAATAATTATGCCTTCATCGTTGCGTATAAATATAGTAGAAGACCGCAAGATCCGACCGTCTCTAGTTTCTGTACGGTAATTGATTCTGTTAGGAGCATTATTTCCGTAACTTCGGATTAAATGTAAGACGAAGTTTGTAATTGGTCCACCTATAGTACGCCCAGTAACCGAGCCGCAAATTCCAATGATAGAACTATCAGGATATCTGAGGTCATGCAGAAGTACTTCATAATCTGGACCAAGCATTTGAGAAAGTCCGGGCAGAATCTGCAGAAAATTTTGTAAAATAGGGTGGGGTGTACGGTTTTCGATTGTTTCCAAATTATTTACCTCCGAGACACAAATTTATAATAAATTATAAAGAATTTTAATTTATTTGTCAACATAGAATATTAAAAATATCAAGAAGGTGAATTGCAAAAGTAACTTCCAGAGTAGAGGGGCAAAAGTGGAATTTACTTGTGCGATAAATTCCAGATTAATATTGCATAACTAAATTCCATAATTCATAATCAAGATGTCCACCGGAGGAGGCAATGATTATGAAAAGAAAACAGATTCATGATAACACCCATTTAACTTTGGAAGAAAGAAAAATTATTCAGGCCGGAATAGAAAACAATTCTACAAAAGCATCAATTGCCAGAACAATAGGTAAAGATGCAACCACCGTCGCTAAGGAGATTAGAAAGCATCGGACACTTAAACCCCGAAATACATTTAATCGCCCTGTTTTGTGTGCTAAGTTGAGTACCTGCCCTAAGAAGCCCTGTACAAGGAAATGCGAACTCTACGAAGAACCTAAATGTAATCGTCGTGACAAATCTCCAGGTGCATGTAACAAATGCACTGAATGGAATAAATGCCACTTTGACAGGTACATCTATGATGCTGAATATGCTGAGAAGGAATATCGCAGCGACCTTGCCGATTATCGTCAAGGAATAAACCTGACAACTAAAGAGCGTGACTCGATTGCACAAATAATTGCTCCTTTGCTTAAAAAGGGGCAGTCCGTTCATCAGATAATCTCAGCTCACCCTGAAATCACTCAAAGTCAGAGAACACTGTATAGTTATATAGAAAGCGGTGTTTTTAAAGACTTTGGTGTAGATAATTTTTCTCTCAAAGAACAGCTCAACCGTAAACAATTTAAAAACAAATATAAGAAACGCAAGGAACCGGCTAACTATGAAGGACGCCGGTATAATGATTACATTGCGTTCTGTTTAGAGTATCCTGAAACCCCAACCGTGGAAATGGATACTCTATATAACAATCCCAGCGGTCCATATTTACAGACATTACTATTCGCAAATGTTCCTTTCATGATTGGTTTTCTTCACTCCGAAAAAACCAACGAAAGCATGGCTAATAGAATTGATTGGCTTCAGAACCGTCTTGGTGCAAAATTGTTCTCTAAATTATTTCCTTTGCTACTGGCAGACCGAGGTACAGAATTCGAAAAACATCAGCTTTTTGAATTGGATCAACTTGGTAATACGAGACTTCGTATCTTTTACTGCGACCCAATGCAGTCAAACCAGAAGCCTCATGTTGAAAACAATCACAACTATGTTCGAGATATTATCCCAAACTCTTATCCACTCGATTGTCTTACACAGGATAGTATTGATCTTATGTTCTCACATATTAATTCAGCTCCCCGGCTCTCGCTTGGAGATAAATCTCCATTTGAAGTATTCTCCTTTATTTACGGAGAAGAGGCCGCTAAATGTCTTAACATAAGAAAAATTGCACGTGATGATGTCATATTAAAACCATATTTAATTTACTCTAAATAAAATATAGCCTTAATTAATACTTTTTGCAATACTAATTTCCGGTGGTATTTAAACAATTATTTTAAATATTTCGCCCTAAAGATTTGTGGAATTAAGTCTTGCACTTTTTAAAAACTTGGCTTCTACAGGTCTATTTGTTATGCTTTTATTCCAGTTGTTGTTTTATGATAGTTGTCATATTATCATTCTTTCTCACCTTATTAGTTTCTTTTATACCTTCATACCACTGCTTTCTGGAACTTAATCGTGCATTTTTTTAATACTTTCTAACTCTGGAAGTTACTTTTGCAATTCACCAAAATATCAAGAATATTTATATCAGACTTAAAATATTACTAAAATTATAGGCAAAGTAGAATGGGAATAAAACGTATAAAATAGGACAATTTAGATATTTTAAAAGATACAGATGTATAATTCAGTCATTTTAATATGATAATATAAAAATGCCCATCGATCCAAAAAATAAGTCATTGCTAAATAAAAAAAGTAATAAAAAATTATAAGAAGTTATAATATTTTATTGACAACTAATTATTTATGTGTTAATTTATTGTTAAATATAGATTTATCATAAATAAAAAAATATGGAGGTAAAAAAATGGCATCAAAGGTTATTTCAACAGATAAAGCCCCGAAAGCAATAGGGCCATATTCACAAGCGAAAGAAGCAAATGGTCTGGTGCTTGTCTCCGGACAGCTTCCAATCGATCCTGAAACAGGGAAAATGCCGGAAAGTATCGAAGAACAAACTGATCAGTCGATGAAGAATGTTATTACAATTGTAAAAGCTGCAGGTGGAACAGAAAAAAATATTCTTCGATGCGGATTGTATATCAGGGACATGGGGAGTTTTGCAGACATTAATGAGGTTTACGCAAAATATTTTGAAGAAGATCCGCCAGCCAGAGCCGTTGTAGAAGTCAGCGCTCTACCTAAAGGAGCTATGATCGAAGTCGAAGCTGTCGCAATTATCTGAGAAAACAAAAACATGATTTAAGATGGAGGAAACCCTAAATGATTATCCAATAATAACAGTTGGAGGAGAAATTATGAAGATTACAGATGTAGAAGATTTAAGAAGAGAGTTTCCTATTTTCCGCCATCGTACATACCTTGACACTGCATGCTATGCTCCAGGATTTGCAAGAGGTACTCAGGCTGTCATCGATTACTGTCATTTGCATGAGATGATTGCATGTTTATCATTCAATCAGACTCTGGCAGAACTTAAGCCTGTGGCAAATGCGAGAATGGAAGCAGCAAAACTATTAAATGCGGAAGAAGAGGAGATTGCATTCATTCCTAGCACAGGAATGGGCAATAATAAGTTTGCAGGTGCGATTGGTTTAAAGAGCGGAGATAATGTAATTATTGACGATCTTGAATTCCCGTCTGCAGTACTTGCTTATACTGCCTATCAACGGCAGGGAGTAGAAATTAGGACAGTAAAACATCGTCAGGGACGTCTTTATATTGAAGATTATGAGAAACTAGTCGATAATCGGACCCGAGTGATTGCTGTGAGCACAGTACAATGGAGTACCGGTTTCAGAATTGACCTCAAGAAGCTTGTTGCTCTTGCAAATACAGTGGGAGCATATGTTGCAGTTGATGGCTGCCAATCACTTGGAGCATTTAAACTTGATGTTAAAGAGACAGGCGTACATTTTGTGGCTACCCAGGGACATAAATGGCTATTCTCACCTATGGGTACAGGATTTATGTTTATGCGCAAGGACCTTGTTGACAAATTAGATCCTAACATAGTTGAGTCATGCAATTTGTATAAGGATCCTGCAAGACAACCATATCATCATCAGTATGACTTAAGCATAGAAAGAGATTATGTTATTAGATTTGTTGATACTGCTGCAAAATTCCAGTCCGCATCTAACATCATGGGCATCTGGGCTATGTATGAAGCACTGCACTGCATTAATAATTATGGAATTGAGAACATCGAAGAGCGTATCCAGTATTTGGTCGATTATCTCCACGCGGGTCTTAAGACTGTTACCGGACTTACATTGCTTTCTCCTGAAGAGAAAGAATGTCGTGGCGGTATCGTAATAGCCAGCTATGGAGACCCAAAAAAAGATATTGAAATGATGGATACTTTGAGCAATCTTGGAATTAGTGTTTCATGTCGCTTCCAAGAATGCTACGGCGGACTCCGTATTTCTCCTCATTATTATAATAATGAAGAAGATATAGATAAACTGATTTCAGCACTCAAAGGACAGACTAAACCGCTGTATTTCCATTAATTCAGTAAAATTTACCCAAGAGTGGGTTTAAAAAAGAAAAATAGAAAGGTGTGAAAGAAATGAAAAAATGTATTTACATTTTTGCTTTATCTTTAATGATGGTCTTCGTACTATCCGGTTGCGGATCCGGTTCAAAAGAAGCTGCAACGGAAAACGATACTCTTACCGTCATTATCGCAAACGACCCAACAACGCTCGACCCTAGCCATAGCACTGGTTCAGCTATGGGACAGGTAATCCGTCAGCTATATGATACGCTGTTCATTTATGATGAAAACTACAACATTATTCCCTGGCTTGCAGAAAGTTACGAGTATGAAAATGATGTAACTTTAGTTATTCACCTGAGACGAGGCGTTAAGTTTGCAAGTGGCGATGAACTGAAAGCAAGCGACGTTCTGTTCACTATAGAGTTTGCACAGTCTTCTCCCGGAGCGACTGACAGCTTCCAGAAGATTTTGTTGGATGAGTGTGAAATAATTGACGACTATACAGTTAAACTTGTTACTAACGGGCCTGTTGCAACTTTAATCGCAGGACTCCAACTCCCTGATGCAGGAATCTTCAGTGAAAAAGCATATAAAGAGTGTGGTGGAGATTTTCTGAAACTTGCAGAAACCGGTGGATCTGGACCTTTCAAACTTGTAACTTATACTCCTGGAGACAATATTGTGATGGCTGCCAACGAGTATTATTGGCGTGAAGGTGAACCTTACTATAAGAGAATGGTAATGCGTTTCGTTACTGATGCCTCCAGTCGTGCAATCGAGGCTGAAACAGGAAATGCGGATATTGTATGCAATATAGCATCAATGGATATTGAGAGAGTAAAGTCAGCAAAAGGAGTAAACTTTGTTTCAACAGAGGGTGCGCAGACAGTATATCTTATTATCAACACTCAGCTACCGCCCATGGATAATGATTTGGTCCGTCAAGCTGTATGGCATGCAGTAGATGTTAGCTCGGGTGTTCAGGTAGCTTACGGTGAATTTGGAAGTGTTGCACAAGACTGGGTATGCCCCGGTATTAAGGGTGCAGATCCTAACCGTGCTGCAAAGTATTTTCCTGCCAGAGATGTTGAAAAGGCTAAAAAACTGCTTGCTGAAGCTGGATATCCTGAAGGTATTGAAATAGAGCTTTCAGTTTTCAGTAGTAATCAAGAGCGTAAGGACCTTGGTGTAGCCTTCCAGTCACAGATGGCAGAAGCTGGAATTACTGTAAAGCTAAATGTTATGGAACTGAATGCATGGGGTGACTATGTATATTCAGGAAAGTCACACATGACGTTCTATGCAATGACTGGCATGTGCTTTGAGGCTGACAAGTGCTTGACACAGTTGATGCCTACTTCTGCATATTATAAGGTCTCTGACTTCATCCCTGATGAATTTACTACTGCAGTAAACAATGCGCTCGCAGCTCTGGATGAGGATGAAAGGGTAGCTTATTATGATGAAGCAATTACATTGCTGCTTGAGAACCATGTAACACTGCCTTGTTGGCATAATGAACTGAATGCAGCTGTTAAGGACGGGATTAAAGGATTCACCTTGAATCGTTCATACGAACATCATCTGTTACAGTTTGTACATCTGGCAAAGTAAAGTATATATATTATGTTTCTGTGGTCGATATCTCTCTATCGATCACAGAAACATTGACTTGAAATTTATTTTACTTTGTAGTATGGAGGGAAACGCATGTCTAAATATTTCTTAAATCGATTTATTTCGATGATTTTTGTATTATTGGCAGCAATAATACTAGTTTTTACTTTAATGGAATTTTCACCCGGTGATCCTGTGCGACTCATGATGGGTGAAGGAGCGACTGAAATGGAGTTAGCTGCGCTTCGGGAAAAACTTGGATTGGAACGTTCATATTTTGAAAGATTGGGATCTTTTATTTGGGGTATGGTGCATGGCAATCTAGGAGAATCATACAGAAGTAGCATTCCAGTATTTGATGAGATAATTTCACGTTATCCCATTACTTTGAAACTGACTTTTGGAAGTGTATTATTAGGTATAATAATAGGTGTCCCAGTTGGGATAATATCTGCTACAAAGCAATATTCTATTTTTGACAGAATATTTACAGGAATCTCATTGTTTGGTGTTTCAGCACCTTCGTTTTGGATTGCTATGCTGTTGGTATTGATTTTTTCTGTTAAGTTAGGGTGGTTTCCGCCTACTGGAACATACAGCTTTGAATATTGGGTACTACCAGTTGCGACTATGGGTTTACAGACAAGCGCATCAATTATGCGTATGACAAGATCCAGCATTCTCGAAGTAGTTAGGCAGGATTATATAAGAACTGCAAGAGCAAAGGGTCAGTCTGAACAGAAAATAATATGGAAACATATACTTCCTAATGCACTTATCCCGATTCTTACGACAATTGGTATAAATATTTGCAGCTTTCTGGGTGGCTCTGTGCTAGTTGAAACAGTGTTTGCAATGCCGGGGATTGGAAAATACATACTTGATTGTGTGAATTTTAAAGACTATCCTTGTGTGCTTGGTGGAATTGTTTGGATATCATTAAACTGCGTTGTTGTGACATTTATAATTGATATGTTGTATGCCGTTGTAGATCCGAGAATTAAATCAGCTTACGTATCAAAAAAAACACAAGTAAGTAAACCAACACAGGCAGAGTCAGGAGAAAGGAGTCAGAATGCATGAAAATTAATAAGACAAAACGTCAAAACAGTCATATGCAAGAAATATGGCGAAAATTAAAAATAAATAAAGTTGCTATGGCGAGTTTGATTGTTATTATTATAATCTTGTTTGTAGCAGCTTTTGGCACCTATTTAGCACCTTATCATTTTGCCGAGCAAAATTATGATAAGGTCTTACAATATCCAAATAAAATTCATTTATTTGGAACAGATAATTTTGGGCGCGATATTTTCAGCAGAATATTATATGGTTGTAAATACACAGTATTTATTGGTTTTGGCGCAACAATTCTTGCAGCTGCATTTGGAATTGTGCTTGGGTTACTTGCAGCATATTATAAAAAACTTGACAACTTAATTATGCGTATAATGGATGTGTTTATAGGTATGCCTGGAATGACATTATTGATTTTAATAATTGCAGTTCTTGGAACGGATATTAAAATTATGGTTCTTGCAATTGCTATATCTTATACACCTACATTTGCCCGTGTAACAAGAGGAGCAGCATTATCCGTAATTAACCAAGAATATATTGAGGCCTGTGTCGCAATCGGTGCAAACAGTTGGAGGATTTTGTTTAAACATGTTCTTCCTAATTCACTAGCCCCTGTTATTGTACAATTTACACTTACAGCCGGTCTTTCAATCTTGTTAGGTGCGTCACTCAGTTTTGTTGGTATGGGTGTACAGCAGCCGATACCAGAATGGGGATTGATGGTTTCAGATGGAAGGTCGTATCTTAGAAGTGATTGGTATATGTCAATTATTCCTGGTTTGGCAATCATTTTAGTTACTACGGCACTGAATTACATAGGCGATGGTATCCGCGATGCGCTAGATCCTCGGCTTAATAAGTAATAAGGGAGCAGGAATATGGAAAGTAGTTTATTGAAAATTAAGAATTTATCCGTGGAGTATACTGTTAACAAGTATACAGCAAAAGCAGTAAATAATTTATATCTTGAAATTGGACATGGAGAATGTGTTGGATTGGTAGGGGAGACTGGAGCAGGGAAAACAACATCAGCATTGGGAATAATGCGTCTTATTCCGGATCCTCCTGGGAAGATTATTTCTGGTGTAATTGAGTTTGAAGGTGAGAACTTGCTAGAAGTCAGTGAGAAGAAAATGCGCAGTATTCGTGGAAGTATGATATCAATGATTTTTCAGGATCCCATGACATCATTAAATCCTATTATGCGTGTTGGTGATCAGATTATGGAAACAATTCTTCTTCATGAAAATATATCCAAAGTCGAAGCGGCTGTAAAGGCACAACGTATGTTGGAAATGGTAGGAATACCAGCAGAACGATATAACGAATATCCACATCAGTTCAGTGGTGGTATGAAACAGAGGGTAGTTATTGCTTGTGCTCTTGTATGTAATCCTAAACTATTGATTGCAGATGAGCCTACGACTGCATTGGATGTAACCATACAAGCGCAGGTACTTGAATTAATAAAAAAACTAAAAGTAGAATTTAACACAGCAATGTTAATGATTACACATGATTTGGGTGTAGTCAGGGATATATGTGATAAAGTCAATGTAATGTATGCGGGTAGTATTGTGGAAAGCGGTACGGTTGAACAAGTTTTTGATTACCCTCAACATCCATATACACAGGGTTTATTCAAATCGATCCCTGATTTGGACACTGATTCAGAACGCCTGGAGCCAATTCTGGGAATGATGCCTGATCCTGGTAATTTACCACAGGGATGTGCATTTGCACCTCGATGCTCTAAAAGTATAGAAAAATGTAGAACAGAGCGCCCTGATATAATACAGTTAGATGATGGACATTTTGTGTCTTGCTTCCTGTTCTCAACTGAGGAGGAATAAGTATGGTAAAAGATGTTTTGTTATCAGTCCAAGATCTTAAAAAATATTTTTCTACTAGTAGCGGAAAACTCCATGCTGTAGATGGTGTAACATTTGATATCAAACGCGGAACAACACTTGGAGTTGTAGGTGAGTCTGGGTGTGGAAAATCTACTCTCGGAAGAGTCATTCTTCATTTGATTCCCAGGACTTCAGGAGAAATTATATTTGAAGAAGAAGATATTTCTGACGTTTCTTCAAAACGGCTGCATGAGTTGCGTCGCTACATGCAAATAATATTTCAGGATCCATTCTCCTCGTTAGACCCCAGACAAACAGTCAGCAATATCATTGGCGAGCCACTAAGTATTCATAAAATGGTCAGAAATAGTGAAGATTATATAAAGAGGGTTAGGGAGGTTATGGATATAGTAGGTCTTGCAAGACGTCTTGAGAATTCATATCCGCATGAATTGGATGGTGGCAGAAGACAGCGTATTGGTATAGGAAGGGCGTTAATGCTGAACCCAAAGTTTATAGTATGTGATGAGCCTGTATCTGCACTGGATGTATCAATTCAGGCACAGATATTGAACCTGATGCAGGATCTACAGAAAGAACGTCAGCTGACATATATGTTTATTACTCATAATCTTGCAGTGGTTAAGCACATTTCTAATGAGATAATTGTAATGTATCTTGGTATGATTGTAGAAAAAGCTGAAACAAAGGAATTGTTCCAAAATCAGTATCATCCTTACACAAAGGCTCTGATATCTGCAATTCCTAGGATCAAAACAGAAAAGAGGCAGGAGAGAATTATCCTAAAAGGAGAAATCACATCTCCTATCAATCCTCCTGATGCTTGCCGCTTTGCAAACAGGTGTGTCTATGCTCAGGAAAAATGCTTTTGCTGTGCGCCTAAGGCGGAAGAAGTGACACCGAAACATATTGTTGCATGTCATTATGCAAAGGAAATCAATGGTTTGAATTAATCATTCAAAAGGGGAGTATGATTAATGTTGATTAAAAATCAAGAACGAGCATGGGCAGAAATAAATCTGGATAATGTGGCTTATAACTATAAAGCTATGTTAGAGGTACTTAGTACAGAATGTAAATTAATTGCAGTGCTTAAGGCAGATGCATATGGACATGGCGCTGTACCGATAGCTAAATTCCTCGAACAGTTAGGATGTAAAATGATAGCAGTTGCTTCATTTGAAGAGGCAATGGAACTTAGAGATAGTGGAATTAATTCTACTGTAATGCTACTTAGTCCTGTATCTTTTAAATATACCCATTCAGCTATGATAAATAATTTTATTATTCCACTTATTAGTTTAAATCAGGCTAAAAAAATATCAGAGTACGCCCATGAGAAGTGTATAACAATATCGGCATTTATTATGGTTGACTGCGGCCTATCAAGATTTGGAATCGTCCTAAAAGGAAGGGAACAGAAAGCAGCTATGGAAGTGAAGGAGATATCTGAGTTGCCTAATATCAGTATCCATTCGCTAATGACACACCTTACAGCAGGCGGAGTCCCCGAAAAACATGAATTGAATATCGAACAGTTGACGAGGTTCAAAGATTTTTCCAATATACTTGAAAAGCAAGGAATATACTTGAAAAAGCATTGCTGTACAAGCCGTTTCGCTATAAGGTATCCGAGTTATCAATTCGATTATGTCAGAACCGGTTCAAATTTATTTGGTGTTCATTCCTATTATGGTACAGGCCCTCATTTTAGACCTGCGATGCAGTTGAAAGCTAGGATATTACAACTTAAAGAAATTGAAGAGGGTACTGCTGTTGGATATGGACCTGTATTTACTGCCGAACGGAATACAAAAGTAGCTGTATTACCTATCGGATATGCTGATGGATTAAGTTGCCGTTTGGGAAACAAGATGCATTTGCTTGTACATGGGAAAATTGTCCCTCAAATAGGTCGTTTATGCATGGATTATTGTATGGTGGATGTTACTGATGTTCCTGATGTCCATGAAGGTGATGTTGTGACTTTGTTTGGCGAGGATGGTGGAAGTTTCTTGTCTGTCCAGAGGCATGCAGCTATATATTCCGGTACAGCATCTGAACTCATTTGCCTACTGGGAAGAAGAATACCCCGCTTTTACTACAAAGACGGTAAAGAAAATATGTAATTAATATTGAAGAATGAAAATTTTTTTAATATTTCCTATGAATAAAGTACTAATTATATTTTTTTGTTTAAGTACGTTATGGCTTCCAAGAGTTTGGTGTGCCCTGAATTATACCATAGGTTTAATTCAGATCTCATGCAGGAAGCCCGTAATCTTGCTGTCAGACCGCTAGACCACTGGTGAATTTAGAAATCGTCTGCAGTTTAATGATGTTACTATAGAGGAAGCCCAGACTGCAATGCTTTTGCGGAGAGGTAACTTAATTGGTCTTAAAAAGCAATTGGAAGAGAATGAAACAATATTATTAAGTAATTAATAAATTTGATAATTTTCCTTTCAAACCGCTTATTCTTACTTTTTTGTTACCTCGACTTAAGTTGGCGTAGATATTCTGACTTTATCTGATGTAATTACTATCGGAACTAAAAAAAGTTTTCCATATTGTATATATCTTTAAAATCGAGATAACAGATAAATCTATCTTTATAATCTTTTTAGTATAGATTTTCCTATGTACATTTCATATATATTGATAATTTTAAAAAATATCGGTGCATTTGTTTATCGATTATAGGTAGTGTAAATTTGAGTCATGACTTCCTTGGATACCTAAAATATGTGAATAACCTTATCTAATTTTTACACCAAAATTTTGAAATCTTGGGATATTTTAAACACTATTTTTCAGCGATTTCCATTAGGTAATATTCAGCACCGTCAAAGGTTGGTATACAATAAATAAGTATTAATTCACCACATCAGGCTTTAAATCTTTATTGGTTTGAATTTCATATTGTTGAATGATACAGAGTTGTTGTTCAGTTTTTGGTAAAAGTTGAAGCAATTGCTGAAAAACCAAAATTCATATATATTTTTTAATAGTTAGAATATTTTTTTCGTCTTTTCTTACTGTTGATACGAATTCTTATATCGTTGTAAATTTTTAAAAGCAATATTGAAACTGCAGCAAATAATATAAGAAAACCTATAAACTTGACAATTGTAAGAAAAATGTTCCTTTGGCCTTCTTGTGCCGTACTTTTTACCGATATTGGAGAAATTAAATTCACGGCACCTATAACTTTATTGTCTAGAGTATATTCAATTTTCCCGATTACACTGTTTTTTTCAATAGGCAGAGTTATATCGTCTATATATACATTTGATTTAATATCATCAAGTGTGTCTTTTTTGATAAGAGCAGTCAAATCACTTTCAGTAATCAAAGATATTTCCTTAGAATCTCCGTTGGGAATTTTTATATTTTTTATAAAGGTATTTTTGCCAACCAATGTGGCAGATTCATATTCTTCAAACCCATAATTAAAAAGATTATGAGCATCTTGATACATTTCAAGAGAAATCCCCTTCATTGT
>Ga0255347_1005140_pt1 | contig 15111 bp, 10 predicted proteins | sample wastewater_treat_2_FD_192479 | JGI IMG/M metagenome (GOLD analysis project Ga0255347, IMG submission 192479) | Wastewater microbial communities from Lulu Island WWTP, Vancouver, Canada - plant24 | ecosystem: Engineered > WWTP > Wastewater > Unclassified | place: Canada: Vancouver, British...
ACTACCAGTGGCGCTTCCCTGATGGATGGTAGCCCAGCTCCGGTAGAAGAACAACAGTTGAAAGAACTCGGCTTAAAACTGATTAAGGGTAAATCCTCTTTTTAAATATACTTTTTTAGCGATGTTTCTGTAAAAAAATCTAGATCAATCTTTTACCCGTTGTATGGAACTAAGCGAGTGCATGTTTAATATGATTTAGGGGTTTATTATTGATAGAATTCAGGAACTGTAGCAAAGTGAAGGCGGTCACTTTCGACAAAATCCTGGTAGCCAGGCCGACAAAGGTTTTGGCATAATTCACACGAATCACGAATTGATCTACCAACTGAGAAAACAAGGTTTCAATCCGTTTACGAACTTTTCTAAACAATGCCGGTTGTCTTCGATAATTCTTCTGATTGGAGCGCATGATTGGCTTTGGAGAGATTAAAACTGGTTATGACCCCATTAAGACTGCAAACCCCATGAAATTTATACCCGAAATAATGGGAGTTTTGAGCCGCGCAATGGCCGTATTCTGGTGCTGTTTCAATAGATTCTTTGCAGATTTCAACTGGCATTGAATCGAGGATAAAGGTGTCTTCAGCCGGTAATAATTTTTGAACTAGGGTTTCTCGAACAATATTAATGAATTTAGCGAGATGTTTCCGACGACGATTAAATTGGGAACGGTCGATAAGCAATGGAAAGTCCTCTTGATATTCAGATCGCAGTTTAGCAAACAGGAGGTTCTCACTATTGATGGAAAGGCTTTCCGCGACCAGCGATAATGTGATAAGGTCAACATCACTGAATTTAGGTTTCGCACCAATTTTATTGATATTTCCATTAGAATCGATGAAATTAGCAAGTGATTCCTTGACAATTGGTTTGATACGATCGAAGTTTGATTTAAGATTGTGCATTAGTTTATCCCCTTGTTTATTATTGAAATACATTACAATAATTTAAGGATTATTAAGCTAATGCACATCTTTTTTTAGGTTTTTATTTCACACAACGGGTAATCCTTATATTTATTAATAAATAAATCAAGTTGTTGAATATCAATCTTTGTAGTTTTAGCCGTGGCAATTAACCTGGCTAAAGGATTCAAATCAGTACCGATAGCATCTATACCTTTTAGATTAGCTTCAACTAAAGACGTCCATCCATTTAATTTTTCATTGTTTTTCCTCCAGATTTTCCTTAGAATATAAAGTATTAGTTTTAGTTAACGGTAGGTAAGGTTTTTAGTGGAGGAGTGTATGGCGAAAATATTACCAAGGCGGTTTCGGCGCCGGTCGCGGGTTTTAGTTGGGGGAGGGTTAATTGTCCTTTCGGTTTCTCTGATTTGCCTTTACTTATTGGTACAGCAAGTCAATGGTGAGCCCAAAATTTTCAATATAAGCTGTCTCCGAATACTATGTGTTCTCGACTTGATTGTCCTTCTTGCTGGTGGAATTGCCCTTTTCTGGGGAATATCAATCTGGTTTCGCAACCAAGTATTCAAAGGCTGATTTTGACTTTTTGATTTATTGTTAAATCTTCAGCGACTCACCAAATCCAAAACTACCCCAAAAATTTTCGAATGTTATTTAGTATTATTCTGCTTTAATCGACAAGCTCGATAAGACGAAATATTATCAATGGATTTATTACTCAAAACTTTCAGGTAATTGCATTAATGTCTTAGTGCCTTTATGGTGAAAGAAGTTTCTCCTGTTCTTTTTTCCTTTGCCGAAAAAAGAACCAAAAAAGGCAACGGCTAAAGAACATCTCACGGGGGTTCGCTCAGTCTCAGCCTAAGAAAGGTCAAGGCTGAGAAAAAAGGCTAAGATTTAAGTTCTTTCTCAACCTCAATCTCTTTCCTCAGTCTCTTTTCTCAACCTCTTTACCAATGACCAATAAACCAATGACTATTCTCAGCCTCTTTACTAATGACCAATGACTAATGACCAATGACTAATGACCATTCTCAGCCTTATTTTTCATGTCTTAGTAGTAAATTTCCTCCCATATTCTAAATCCATAATTGACTTTAAAGCATATTTTAAGTAAAATTTCTCGATGAAAAATTTGATTATGAGTTATTGTGAATTATTTTAATTTCATTAAGTTCGTTGTTAAGCCGATTCAAGAAAATAGGCTTATGATTTTCAGTAATTAGAGGTTTTAGTGTCTATTCAACTCGATAAAGTTTACGATCCGCGCCAGGTTGAAACCAAATGGTACGACTACTGGCTCTCGAAAAATTATTTCCACGCAAATGCCGATTCGCCTAAAAAGCCTTTCGTAATCGTCATTCCGCCGCCGAATGTCACCGGCATATTGACGATTGGGCATGTGTTAAACAATACTATGCAGGATATTTTGATCCGGCACGCCCGTATGCAGGGTTTTGAAACTCTGTGGTTGCCGGGCACTGACCATGCCGGTATTGCCACACAGAACGTAGTGGAAAAAAACCTTCGCAAAGCTGGTAAAACTCGCCATGATTATGGTCGCGAAGAATTCACCAAACTCGTCTGGGACTGGGCGCTTAAGCATAAGGATATTATCCTGACTCAGTTACGCAGAATCGGCTGTTCGCTGGATTGGGAGCGGGAGCGCTTTACTCTCGATGAAGGGCTCAGTCGGGCGGTGCGTCAGGTATTCGTCGAACTTTATCATAAAGGTTTAATCTATCGGGGTCGGCGGATTATCAACTGGTGTCCGGCTTCGCAGACGGCGCTTTCCGATGAAGAGGTGGTTCACCGCGATACCAAAGGTCATCTCTGGTATTTCCGCTACCCATTAGCGGATAATTCCGGCTTTATCACCGTTGCTACTACTCGCCCGGAAACTATGTTGGGCGACACAGCCGTGGCGGTCAATCCCGCTGATTCTCGTTACCAAAAATTAGTCGGCAAAAATGTCAAACTGCCGATTATCGGGCGAATAATACCGATTATTGCCGACGAATTCGTTGATCGAGAATTCGGCACCGGCGCCGTCAAGGTTACCCCGGCTCATGATCCAAATGATTTCGAAATTGCCGAGCGCCACAATTTACCCAAAATTAATATCCTGAATCCTGACGCTACGATGAATGAATCCGCCGGGACGCTGGTCGCCGGTAAGGATCGTTTCGAAGCTCGTCAGCTGGTTGTAGCTGAAATGGAACGCCTCGGTTTGCTGGAAAAAATCGAGGAGTACTCGCATTCCGTCGGATACAGCGAGCGGGCTGGAGTTATGATCGAGCCTTATCTTTCCGAGCAGTGGTTTGTGCGGATGCAACCGCTGGCAGAACCGGCGCTAAAGGTCGTCGAGGAAAAGAAAATTCGTTTTTATCCCGAAAAATGGGTCAAGGTTTACAAACATTGGATGACCAATATCCGCGACTGGTGCATCTCTCGCCAACTCTGGTGGGGCCATCGCATTCCGGTTTTTTACTGTGATGCCTGTGGCTGGAGCGATGCTCTGATGGAAGACCCGTCCGCTTGTCCTAAATGTGGCGCCGCCGTGCGTCAAGATGAGGATGTGCTCGACACCTGGTTCAGTTCCTGGTTATGGCCATTCTCGACGTTGGGCTGGCCGGATGATACCCCCGATTTGCGCAAATTTTACCCAACCGATGATCTCGTCACCGGACCGGACATCATTTTCTTCTGGGTAGCGCGAATGATAATGGCTGGACTCGAGTTCTGTCATGAAATTCCTTTTCGCAATGTCTATTTCACCGGCATAATCCGCGACGCTCAGCGCCGCAAAATGAGTAAATCGCTCGGCAATTCTCCCGATCCGCTGGTTCTAGTCGAGAAATATGGCGCCGACGCTCTACGCTTTGGCATTATGCTAATTGCCCCGCAAGGTCAGGATATTTTATTCAGTGAGGAACGGCTGGAAGTCGGACGCAATTTTATGAATAAGGTCTGGAACGCCGCCCGCTTTGTCTTGATGAATCTGGATGAAAATACGCTAAGCGGTAAACCTTTCGAGCCGAAGCGTATGCAACTGGAATTGGCAGATGAGTGGATTCTAAGCCGCTTGAATGATACCATTCGCTCCGTTGATAAAAATCTTAAAAAGTACCGTTTCGATACCGTTGCGCGTACGATCTATGATTTCGTCTGGAGCGACTACTGCGACTGGTATATTGAACTCATCAAGGATCGGTTATACAAAAAATCACTGGAGGAAAAACAAACTGCCTTACAAGTGGCGGTCTATGTTCTGAAAAATTTCCTCAAACTGCTTCACCCTTATGCGCCCTTCATTACTGAGGAAATCTACCAGCATATCAAATTGCCTAACGAGCCGGACATCGTCGTCTCAACTTGGCCAAAAGTCGAATATCACCCCAAGGATAAAACCCTGACTGAACGTTTCGAACTCCTGCAGGAAATCGTTACCGCTCTGCGCACCGCCCGCAGTGAAATGAACATTTCACCGGCTGTGTCGATCGAATTGATCGTTCGGTCTGCGAGTAATTCGCCGGTCACCGAACTACTGAACAATTCCGAAATTCAAAACTACATTAAAAATCTGGTTAAAGTTACTCAAATAACGTTCGTTGCCGAAAACGTCAAACCGGCTCATTCTTCAACGGTCGTTGTCCGCGGCAGCGAGTTTTTCATTCCATTGGAAGGTGTAATTGATATTGCCGCCGAAACTGCGCGCCTCACGAAGGAAATCAACCGTCTAACCGAAATATTAAAAGGCGCTTCTGCCAAATTATCCAACCGCGACTTCCTCGCCCGTGCGCCGCAGGAAATTATAAACAAAGAACGCGCAAAAGAGCAAGTTCTGAAGGAACAATTAGATAAATTCAAAGCGAACCTTAAGTTGCTGAATAACTAAGTCACGTTCGCTGATTATTTTTTAAATCAAATTGAGGAGAGTCGTATGAAAAAGTTAAAAAATGGAATACTTTTAGCGACGATCATTTTGGGACTTATTAGGATGATTTTCGCTGATACACCCGTCAAGTCCACTCAAATTACCGTTTATAATAACAACCTTGGTTTGGTACTCCAGACTCGCACGCTCAATATCGCCAAAGGCGGTTCGGAAATTCGCATTGAAGGCGTTCCAGCTAAAGTTGATCCAACCTCGGTGCGCATTACATTTCCTGGGAAAGCCGATGCTATCGAAGTTCTCGAGCAGAATTTTCTATACGATTTGGTCAATTCGACCAAGATTTTCGAAAAATATATCGGCGAGTCAATCTCATATAAGACCAAATCTGGCGAACAGACCAATGGAAAATTACTCCAGTTCGATGGTGGTAATCTCATATTGCAACTTCCGAACGGTGGCATCAAGATCGCTTCGGCTGAAAATATTTCCGAGTATGACTTCCCATCCCTGCCGTCCGGATTGATTTTAAAACCGACTTTGCAATGGTTGCTGTCGTCCAGAACCAGCGCCGCAGTCGAATCCGAAATCAGCTATTTGACTGCCGGAATGAACTGGCACGCCGAATATTTAATGGTGCTGGATAAAAACGACCGGGACTTTACGCTCAATTCCTGGGTGTCGCTCGATAATCAATCCGGCGCCACTTACGAAAACGCCAAGATGAAACTGGTCGCCGGAGATATTCATCGCGCTCCCCAACCGGCGCCGGTTCGCAGAGAGAAAGTCTATGCCGCCGATGTCCTTACGCAAGTCGCACCCTTTGAAGAACGCGGCTTGTTCGAGTACCATCTGTATGAGCTCCAGCGTCCCGTAACCATTAAAGATCGGGAAATAAAACAAATCACCTTATTCGACGAAATTACCGCCAGGGCGGAAAAATTTTATCTATTCAAAAATTCCGCTTTTAGCGAAACGGAAGGACCGCTGGAAGTCCATTTGAAGTTCGCCAATTCAACCGCCAATCACCTCGGCATTCCACTACCCGAAGGCGTCTTCCGCATTTTCAAAAAAGACGTTGATAATACCCTGCAATTAGTCGGCGAAGATCGGATTGCACACACCGCCAAAGACGATACCCTCGACCTAATAGTCGGTAAGGCTTTTGACGTCAAAGGCCAAAAAACAATCACCGATCGCCAGAAAATCAGCGACCGTTCGGAAATAATTTCGATAAAATTGGAAATTTCGAATAAGCGCACGGAGCCGATCAACGTCGAGATTCAGGAAATAATGAGCGGCGATTGGTTTGTGAAAAATGCGTCACATCCTTACCAGAAGAAAAGCAATAGTCTGCTGGTTTTTCCCCTGACTGTCCCCGCCCATAAAAATATCCAAATCAAATATTCCTTTCAGAGAAGTTGGTAAGCGAACGACCGCCCAGCAAGACAAACGTCGCTCTACAGCCGGAAACGCCGATTACCTATGTCAAAGGCGTCGGCCCGAAACGCGCCGAAGTGCTGGCGAAGGTCGGCATTAACACTTTAAAAGATTTACTATATTATTTTCCACGCCGCTATCTCGATCGTAGTACAATTACGGAAATCGCTCAGTTAAAAGTCGGTATGGATGATGCCACCGTCGTAGGAAAAATAATTTCGCAGAATTTGGTTCGGCGCTATCGCCGACCGTTTTTCCAGGTCGAGATTAGCGACGATAGCGGCATTATGACAGCGGTCTGGTTCAACGGTATTAATTACATCAAAAACGCTTTCAAGGTCGGCGAAACAGTCGCAATGAGCGGCAAGGTGGAATTTTTCAAAGGCTTGCGCTTCATCCATCCCGATTATGATAAACTCGAAACCGACGAATGGGAATTGACTCTCCACACGGCGCGCATCATTGCACTGTATCCTTCCACTGCCGAACTGAAAGCAGTCGGGCTCGATAGTCGCGGTTTTCGGCGTCTATTGCGCCCGATTTTTGAGAAATACAAACCTCATTGCGATGAGATTTTACCGCACGAAACACTGGAGGAACTCAAACTCCTACCGATTAACGCCGCTTTTCAGCAAATTCATTTTCCGGATAATGCTGAAAGTCTCCTTGCCGCCCAAACCCGCTTCAAATTTGAAGAACTTTTTTTCCTGCAACTTTTATTGGCCGTGCGCCGAGCCGGAATCAAAGCCATTCAAAAGCCTCAGCGCTATAAGTCCGCCGGACCGCTATTAAAGCAAATTTATGCGAAATTACCGTTCGAATTAACCAACGCCCAGAAAAAAGTCGTTCGTGAAATCTGGAATGATATGCATTCTCCGACATTGATGAATCGCCTGCTTCAGGGTGATGTAGGCAGTGGTAAAACCGTCGTAGCCTTGCTATGCGCCAGCATTGCAATCGGCAATGGCTTTCAAGCGGCGGTGATGGCTCCGACAGAAATTTTAGCCGACCAACATTACCGCGTCCTGAAGCAGCTCGGCGAAGTGGCGGGCATCCAAGTCCGCCTGCTAATCGGCGGTCAAAAAAAGCAGGAACGCCAGACAATTCTCGACGAAATCCAGGCTGGACAAGCGGAACTAATCGTCGGAACACACGCTCTCATTCAAGAAAATGTGTCTTTCAAAAACCTGGCACTGGTTATTATAGATGAACAGCATCGCTTCGGAGTCGTTCAGCGGAGCACCTTGATTAGCAAAGGCTACCATCCGGATGTGCTGGTGATGACTGCAACGCCGATTCCACGCACCCTTAGTATGACCCTTTACGGCGATATGGACATTTCCGTCTTAGATGAAATGCCGGCTGGTAAAGGGCGAATTATCACCCGGGCTGTAACGGCGGACCAAATTGGAAAAGTTTACGATTATATTGCCAAACAATTACAGAAAGGTAATCAGGCTTACGTCGTCTATCCTTTGATTGAAGAATCAGCCAAGACCGATTTGCAAGCCGCCATTCAGGGCTATGAATATCTCAGTGAAAAAGTATTCCCGCAATTTCGACTGGCGCTTTTACACGGCGGGATGTCCATCGCCGAAAAAGACCGCATTATGCAGGATTTCATTCAGGGAAAAATTGATTTGCTGGTAAGTACGACCGTTATTGAAGTGGGAGTTGATAATCCCAACGCCACTATTATGCTAGTCGAAAATGCCGAGCGATTCGGTTTGACTCAGATGCACCAATTGCGCGGACGAATCGGTCGCGGTCGCAAAAACGGTGTCTGTATTCTGGTCGAACGCAAGGTTACCGAGCTGGGTCATCAGCGGATTAAAACAATTCTCTCGACGATTGATGGCTTTGAAATCTCTGAGGCAGACCTTAAATTACGTGGACCTGGAGAATTTTATGGCACACGACAGCACGGATATTTAAAAATGAAAATTGCCGACCCGTTGACTGACATTGAGTTATTAAAAACTGCTCGCGTGCGCGCCTTTACGCTTTTGAAAAGCGATCCTCATTTACGCCGCGGCGAGAATGCGGCTACTCGCAATCATTTACTGCAACAATATGCTAATCAAATTGATTTCAGCAATATTTTATAGGTGACTTATGGCCGAAAAACAACCTGATCGTCAGCAAATTCTCTTCCTTAGTTTAGTGCAATCGCTGGTCAGTAGTGCCTGGATTCATCTCGGTAAAATGAAGAATCCAGTAACCGGTACCAATAGCATAGAACTGGAAGAGGCTTCCGTGAGCATTGATATGCTGGAAATGCTCCATAACAGAACTCAAGGCAATCTCTCCGATGATGAAAAGCGCTTTCTGGAAAACGCTTTGAGTGACTTAAAGATTAATTTCGTTGAGGCTAAATTACACCAGAGTGCCGCCTCAGAGAAGCCGAATGAAGAATCTCATTCATAAAACAATAAGTCTATAAAGGAAATTACATGAACTGGTTTAAAAAAGACATCGAAAAGAAAATTCTCGCCTTGCTTACGCTTCTGTTCAGTTTCATCGTCTATCTCGATACAATTTCACCGACGGTATCATTCTGGGATTGTGGCGAATTTATTGCCACCGCCTATACCCTCGGAGTTCCGCATCCTCCGGGTAGTCCGCTATTCTTGCTGATTGGTCGCATTTTTTCGATGATTCCTTTCAGCCAGGATATTGCGTTCCGGGTTAATTTAATATCCACCATCGTCAGTGCATTGGCAGTGATGTTTCTCTTTTTAATTACCGTTCAGCTCCTGCAATTCCGCGGGAAACCCACGACCAAATTACAAAAATTGATTGTCTATGGCGGAGCTTTTATTGGCGCAATGACTTTCGCTTTCACTGACAGTCATTGGTTCAACGCGGTGGAAGCCGAAGTCTATGCCTTTTCGACGTTTTTAACTGCTATTGTGGTTTGGTTGATTTTGGTTTGGGAAGAAAAAGCCGGTCAGCCCGGACATGAGCGTTATCTATTAATCATCGCCTATATTGTAGGTCTGGCAATCGGTGTCCATCTCTTAAATCTCCTGGCAATTTTCTTTATCGCCTTGATAATTTATTTTAAACAAAAGAAAGTGTCTTCGGTCTGGTGGTTGATTCTGGATATAATTATCGGGGTAGCGGTTGCCGGTTTACTTTTCCTGATTGCCTTGCAATTCAGAGCGTCAATATTTGTTCAGGCGATAATAACATTAGGTATTCTGGTGCTGGGTTATTACCAGCTTTATCGGAAAGCTCGGAAACCACGCCTGAAAGAACATGCTCAAAATGTCTTGATGGCTTTTGCGGCTTCCGCCGCCTTTCTGATAATTTATATCGGCATAATGAAGGGTTTACCAATCCTCGCCGATAAAGTTGGACTCTGGGCAACCGTTTTGGCAATCATTCTCCTGTTTGCGGTAACCATTTGGGCAATTAGTAAAAAACGCAATCTCCTGGCGTTGATAATGATGGCGCTCGTTCTTATCGTTGTCGGTTATTCCACTTATGTGACCATTTTTATTCGCAGTGCCCAGGATCCGAATATTGACGAAAATGATCCCGAAACTACTCATCAGGCGGTCGCTTACTTAGAGCGTGAGCAATATGGTCAGCGTAGTTTTACCGATATATTTAATCGCCGAGTTTGGAAGCCAGAAGCCGCTCATAAATATTCCAGCGCTTTGGACTATTTCTGGAATTATCAGATTAAATATATGTATATCCGCTATTTCAACTGGCAATTCATCGGACGTAAGGGAAGCGATGTAGATTTCTTTCAATTTATCTTGCCATTTCCGTTTATTATCGGGCTTTTTGGTCTCTTTGTCCATTTCAATGAGGATAAGCACAAAGCCGTGGCAGTATTGGCGCTTTTCCTATTTACGGGACTGATGATAGTTTTATATCTTAATCAGGATGATCCCCAACCGCGGGAGCGGGATTATTCTTACGTTGGGTCGTTCTTCGCATTTTCGATCTGGATTGGAATTGGAGCCGCGGCTTTGCTTGAGCGAATTTCGCAACTGAAGAACAAAAAATTAAGTCGTCCGCTTACCTATATAACAGCCGGTTTATTATTATTAGCCTTGCCGATCAATGTTTTAGTAGCCAATTATCACGAACATGATCGAAGCGGTAATTACGTTGCCTCGGATTACGCTTACAATATCCTGCAATCCTGTGGTCCTAATGGTATTCTTTTTACTAACGGTGACAACGATACTTTCCCTCTCTGGTATATGCAGGAGGTCGAACATCTACGTCGCGACGTCAAAGTCGTCAATCTTAGCCTGTTGAACACCCCTTGGTACATAAAACAATTACGCAACATCGAACCAAAAATCAATATCGGAAATATTTCCGATGCAACCATTGATAATATCGGTCCTATTCCTTGGAAAAAACAGAAAGTGAGAATCAGCCCGCCACCGGAAAGTTTACTTACCTCAGATAAATATCCTGAATTTCGCCAGTTCGGCTATAATCCTAAGGAATTTCCACCGATGGAGTGGGAAGTCGAACCGACTCTGAAATATGGTAATCAGGGTTATCTGCGCGTACAAGATATTATGATCTTACAGATTCTGGAAGCTAATCGCTGGGAACGACCGCTCTACTTTGCCTCTACGGTTTCACCAGATAATAAGCTCGGTATGGAAGATTTTATGTCAATGGAGGGATTGACATTCCGCATTTATCCCCAAAAAGTAAAACGGATCGACGCCGATAAAATGCGCCATAACCTATTTAATGTTTTTCGCTATCGCAATTTGAATAATCCCAAGGTTTATTACGATGATAATATCAAGCGCTTAATGTTCAACTACCAGACGGCTTTTATCCAACTTGCTATCGAAGAACTTTATAGCGGCAATAAAGAACAAATGTTGGCGACCCTCGATACTCTGGAGTATCTGATACCAGAGGAAATTTTCCCCATTGAATACGATGACATTTATCTCCAGATTGGTCTGCTTTATTATGATGGCGGCCGCCGTGGTGAACCGGGACAACCCAGCGAACTCGAAAAACGCCTGGAAACCCTATTGAACAAACCCAATGTGAATTACCGCAATAAATTGAAATATGCTAGCATTTATGCCCAGGTGCTGGGAGATTATCCTAAGGCTATTCAAATCCTGGAAGAATTGAATGCTCAGAAACCAAACGATCCGGAAATCGCCGGCTATTTGGTGAAAGTCTATGAAGAGGCTCAACAATTAGATAAGGCGGTGAGAGTACTGGATAACTGGCTGGCACTTTATCCTAACGATAGCGGTGCCGCCGAAATGCGCAATCTTTATCTGAGTAAGATGACTCCGGCTCAAAAGGCGCAATACGATTCGCTGACCAAAGTCTATCACCGCTAAACCAATCCGGTATGTCGTCCACTCCGGAAATCGCGGTCATTATTCCTCACTATAACGGTGTGGCGATTTTGCGAGATTGTCTGAACTCGTTGTTTTCCTCAACCGGCTTACCTCTCGATGTCATACTGGTTGATAATGCCTCCACCGACGACAGCGTTAAAATGGTTAGAAGTGAATTCCCAACCGTCCGTATCCTTCCCCAATCTCAAAATCGCGGTTTTGCGGGCGGCTGTAATGCCGGTATTCGCGCTACGGAAGCCCCATTTGTCCTAATCCTGAATAATGATACCATTCATCAAACTGGTTGGTTGGAATTATTACTGGAAAAAATCAAATCACAGCCCGAATTAGTCGCCGTTCAGCCTAAAATTCTTTCTTGGCAAAACCGTGAACAATTTGATTATTCCGGAGCGGCGGGAGGCGAGCTGGATATTTTCGGCTTTCCGTTTGCCCGCGGTCGAATTTTCGAGACTATTGAAATGGACGAAGGGCAATATAATTATTTACCTGATCGCATTTTCTGGGCTTCCGGGACGGCTTTTTTAGCCAGACGGGAATTATTAATCGAAGCGGGACTTTTTGATGAAACTTTCTTCGCGCATATGGAAGAAATTGATCTCCAGTGGCGACTGCAACTTATGGGCTACTCTGTCGGCGTCGAGCCTCGCGCTGTCATCTGGCATCGTAGTGGTTCTACTCTGGGAGCAGAGGCGCCGCTAAAAAAGTATCTAAACCATCGTAACAGTCTGTTGATGTTCCTGGCGAATTATAAGCCGCTGGTGACCGCTTACCTTTTGCCGATTCGTATTCTGCTGGACTGGATGGCGCTGGCATTTTCCCTAATGAAATTAGATTTGGGTCGCGCCGGTGCCATTTTGAAAGCTCACGGCTGGATTATCAGCCACCCGGCAGTCACTTTTAAACGCCGCCGCCAGGTAAGGGCTCTCCGTCGAGTTACCGATTCCCAGATAATGGAAAAATTATACCGTGGTTCAGTTGCCTTGAGCTATTATTTATTGAAGAAAAAGTCTTATTTGGACTTGGTAAATTAAAAATTAATCCGAATAAATAATTTTTTCGTAAACCGCTTTATTATCCGGATCAAGTTCCATTAGTTTGTGAGCTTGTTCGATAGTTCCAAATTCCTTGATGATGGTCATTATATCACGAGCATGGGCGTCGAGAAAGATGTGCGAATATCGTTCGCGGGCATTTTCGGCAAACATCGCCTCGAGGGCTTGCAAGGCTTTGTCAATTTCGGGTGCAACCGCTTCTTTTTCCCCCTGGTCAGCTAAGTCCATTGCCGCCCAGAAATGGTATTTCATCATTCGGTAATTGCGCAGTCGAAGAATTTCGTCTAATTCTTTCAGGCGGTCTTTCCAACCGGCAGGTCGTTCGGACATTTGCCCGCGGGTTGCTACGTCCCGCGCTTTCTCATAATAGGCATTGCCACCCAGCGGTTCGTAGGTATCCATTTCGCTGGCAATCATCATCCAAGCATAAAAGTCCAGCGCACCAGTCAGGGTTTGAATCATTTCGGAATGGACTATCGGATCATTAGTATTATAGACAAACTTGAAATTTTTCTCAAAAAACCGCATATCGCCTGATTCGTTGACAATGAACAGCTGGGCAGTGAAAATCCTTTCGGAACCAGTCGTATTGACACTTTGGGGATAGATATTGATTTTTAGTGGAATTTGAATGCCATAAGTGTTTTCGATCCATTCGTAGTTTTCGTAATAGGCAGGGATTGCCATTTCGAGAATTTTCAGGTCCGAGCGTTCCAATTCCGGCATACGATCCACCGATATTTCGACTTTGACGTCCACAAATTGAGCAAATATTTGACTTAGAAAAAGTAACAATACCATCGCCAGCTGGATAGGTTTGCATTTTTTCATTAGAATTTCCCCTTGTAATCGTTTTTAATCATATTTGGTGTTTATTTCACTCATTGCTCTGCGCCATTAATATAATACTTTATCGGCAAAGTTAAAACTGCTGGTTTCCCGCCAGATAAGTTCTGTTTGAAATTATAAATCATTATTGGTAGATTTAATTAATAAAGTTAACAAGAGGAAATCGGGATGTCGAGTAGAAGAAACAAATTAACCTGGGCAGTCTTTCTACTGGCGGTAGGTTGGCTAATTCCGCTTTGGGCTCAAACGCGACTAACCGAGGAGAAACGTCCTAGCTGGATTGACCAACCGGCGCCCGGTTATTACATCGGCATTTCGCATCGTTTAGCAGAAGAAGCCGACAGCCGCGCCGACGCTTTGAACAATGCCAAACGTCAAATTATCGAATCTCTCGGCGGCGTAATTGACAGCGAGTTCATTGATCGCATCATCGAAACCGACGGCAAAGTAGAATCGGTTGACGCCTTTACCGATTCGCGCATTAAAGTCGTATCGAAAAATATTATTAACGTTAAACCGGAAAAGGTTTACACCGAACAATGGCAGGAAGGCAAAGGCCGTAATAAAAAAATCCTGTATCAAACCTATGTGGCGGTTTACTTCGACGAAAATGCGCATCGTGCTTTTATGAAACAGCTACTGAATGAAACCTGCCAGCTGGGTGAAACGCAACTGAATTCGGCCGTCGCCTTAGCCCAACAGGGCAGTGTTTTCTTGGCAATCGATCAGATAAAGGCGGCTACTCAAAATTTACAACCGCTGACCGAGATTACCGGAATAGCGCCGACCGATCTGGCAACGATAAAATTATTGAACGAGCAAATGCTGAACTGGGTTAATGTTTTACAAAACGGTATCCGCATCGAAAAACAGGGTGATAAGCAAACTACCAAATGGGGCGCCGGGTTACCCGAACCGTTGCAGGTGAGTGTTTTTTGGCAGGAAAGTGGCAAGCGCTACCCGATTTCCGGACTGCCGGTCGAGTTTAAATTGCTGGCGGGCAAAGCCGCATTTAACCCTTACAGTCAAACCGATGCCAGCGGTTGTGCCTTTTGTTCGGTCAGAGAAATCCGTACTGCGGGTAAAGTCGAATTCGAGGCTCAGGTTACTTTTCCCGAAGGCTATCAGATGGCGCAAACCAGTACCCGCTTTAACCTTTTACCGGACAACAAGGTAATCGTAACTGTCTTTGAAACCAATCTTAGCCAACCAGTTAATACTCCGATTCTGGGTAATCTGCTTCTCCAGAAATTGACCGAGTCCGGCTTTCATATTCTCGAAACGAATCCTTTTGGTAAGCTAACTAGCTCGCAAATCGAGCAAATTAGCCCGACAGAAATTCAGCAAGCCGCCACCAATAGCGGGGCTGATTTGATTCTGCTGGCGAGCGTTGCTTCGGATCAACCTAATCGGATTCAGGACGGATTTTACTTCGCGCACGCCCGCGGCATTTTGAAAGTTTATAACATTTCCCAACAGGCGTTTGTCGGCAATTATCTGGTTGAGGATAAAAACGCCGGGAATTCACCAGAAAACGCCGGAGCCAAAGCTATCAAAAAGGTCAGCGATACTCTTAT
>Ga0255347_1005142_pt1 | contig 15110 bp, 10 predicted proteins | sample wastewater_treat_2_FD_192479 | JGI IMG/M metagenome (GOLD analysis project Ga0255347, IMG submission 192479) | Wastewater microbial communities from Lulu Island WWTP, Vancouver, Canada - plant24 | ecosystem: Engineered > WWTP > Wastewater > Unclassified | place: Canada: Vancouver, British...
GTTTCCGTCGGGAAAATCATTTTTTGCGTACTGGCAAGAAGGAGCCGCGCCTCAATGTATTTTTTTACCGCTTCGGGAGAGGGGAGCTTGTCTATGCGGCCATAAATGCCGATACGCTGGAACAGATTTGACCTTTTGGGGTGCTCCAGGCGGCGCGCCAATTCTATTTGTCCCGCCAATACCAGAGCAAAGAGGTTTCTCTGGTCATCCTGCAGCCTGGTCAGAAGTCGTAAATTGTCCAAATTGGCAGGCGACATGGAATCAGCTTCATCAATGAAAATGACAATTTTTTGCCCTCTTTCCGTCGTTTTGAAAAGGAGACGGTGAAAAGTTTGCAACAGATGGAGCTTTCTGTTTTCCGCGCACGGTTCAGAGGTGACCTGGCTTATTATTTCCTTCAGCAACTGGGCAAAGGGTATTGCGGGACTGGTAATCAAGACGGGAAGATATTTATCCGGCTCAAGCGCATCCATGATCACTTTGATGGCCAGTGTTTTACCGGAGCCGACTGTACCGATGATCACGGCAAAGTCTTCATCCGCTTCCTTGATCCCGAAAATTGTTTCAGAGATCACCTTCTCCATGGATTCGTGACAGTCCGTGTACATGGAAGGGTCGGGCACGTTGTCAAAAGGCGCTTTTTGTAAGTTCCAATAGTCTAAATACATGTCTTCTCTTTATCGGTTATTTTGCAATCATATACTTTGTGGACAAGAAAAACAACCCCCCCCCGCCGACCGTCACTCGCGGGTAGTCCCACGGATGGATCAATAAACCGCCGCATTATCTTTTCCCTAATAAAGTTATCGAATGACTTTGATGAAAACTAAATACACCAAAGGTGACTTAAGTCACAAAACCCTGATTTTATCGTAGAAGGAATGTTTCAAAAAGAAATATTTGTGATCAATCATTTCTATTTCCCCTGCTTTGATCATGGCGCTGATGATCCTGCTGGCCGTCTCCCGCGAAACAGCCGCAAAGTTGGCCACATCCTTGTGGGTCAGTTTGATATGAATGATCGTGCCGTTTTTCTCCTCTGTCCCGAATTTTTGACTCAGCATTTTCAGGGCGGCGCGCACCTTATCACCTGCCTCCCCGAAGCCGAAGATATTGAGCATACTCCAGGCATCCCTTAATCTCAGGCACAGAAGAGAAATAATCTGTTGCAGACTTTTTTCGTTATTCATGATGAACTTGTTGAAGTTTGCCTTGGTTAAAAAACCGATTGTGCTGTCATCCATCGCGATGATTGTGGCCGGTGCCGTTCTGCCGTCGAGAATCGCCATTTCGCCGAAATAGTCGTAGCGTTTGTGTATGGCCAGCATCAATTCCTTGCCCGCTTCATTGTATCTGATTACTTTGACTCTTCCGGCAATGATAAAATAAAAATATAAAGGATCGTCTTCTTCCAGTAAAATAACCTGGTTTTTAAGAAATTTTCTGATAATGACAACAGACTCAATTTCAGACAGCTCTCTGGGCGAGAGGCATGCCAGAAAGGGAATATTCTTGCAAATTTTCAGGAACTCATCGGATGTGAATTTCATATGTTTAATTTTACAGTAAATAATCCCGGATGGCAAATGTTTTATGGGATTCCATTCTTATCTACAGAAACAGGGGTGCTAAATGATATATCATTTATTAACATGTAAAAAAACAGGCAGAATAATTCCTGTGGGCGCTTGTGTCATCATCACGGTGATCCTTCTTGTCATGCTGTCTGAATCCGCCTTGCTGGAAGCAAAATCAACCGATGTCCGGCGGACAGACACGCTGTTTCAATCATTAAAAACGAGGGTGCCGGTTTATTTTGTCCATGTCAAAAATATGTATCCACATGATGCCGAATCTTTCACCGAGGGCCTGTTTTTTTATCAAGGGCATCTCTATGAGTCGGCCGGGCTTTACAAAAAATCGTCACTTGCCCGCAAGGATAGGCTGACAGGGAAAACTCTGCATGAAGTGAGGCTTCCTGACAGGTTCTTCGGCGAGGGGATTGCCCTGCTCAAAGGAAAAATCTACCAGCTTACCTGGCGGGAACAGATCGCCTTTGTTTATGAGGCCGACACGTTAAAAAAAATCGGCCAAATCACCTATCAGGGAGAAGGATGGGGCTTGACCACCGACGGCAGATATCTGCTGATGAGCGACGGATCACCGGTAATCACTTTCCGCCACCCGGATACTTTTGCCGCAATCAGGACAATCGTGGTTCATGATGGAACTATTCCCATAGGCAATCTAAATGAGCTGGAATATGTCGGGGACGAAATATGGGCCAATATTTTCATGCGGGACATCATCGCCAGAATATCGCCTGCCGACGGGCGGGTTGTGGGGTGGATTGACTTAAGTTCACTTAGGCTTTTGATACCGGACAATGATCGGGCGGATGTGCTAAATGGAATTGCCTGTGATGCGAAGACGGGAAGAATCTTTGTGACGGGTAAATACTGGCCGCTGGTTTTTGAAATCCAATTGAGCGCTCCGTTGCCGCCCGGTCCTCAATTGCCTTGACCTGGCGGATATTATGCAATATAAGCGCGCCAGTTTACATTGACAAAAGGGAGCCAAAAAGATGCGGATCATACTTCTGGGAGCGCCGGGCGCGGGGAAGGGCACAGTTGCCAAATTGCTGGGTGAATTGGACGGTTCGGTACAGATTTCCACAGGTGACATTCTGCGCAGTGCCGTGAAAGAAGAAACCGCCCTGGGGAAAAAAGCAAAAGATTACATGGATCGGGGTGATCTGGTGCCTGATTCTCTGATTATGGAAATCATGGAAACAAGATTAAAAGAGCCGGACTGTCACAATGGTTTCATCCTGGACGGTTTTCCCAGGACAATTGCCCAGGCCGAAGATCTCAAACAACTGCTGGGCAGGATGGGCCTCCGCCTTGATTTTGTCGCGAATCTCGAAGCGCCCCGGGAAATAATTCTCGAGCGGCTGACCAACCGGCGTACATGCTGCAACCCATCGTGCCAGGCTATTTATCATCTGAAAAACAATCCTCCCAGAAAAGACGGCACCTGTGTGTTGTGCGACCACGAAACCATCCAGCGTGACGACGAAACCATCGAAGCCATCACTAACCGCCTGGAAATTTACAATCAGAAAACAGAGCCCCTCATCGGTTATTATGAAAAAGAAGGTTTGCTGAGAAACTTCCTGTCACTTGTAGCCGATGACACAATTTCTGATATAAAAAAGTCCATGGGGCTTTAAGCCGCCTTTCAATGGACGACGGCTTGGCAAAAACCGCACAGAGTCACTGACACAGCAGTATTTTCCGAAAAATGCATAACCGGGACACACAAATTGCGGACAGTGATAATCACTCCCGTGCGATATCGTCTGGATATTGCCTGTGGGGAAATAGTCGTCGGGCAGATAATCAGGTAATTTACGGAGTCGTCAGTGATTAACTATGAAGCGGAGCTTAATTCTGAACAATACAGAGTTGTAATGGAAGACAGCGGCACCCTGCTGGTACTGGCGGGAGCAGGCAGCGGCAAGACCAGGACTTTGACCTATCGTGTGGCCCGTCTTCTGGAATCTGGTGAGCACCCGGAAGGCATACTTTTGGCCACCTTCACCAACAAAGCGGCGCGTGCCATGCTGGGGCGGGTGGAAGAAATTGCCGGCTGCTCAACGGGTAGAATAACGGGCGGCACATTCCATTCCATTGCCCACCGTTTTTTACGGCGCTGGGCGTTTCGGCTCGGCTATCAGAACAGCTTCTCCATTGTTGATCAGGAAGACGCCCGACAGATGATCGCCTCCGCGATGGCGGATCTCAGAATAGACGTCAAATCCACGAAATTTCCCAAAAGCAATGTCATCGGAGAAATAATCTCTCTGGTCGTGAATACGCAAAGAAGCCTGGAAGAGGTGATCGCGTCACGCTATTCTTTCTTTTTACACATGTACGATGAAATCAATCAGATCGCCTGTCTGTACACCCGAAAAAAGAAAGAACTCAATGTGATGGATTTTGATGACCTGCTTTCCAATTGCCGCAAACTCTTTGAAGAGCATCCGGATGTTTTGCAGTCGCTTTCCGGCCGCTTTCGCCATGTTTTGGTCGACGAATATCAGGACACAAACATCATTCAGGCGGACATGGTGGATATGCTCGCCTCGTCCCACGGTAACCTGATGGTGGTCGGCGATGATTCCCAAAGCATCTACTCTTTCCGCGGCGCCAATTTCGAAAATATAATCACTTTCCCCAAGCGCTATCCTGATTGCAAAATATTCAAACTGGAGACAAATTACCGCAGCACGCCGGAAATTCTGGAGATGGCCAATCTGAGCATCATAAACAATGAAAATCAGTATCCCAAGGTGCTCAGGGCGGTCCGTCACGGGGGGATGAAACCGGTGATTGTGGAGGCGCACAATGTTTTGAGGCAGGCTGATTTTGTCGCCCAGCGTGTAACCGAACTTGCCCGCAGCGGCGTGCCCCTCAACGAAATTGTTGTCCTGTACCGTGCTCATTATCATTCGATGGAAGTGCAGATGGAGTTTGTCCGTCGTGACATTCCCTTCGAGATACGCTCCGGCATCAGGTTTTTCGAACAGGCGCATATCAAGGACGTCACGTCATATATGCGCATTGTGGACAATCCGCACGACGAGCTGGCCTGGCGCCGGGTTTTACTGTCCTGTCCCAGGATCGGCAAAGCCACTTTTGAAAAAATATGGGGACAGCTCAAGGAAGAAGATAATCCGCTGGCGGCGTTTGTCGCGCCTGGGTTTGACTCTCAGGTGTCCAAAGCGGCGAGAGCCGGAGTGCATGAATGCCGGCAGACGATGCTGGGTCTGCTCGAAATAGACGTGCCGGAGAGAACTCCCGAAAGAATCATCGATGAACTTCTCAACCGGGGCGGATACCGCAACTACCTGCAGGCTACTTACGGTGACGCTTCGTCCAGAGAAGATGACTTGATCCAGCTGGGACGGTTTGCCGCGAAGTTCGACCGGATGGAAGAATTTTTGAACGAACTGGCGCTTCTGACCAGTGTGTCTCATGAGGAAGAAATCAGGGAAGCGGCGGACAAAGTTGTTTTATCCACCATCCACCAGGCCAAGGGGCTTGAATGGTCGTATGTGTTTTTAATCTGGTGTGCCGACGGGATGATCCCGCTTGGCCGGGCCCTTTCAGATGATGGAGGAGAAGAAGAGGAGCGCCGTCTGTTTTACGTCGCTCTGACGCGCGCTCGTGACCAGCTTTATCTGAGCTTTCCGGTTGTTGACTATTCCAGGCGCGAACCGCTGGCTTTGGCACCGTCGCGGTTCATACAGGAAATAGCACCCAGATTCACAAAAAGCGCCAACCGTCCCTTCGATCACTGGCGGTTGTTTGACAGTTGATTGTGTGTAAAAAACGCAGTCTGACCTACGCTGACCGTTTTGGGGCCTGACGCGCAAGAGGTGTGCCTCAAACAATTTTGAGCGACAATTCCGCCAGCTGTTCAGCGCTGACTTCCGAGGGGGCATCCGACATCAGACAGGCGGCTTTTTGCGTTTTCGGAAAAGCGATGACATCACGGATGGAGTCAGCCCCGGTCATGATCATCGTCAGGCGGTCCAGACCGAAAGCCAGCCCCCCGTGGGGCGGTGCTCCGTATTCGAGCGCGTCGAGGAGAAAACCGAATTTGCTGCGCGCTTCCTCGTCGCCGAGGCCCAATGCACTGAAAACCTGCGCCTGAATGTCCTTACGGTGGATGCGGATGCTTCCTCCGCCAATTTCCGAGCCATTGAGTACAAGGTCGTAGGCGCGGGCGCGCACTTTTGACGGATCGGTCGTTAAAAACGGCAGATCTTCAATGAATGGTGAGGTAAACGGATGATGAGTGGAGACAAACCTCTTTTCCGTTTCCGAATATTCCATAAGCGGAAATTCAGTAATCCAGGTAAAGGCAAGCGCGTTCGTGTCGATCAGGTTTAGCTTTCTGGCAAGGTGAAGACGGAGATTTCCCAGCGCGTCATTGACGATTTTTTGTGTATCGGCAACAAAAATAAGGACATCACCTTCAGAGGCGTTCATCGCCCGGCCGATCGCTTCAACCTCCTGGGGTGTGAGAAATTTGAAAGCGGGAGAAGTCCAGTCGGATGCATTGACCTTGGCCCAGACCAGCCCTTTGGCTCCGTAAACTGCGGCAAATTCCTTCAGGCCGTCGAGCTCCTTGCGCGATAAAGATGACGCACCGGTAGCCTTGATAGCCTTGACAACTCCACCGGTGCCGGCCGCTTCAGAAAAGAGTCTGAAGTCTGAATTGCCGGCAATTTCGGTCAAATCGACAATTTCCATGCCGAAGCGTATGTCCGGGTTGTCCTTGCCGTAGCGTGCCATAGCATCGGCGTATTTCAGACGCGGGAAGGGCAGGGGAAGGTCAATGTTGAGGCAGGTCTTGAAAATGGCTTTCATCAGACCTTCCATCATCTTCATGATGTCGTCCTCGGTGATGAAGGACATCTCCACATCAATCTGCGTGAATTCCGGCTGGCGGTCGGCCCGCAGGTCTTCATCGCGGAAACATTTGACAATCTGGAAATAGCGGTCAAACCCCGATACCATCAGAAGCTGTTTGAAAATTTGCGGCGATTGGGGCAGGGCGTAGAAAGTGCCTTTGGTGATGCGGCTGGGAACCAGGTAATCTCTGGCACCTTCCGGGGTGCTTTTCCCCAAAAACGGGGTTTCCACTTCAATGAACCCGTTTTCATTGAAATACTGCCTTGTAGCCATCGCGAGCCTGCTGCGCAGGATCAGGTTTTTTTGGATGGCCGGCCGCCGCAAATCTAAATACCGGTATTTCAGGCGCAGGTTTTCAGAGACATCTTCATCATCAAGCGTGAAAGGCAGGGTCCTGGCCTCGTTGAGAATCTCGAAGGCGGAAACAATGACTTCCACCTCACCGGTAAGCATCTGCGTATTTTCCATTCCCGCGGGGCGCCGGCGTACTTTTCCCACGACGGCCAGAACATATTCGCCGCGAATTTTTCGCGCCTCAGCGTGGAGCGCCTCGTCGGAATCCGGGTCGAAAACAATCTGGACGACTCCCTCGCGGTCACGCAAATCGACAAAGATCAGCCCGCCCAGATCGCGGCGCCTCTGTACCCAGCCGAACAGAACCACTTCTGTTCCCTCGTCACGAGCACTAATCTCGCCACAGTAATGAGTCCTCTTTTTCTCTTCCATAAAGCGGTGCACTTCTATTACCTCTTTTTGATGATGTTCACCAAAGCCTCACCGATACCTTCCAATGGAAGGCTCTGCTGCTGTTTGGTGTTCATGTTGCGTAATTCTGCTCGTTTTTCGGCCAGTTCCTTGTCTCCGATGATCAGCACATAGGAGCTGTTCTGTCTGTCGGCGCGTTTCATCTGACTTTTCAGGCTCTTGTCCGAATAATCCATGGAGGCACAAATGCCCCGGCGGCGCAGTTCGTTGGTCAGGCCAAAACCGAATTTTTGCGCCCCTGATCCGAGTGCGGCGATAAAAATATCCGTGACGGGTTTTTCGTCCGGGCGGGAAGGCAGGCAGGCGATGAGCCTCTCCATGCCGATGCCGAAGCCGATGCCCGCGATTTCCGGACCACCCAGGAAACTGACCAGCCCGTCATAACGGCCGCCGCCGGCCAGGGAATCCTGCGCCCCCAGCGCGGTGGACTTTACCTCAAAGGCGGTTTTTGTATAGTAATCCAGACCACGCACCATCTTGGGATTGACCGTGAATGATACGTCCAGATCGGTTAAAAGAGCTTTGACTAAGGAAAAATGCCCGGCGCAGCCGGCGCACAGATAATCCGGAATCAGGGGAGCGGCACTGATGACGGACGCGCAGCTCTCCACCTTGCAGTCGAAGACGCGCAACGGATTGGTCTGGATGCGCCGCCGGCAATCAGGGCACAGGGCCTCCTCTGAGCCCTTCAGAAAATCGACTACCGCCCGGGAAAATTGCGGCCGGCAGTCCCTGCAGCCCAGCGAATTGATTTCCAAAGAGAGCTGGTGAAGGCCCAGCGTCTCAAGAAAATGGATCAGCATGAAAATGACCTCTGTGTCGGCCCAGGGGGTGTCATCTCCGAAAAGTTCGGCGTCGATCTGGTGAAATTGGCGGAAACGCCCCTTCTGGGGGCGCTCCCGACGGAACATCGGCCCGAAGGTGAAAAGTTTCGTAACCGGGTCGGAGGCGGACATATTATGTTCGATAAACGCGCGGATGATCGATGCCGTGGCTTCCGGACGCAAAGTTAGAAGCTCATCGTCTCGGTCACGGAAAGTGTACATCTCTTTTTCCACAATGTCCGTCGTCTCTCCGATGCTCCGCTGAAAAAGGACGGTTTTTTCCATAATCGGCACGCGAATTTCGCGAAATCCAAAGCGGGCAAATACATCGCGGGCGGCTATTTCCACCGCATGCCAGATTGGTGCATCGTGTGGAAGAATGTCTTTGATACCTTTGATAGCAGTGATTTTATTCATATAAAAAGGTCTTGCCTGAAGCAGGGAAACGCCACAGGGGCGGATTTAACCGATCATCATGTTTACGTGTCATTGGAACCGGACTCCCGACTTTTAAAAAGAACAGTTCCGGATAACTGTTTTCAGAAATATGATGACATATGTTCAAATTATGAGATTTACACCAACATCAGGCCCAGACGTTTTTTTGCACGTCTTTGAGGGTAATCTGTGTTACAGGGTAAATATCTTCGATGATCTCGTCCGGGTCGAACCATAGTTTGATTTCTTTTTCCGCATCTTCCTCGCTTGACGAGGCATGAACCACGTTTTCGAAGACACCGGTGGTCGTTATTCTGCCATAGGCGCCCCTTATGGAGACCGGATTGGCTTTTTCCGGATTGGTATCACCAACGATGTCGCGGATTTTGGAAATGGCATCTTCCCCCTGATAAACCAGTGCGATCACCCGGTGGGTTTTATGTACATCTCCGACAATATAAGAGATCAGCTCCTCGAAGAAGGGCATGTCTTTCAAATGTTCATAATGTTTGGCCGCCTGCTGCCTGGTCACGCGTACTACTTTTGCTCCCATGATGGTCAGTTTGGCTTCCGCCAGGCGGGAGAGGATATTTCCGGTGAGCGATTTTACCAGCCCGTCGGGTTTGATGATGATGAGTGTCTGTTGTACGGACATATATGTTTCTCCTGTTAATTAAAGTTGCGTTCCTATAACTCAAAACCATTCATTTTACAATTATTTTTGATGCTTGAGACGCATGGCGAGTGTTATTGCCTTGTGGAAACCACCCGGAGATGCGATCCGGACGACCGGATGGTGATCGCGCCGTGACGGTCGGTACGCATTACCGTGATGTCACGGGACAGATAGCGCTGGAGCACTTTCCGGTGAGGATGGCCGAAGATATTGTTTCTGCCCGCGCTGACGAGCGCGTAGCGTGGCGAAACAGCCGTGAGAAAGTCCTCTGAACTGGAATGAACAGAGCCGTGATGAGGCACAAAAAGAAGGTCTGCCCTGAGATTGCGGCCGGACTTGATCAAGGCCTCCTCAGAGCGGCGTGAAATGTCGCCGGTAACAAGGAAACTCATCTGGCCGAAAGTCATTTTGAAAACCAAAGACGCATCATTTAGTTCATCGTGTAAGGCGCATTTTCCTGTATCCCGAGGAATTGCTGGAGGCCACATATAATCGAAAGTGACCCCGGAAATCATAACAGGCTGAGTTTCGGCGGTAATGATTCTGACCTTGATGTTGTGGTCGCTTATCGCTTTTTCAAAAAGCCGGAAAAGATCATCTTCTGTTTTCATGCCGCTGTGCCAGACTTCGCGGACATGAAAGTTGTTTAAAATGTAGATAAGCCCCTGAAGGTGGTCGGGATGTGGATGGGTGAGGGCGACAATATCTATTGTATTGATTCTTTCCTTGTATAAAACGGGAGCGATGACGGATTTTCCCATATCGAATGAACTGTCGCGTAAACCGCCTCCGTCGATGAGTAGATTGACGCCTTCCGGCATCTGCACCAGTGTGGATGAACCCTGTCCTACATCGATGGCCGTAATTTTCAGATCAGAATTGTACCTGACTTTGATGATCCAGTACGCCGTATCGGCGATAAAGAAAAGCACTAAAGCCGGTACAAGAGCTTTAGCTGCAAACAAGCGGTGTCGCGTCCATCCGTTTTCGTTTTTTTTGTTTTTCGGTGCCGTCATCTCTATCAATAAAAACAACAGAATATAGAAAACAATTATTTCGGGGAGGGACGGCTTGAAAACGGCAAGGGAAGCGTAGGGCAGGTTCGCCAGCTTGTTGATAATCGCCATGCCTGTCTGTGTGAAAAATGAAGCTGTTTTGATAAAAAAACCTGCCAACGTTGACGAGAAAAGACAGGCCGGTATGGCACAAAGTGCCGGGATCAGAACAAGCATGCCCAGAAGCGGTACGGCGATAACATTGGCGGCCAGGGTGATTAAGGAAATGCGGTTAAAATAAAAGGCAATTAAAGGTAATGTGCCGACTGTCGCCGCAGTCGTCACCAGCAACAGAAGGTAGATGCGCCTGATGAACCACGTCACCAGGCGGGGTGCGCCGGATAAAAAAGGGATTGGCACATTGCTGAATTTGGGCACAATGTGGATCAGGGCAAAAACTGCAGCAAAGGACAACTGGAATGAAATTTCAAACAACGCCTCGGGCATCGCCATCAATATGAGCAGCGCGGCGAGAGAAAGAACCTGATAGAGATCCCTTTGACGGCCGATCAGGAGGGCGACAAAAAAAGCCAGTGCCATGAGGGTGGAGCGCAACACCGGGGTGCCCATACCTGCAATCAGAGCGTATGCGGCAACGGGCAGGAAAGAAGCGGCCGTTGCCAGCTTGATTACATTGAATCTGAGCATCAGATACTCGGAAGTTTTCAGCAGGAGGAGAATGATGAAAAAAGAACTTGCCGCCACTATGCCGACATGCAGACCGGAAATCGCCAGAAGGTGCGATGTGCCAGTTTTGGCAAAAGAGTCGCGCACGTCGGCGGGAAGTGATTTCTTCTCGCCCAGGGTCATCGCCTCGATGATTTCCCGCTGTGGCGACGGTGCGTTTGAGTAGATCAATTTTTTAAGGGACAAGCGATATTTTTCCAGCCTGCGCTGAAAAGGATTTGCCGTGGCCGGCCTTATGAGCACAATCCCGGCGTCGTTTGATATGTATCCCGAAACATAAATTCCCTTACGGTGGAGATGCCGCTCGAAATCAAAACTGCCGGGATTATAAAAATTATGAATTTTTTTGATCTTCGTATGAAAGCGGATAAAATCCCCGTACTCAAAATGCAGGTGGGCGGGAAAAGTCAGACGAAGATTGCCGGTTACGGGAGTGTAGCTGTTGTTGTTAATAGTTCGGCGGCAGCTGATGAGTGCTCCATGATGTGATTCAGACACAGGTTGTGTCTTCAGGACAACGCCTTCAACAGTCAGTACCCCCTGATCGGCTCTATGCAGAATGTGCCGGTGATCCCCGGTTTCATACGTATGCCTTTGTATGCCAAACATGCCCACCAGACACACGAACAGGAGGATGAGGGCCAACGCCGCCCGGTAGCATTGTGACCGGACGACCAGCAAAACCAAAATGAGCACTGACGCCATAGCGCCCAAAAGATAGACAGCGGGTATAAAGATCCTCTCCCCGATCAGGATGCCGCCTGTTATAGCCAGAAGGGGAAACACCAAAGGCCTGCGCATGGAAAATGACCACCTCTGCGATAAATTCAAAATATTAGCGAAAAGAGATAAAATATTATACAATCACCAGTCAGGAATCAATCGATAATCATTCGGGAATAATTATGTCTCAGGACACGTATTATAATAAAAGAAACCGGTACAGGCTCAAAGTCCTCATCATCGTCAGAGTTGTTGTCCTGACCTTTCTTTTGGCTTTCACTTATTTTCTCAGTACGCTCAAAGAGTATTTCCAGTTGCCGGCGGATACTCTCAGATTGATATACACTGTTGTCATTACCATGTATTTTCTGTCGGTCGTCTATGCACTGCTTTTAAGAAAAGCCAAATATGATCAACTAAACATTTATACGCAGCTCATTGCCGACATTGCACTTGTTTCTCTTCTGGTTTACCTGACCGGCCACACCGACAGCAATTACTCACTCCTGTACACGCTGGTTATCATTTATTCCGCTATTTTCCTGGGCCGAAAAGGGACGCTCGCCATTGCTTCCCTTTCCAGTATTTCCTTTATATTGATTCTGGAGCTTGAATACTTCAATATCGCCACCGGTTTTTATGACATGGGGCAACAGGTAATCAAGGCCGGTGATGTCTCTTTAAGAATAGCTGTTCATGTCATTTCATTTTACATTGTAGCCTTTCTTGCCAGTTTTGTCGTGGAACAGGAGAAAAAAACCAGAACTCTTCTGGAAGAAAAGGAATCGGCATTCGACCAATTGGATGTTCTTTTCCGCAGCATCATCGAGTCCGTGGAAACCGGTGTGATGACTACCAATCTACGGGGACGCATCAAAACTTTCAACAAAGCGGCCCAAAGCATTACCGGTCGGGCGTTTGGCGATGTTGTAAACCGCCCGATTGGCGACGTCTTCCCTGAATTCGGGCCTTTTTTTGAACATGGAACCCAAACGAGTCACAGCAGAAAAGAAGTGCAGATAACAACCAGGGTGGGTCTTGACGTTCATCTTGGTTGTTCCGTTTCTCCCCTGAAAGACAGACATGGCCGGCACATCGGTTCTATTCTGATTTTTCAGGATCTGACGGAAATCAAACGTATGGAGGAGAGTCTCGAAAAAAGCAGAAAGCTTGCTCTGATCGGTGAAATGGCGGCAGGCCTTGCCCATGAAATGAGAAACCCGCTGGCCTCCATAACCGGTTCGATCGAGTTACTTTCGCAGGGGGCCCAGCTGGAAGAAACAGACAGGCAGCTGATGCAGATCATCATGCGCAGCAAGGTTCGGCTGGAAAATTTTGTCAGGGACTTTCTGATGCTTGCCCGCCCGCTGCCTGCGGCCAGACAGTTGATTGATGTTGCGGAAGTGGCGGCGGAAGTCATGGATAATATCAGAATGTCCGGCGACTGGAAGGAAGGGGTGATCCTGACAAATAATATTCAGGAAGGCATCCAGGTTTGGGCGAACCGGGAGCAGATTGTGCAGATCATTTTCAATTTGCTGGCCAACGCCCTCCAGGCTGTTTCCGGAGGCGGGAACATTCACCTGGAAATACGCGCGGGCGAAGCCGAAAACAGCAAAAACCACCACATCATGATCAAAGTAAGCGACGATGGATGCGGAATTGAAGAAAAAGACATGAATAATATCCTCGAACCTTTTTACACGAACAAGGAAAAGGGTACCGGTCTGGGGCTGGCTATCGTCAGCCGCATTGTTGACGGTTACGGCGGCAGATTGAAAATTGAAAGCCTGGTGGGGCAGGGCACGCAGGCGACGGTCTGGATCCCGTCCGGGCAGATATGATTTTTAGAGAAGGAGTGTTCTATGGCGAAGATCCTGGTGCTGGATGATGATCAGGAGATGAGGGAGTTTCTGGCCATCATGCTGACCAAAGAGGGATACGAGGTAACAGTTGCCGACAGGCCGGAAAAAGCGATCAACCTGTGCCGTAAAACGGCGTACGACCTGGTCATTACCGATTTGAGGATGCCCAAAATCGACGGCATTGAATTTCTCAGAACGATCAAGGATGACCGGCCTGATACAATTGTTATCCTGATGACCGCCTACGCCTCGGGGGAAACAGCGGTCAACGCGATGAAAGAGGGTGCCTATGATTATGTGGAGAAGGGAGGCAGCAATGAAGAGCTGATCAGAATCGTCCGGCAGGCCCTGCTGAAAAAAGGATTGATGGACACTCAGGCGACGCGCGGTAATGACGAGCAGGAGGAGTCTTTTTGCGGCATGATCGGCGTCAGCCGGGAAATGAACAAGATATTCGCCACGATTAAAAAAGTCGCCGATACGCCGGCCAATATCCTGATACTGGGAGAAAGCGGGACCGGTAAAGAGCTGGTAGCCAGGGCGATTCACGCCAATTCATCGCGCGCGGGCAGACCGTTTATGGCGATCAACAGCGGCGGGATACCGGAGAATCTGCTGGAAAGTGAGCTTTTCGGTTATATGAAAGGGTCGTTCACCGGAGCTTACGCTGATCGGGCAGGCCTTTTTGAACTTGCCAGAGGAGGTACGATATTTCTTGATGAAATCGGAGAGTTGCCGCCAGTTCTTCAAGTAAAACTTTTACGAGTTGTTCAGGAAAAAACTTTTCGCCGTATCGGTGGAGCGGAAGATATCCGTGTCGATGTACGCATCATTTCAGCAACCAATCAGGATTTAGCGCAAAAAGTAAAAAAGGGGGAATTTCGCGAGGACCTTTATTTTCGCCTAAACGTCATTCCCATCCGGATGCCGCCGCTGAGGGAGAGAAAAGAAGACATCCCCCTGTTGACGCGTCATTTCATCGAGAAGTATGCACGTGAGTTCGGCAAGGAAGTGAGAACTATTTCTTCCTACGGTATGGAGCTGTTGATGGGACATGCTTTCCCCGGAAATATCCGTGAACTGGAAAACATTATTGAAAGAGGTGTGGCGATTGAAACATCAAATATCATTTTACCCGAAAACCTGACGCTCGCCGCCAAAGCAGATAAGGGAGGCGAGGAAAAGTCCATGGAGCTGCATATTCCTGACGAAGGCATCGATTTGAACGCTGAGCTGGAGAAAATTGAAAAGAAAGCCATCGAAGAGGCGCTTGTAAAAACAAAAGGCTCTAAAACAAAAGCGGCGGAACTGCTTCGTGTCACTTTCGATTCATTGCGTTACCGGATCGAAAAGCTGGGGATTGAATAGAGCTTGCTTCTCATGGCCCCGGGCCGTCAGTAAACAATGCGAAAGCCCTGCTGATCTCCGGTGAAAGGCTCGTGGATAACCTCTACATGATCCACATGTGACATGGGCGGACCCTGGTGGCACCACTCAAGCATTTTGTCTATTTCCTGCCTGCCTCCCTCAAAAACCGCTTCCACACGGCCGTCATCCATATTGCGCACCCAGCCGTTCAACTTCAGCCCGGT
>Ga0255347_1005143_pt1 | contig 15110 bp, 14 predicted proteins | sample wastewater_treat_2_FD_192479 | JGI IMG/M metagenome (GOLD analysis project Ga0255347, IMG submission 192479) | Wastewater microbial communities from Lulu Island WWTP, Vancouver, Canada - plant24 | ecosystem: Engineered > WWTP > Wastewater > Unclassified | place: Canada: Vancouver, British...
CCGAACTGAAAATGGGACCGGGAGCTATCGGCGAAGCCGTGTGGCGAACTTTCCATTCCGTGAAGCGAAACGGCGATCTATACCCTACCCACGGCATCGGACCGGTGGGCACGTGGCTCGACATCAACCGAGGAAATCTCTTCGTTTCGCTTTCGTCAATGGCAACCAAGAGTCGTGGTTTGCACAAGTTTATTGTCGACAATGGTGGCACCAATCATCCATACGCAAACTTAGATTTTAAACTGGGCGATATCGTTACTACCATGATCAACACGGTGAGAGGCGAAACCATTATCGTAACACACGATACCAACTCTCCCCGACCCTACTCGCTCGGATTTCGCCTGCAGGGAACGGAAGGATTGTGGTACAATGACGGCGATACGATTTATATCGAAGGAAAATCGAAGCCCCATCAGTGGGACAAATCGAGCGACTGGTTTGCCAAATATGATCACTCGCTGTGGAAAAGATACGGCGATGCGGCGCAAAATGCCGGTCACGGCGGAATGGACTACGTGATGATGATGGACCTGTTTAACGCCGTGCGCGAAAACAAACCTGTTCCGCTGGACTGCTACGATGCAGCCGCGTGGAGCGCTATTTCGGCTCTATCGGAACAATCCATCGCCAACGGTGGCCGAGTGGTGCAGTTTCCCGATTTCACTCGCGGCAAATGGGTAAACCGTAAACCCCATTTTGCGATGGAAGTTTAACAAACCGTCTGTCAACGATTGCATAAACTGTCTGAGTGTCCAATATGATTTGGTCACTCGCTTTTTTGATGTATTTTCCTCGCTTGCACCAATTGCCAACATCTTCGTATTCACTTTGCATCTTAGAGTCTTTGTGGCTGTTTTTTGCCACGAAGTTGCACAAAGTCACCGCCTTTGCAACATCGCCCGCTCGTGCATTTGCCATATTCCCCTCATACGTGCACGTTTGCAACACATGCATTAGGAAGCAAAAAATTCAATACCCGACGGCAGAGGTTAATTACATCTTCCCCATGCAGCCTTTTCCTATTTTTTCATCTACCAAATAAAAATTGTTTTTTCACTTGTTTATTCTCGCTCCAATGGAACAAAATTACAGTATCTTTAACGCTAAATCAACCTGAGTATGAATATTGATATGCTACAAACCATGAAAGCTGCCTGCAATCTTGTTTGCAAGTCACATAGAATTTTAATGAAACTTAGCTATGAACTCAAAACATAAAAATTATGAAAACAAAAACAACTGTATTTATGATGATTACCCTATTCCTCTTTTTAGGGGGAGGGATCGGGTGCGAGGGAGAGGATGAATCTGAATATTCCGCTTTAGTGGAAGGTTATGTGGTTGGTTCTTTCATTTGCAACGAGGTTGGTTCTGAAGGTCAGGTGACCAGAAACCAAACTCCACAAGGATATTGCATCTTGCTGGAAGGTAGTAAAAATACCGGCTCCCTCTGGCCTATGGATTTTTATACGTTTAACTTACCTGCTGCCCTTTTTGATTTCTCCAAGGAAATAATTCCATCTGAATATAATGGGAATGACTGTGGCCCAATATTCTTTCCTGAAAATCTTAGAAAATCATATAAGATCAAATTCAATTACAGGCTTCTGAAAGAAAATGAAAAAATGAATTTTGCTTGTGGCCCTTGCACTGCGATGGCTATGTCATTTCCTTGGAATGCTTATCATGAAGTATCATTAAAGAATGTTGTTAAACTTGATAATTAGAAGCAATGAAAAAGATTTATTTTATTTATCTGCTAATGATGAGCGTTTTAATTTTATTCTTAACGTCATTGACTTTTAAAGAAGAAAAGTATTATTATGCCTTTGATCAAAAAATTCTTCTTGTGGCCGAACCGAATACGGTATTGGTCAAATATACTGTAAATCAACCTGAGTATGAATATTGATATGCTACAAACCATGAAAGCTGCCTGCAATCTTGTTTGCAAGTCACATAGAATTTTAATGAAACTTAGCTATGAACTCAAAACATAAAAATTATGAAAACAAAAACAACTGTATTTACAATGATTGTCCCGCTCCTCTTATTAGTGGGAGGGATGGGGTGTGAGAAAGAAAATAACAATGCCGACTGCTATATAGGTAAAGTTATCCAAATTAGAGGGAAATGTAACGACATTATCGAAATAACCTCTGCTCCCAAAAACGGATTGCCCATAGGGCAAACGATTACTTTTAATCCTGATCTTTTTAGTCAAGAGCTGAAAATAGGAAGCATGATCAAATTTAAGATCGTAAAATATGAAAAATGGGAAGGACCGGGAACAGCAGATTGTATATGGCCCGCTTATATAGGTAATGTTGAACCTTGCAAAAATTGATTATCATGAAGAAATTTATTTTTATTTCCATTTTCTTATTAACAATAGTTCGTTAATTATTTAATATACGAATCATGCAGCAATTGCTGCAAACTCGACGAGTTCTTTAACAAGTTCATCATTTAATCTTCTGTTCGGCTTTATGCCGGACACGCAAATAAATCGTTCAAGCAGATAGGCATTGTGTATCATTGTTTTACACGATGCCATAGAAAAAGGGATACCTCTTTCCTTGGCCAACACCTTAGCAAGGTTGACCGAGGTAAGAGATGCATTAAAGTTAAAAGAAAGCTTAGAAACATCCCTTGCCTGTGATTGCATAAGTCCTGTAAAAGACTTGGCATCACGGAAACAAAATTCAATTTGAAAACGAGTGCGATAATATTCAATGACATCTTTACCACTCATATCAGGATTGGTAGAGAAAAACAGTTTAGGCTTTTTGCCGTCTTTTGAATACCAAATTGCAAGTCGTACCATCTGCTTCAGTGATTTAGAGTAGGCTACCAGAGTATAAAGCTCTCCATTGTCAATGTCGATTTTCTCAGCTCTTGATTTATCAAGATTAGCCATATCAATCTTGCCCTCGTAGAGTTTAGGCCTGCCCCTTTTACCCGTTGGCTTTTCCAGTGTAGGATAAAATAAAACGGCATCATCTCTGAAACGGCTGATAAGATGTAGGCCCATATCTTTTAAACCGGTTGCAAAATTGCTTTTGGAGAAATAGGCATCGGCTACCACATAAGGGCTTATCTTGTGAAGTTTCTCTTCCATTGATTTTAGTACAAGAAGATACCAGTCGATCAGGCCAATATCGTTGCTTTCCAGAGTTTGACTGTCCGGTGTCTGAACAGCCTGAAGACTGATACAATCTTTATTGTCTATGTCAATGAGACCCACACCAAGAATCTCTAATCCTCTTTTTGCCTGTCCGGCTGTACCCGACCAGAAGTAACCAATCCAGGGAGTACACTTTCCTGATTTGGATATGTAGCTGGGGTCAATGGCTATCGCCTTGCGATCACCTGTTAATATTCTTTCAGATAAAGACAAGTTAAACTCCAGCCAATCAAAATCCTTCGAGAAGTTCTGACGGAATCGTTGTTCACACGATTTGCCATACCTTCCCATCTGGAGGAAATTAATCCTGCCGGGGATAATTATGTATAAAATTAATGTCTCCATAAGGAACGATTTGAAACTTTTGTTTAACTTAGTAGTTAGTTTATTTAAAACGTCACTACAGATATCCCTATATTGGTTAAGTATGCTGGTTTTGTCCATCTTTACAGTGTTTGGAATTACTATAAAGATACTGATAATCAGCTACTTAACCTTATTTTTTATGTTAAACTATGTTATATAAAACATTGAATATTAATTAGTTAATTGAATATTTACCGAACTATTGCTTTAAGAAAAAGTTTTAAAAGGAATTCGGGGAAGTCACCACCATTTTTGTATTTACTTCGATGGATGGCACTACCAACATTTGAGAAACCATAATAGGATGCCGCAACTCCATTTATTAAATTGGTCCCTTTCGTTTCTACTTCAAGCACAGGAAAATAATTCTCACGAAAGTCTTGCAATTTTTGTTTCCATGCATCATTTGTGGTGACAATTATTTTTTTCAGTCCTGTGTTATCGCAATTTGTAAAAGTATGCATTGAAACATCACCCAAATAATCGCATAAGAATTTCATTCTTGACTGAGTTGTTTCAGCATATTCAATCATCTTCTCTAAATCTTGAGTTTTGTTGGCTCTTAATTCTTCAAATACTTGAGCGCTGAACGATGGAGCACCTGTAATATATTCAAACTTTTTGCTTTTTCCAATGGTAACTTCACGAATAATTTTTTGTTCGATAAGATCTGCTTTAATTACTCTTATTTGATTCTGTTTCAAATTTGTTCTTTTCATCAAATCGCGTTCACCAAGCATTTCATTTTTTACGGCATCAATTACTTTTTCGTATTTTGAAACAGCCGGTCTGCTACCTTCAATAAATGCTTCGGGTAATTTTTTGTCGTCCGGATTATAAAACAAAATTACATAAGACGGCTTTCCGTCTCTACCTGCACGACCAATTTCCTGATAGTAATGTATCGGCGATTGCGGCATTTGGGTATGAATAATAAAACGAATATCCGACTTATCAATGCCCATTCCTAAAGCATTTGTCGAGATAACGCATTTCCATTGGTTTTTCATTAACCCGTTTTCAATAGAAACTCTTGATTCGGCATCAAGTCCTGCATTGTAACCTGTTGAAGGAATGTTCAAATAATCAAACCATTTCGAATAAATTTCAGTATCAACTCTTGTGCCTGTATATAAAATTCCCGAACCGGGCAATTTTTCAAGATTTTGTCCCAGCCATATCATTTTTTCATCTTCGGAAGTTACCTGAACGACAAAGAGTCTAAAATTATCTCTCAACAGGTTCCCGCGAATGATGGTTAAATTGCTCCCCATTTGTTGAGCAATATCTGCTTCGACCTTTTTGGTTGCGGTGGCGGTTGTTGCCAATACCGGTAACCCTTTCGGGAGTAAGTTTACAAGATTGATAATGCGCCTGAATGCCGGCCTGAAATCATGTCCCCAAACCGAAATACAATGTGCTTCGTCCACCACTACCATCGATAGGTTCATTTCTCTTGTGGCTTCAATCCATTCGTTGTTTTCTTGTCGTTCGGGTGCTATGTACAAAATCTTTATTTTTCCTTGTTTGGCTTCGTTTATTATTTGGGTGTTTTCTTCGGGAGTCTGTTCGCTGTTGATGCACTTTGCCGAGATTCCCAGTGAAGAAAGTTTTTTAACTTGGTCTCTCATTAAAGCGATAAGGGGTGAAAAAATAACAGTAATGCCGTCAAAGACAGTCGCCGGAAATTGAAAGCATAACGATTTTCCAAAGCCTGTTTTCTCAATCAGTAATACTTTTTCGCCATTCAGAATTTTTTCGATTGTCTGCCATTGTTCGTCATAAAACGTTGGAAGATGAAACGTTTTTTGCAGTAGTTGTTCTGCCTCTTGCCTTGTCATTATTTCTCCGGTTATTTTTTCCACGATGTCGGATTAAGGTACTGTCACCCTAAATTTGTTGCAAACTCGTTTTTATATGGGATAAAACCACACAATACCTTCTCTTTTTGGCGTTTATATGTAATTAAAATTACATCAATTGCTTTGTTTTACTTGATCGGTTTATAATTGATTAAAAAACTCCCTCACAAACTTACAAAACAATTTTAAAATTTCAAAACCAAGCAAAGGCAAATATCCTATTCAAGGGAATCGTCAATGGCAAACCTTCGGTTGCTTCTTCGACAACAGGAATTTAAGTTCCTACGCTTAGAATCTTATCTTCTAAATTGATGTATTTTTTGTCATAATATTCAATAACAATATGCCGGAACCAAAACCGGCTCTTTGATTTTCTGAGCCATAACGATGGTTCCTTTCCCGATTTTTGTGAGGTAATATTTGTACGAATCGGTGGCCTTTTTTATCAGCCCGTGCACTCTCAGGCGTTTGATCAACCTGCTTATTTTGGCGCCGTTAAAGCCAAGTAGTTTTTGCAGGTTTTTGTTTCTAAACCCATTGATGTTAAACTCACCACGAACAATGGCCGTTAAAATCAATAAATCTTCGATACTGAAAAAGTTAAATCCTTTATAGTTTCGATTATTTTCACTTTTTGAAGAAGTGACATCCTCAAGTCTTTTTCCGGCAACTTCTTGGTTATCGAAAGCTGAAATAAATTCCGGATATCTTTTGTTCGAAGCTTTCAGGTTGTCTGTCAGAAAGGCAAGGCTGTAGATGTTTTTCTTCAGTGGGGCCATTTGGTGCGACGTTGTCCCGTCACGGTGTACTACCTCCCGGAAGTGTTTGAAAAAGCTAATATCGTTTGATGTTGTTTCTATTCGCAGTATTTTACTGAACTTGTCGTACATTTTTATCGAAACCGATCCCATGGTATGTTTTATTCGGCTGCCTTCAATGCGTACATTATAATTGTTGCCAACTTCTCCTTCATAGCGGGGGTCGAGTTTGTGGCCCAAAAAAGTGGCGATGTTTTCAGGTTTAACTGTGTGTATGGCCGTTGCCACGAGCTCACTGTATATGCTCTGTAAACTTTCTTGTTTTTTAAACACGATATCGGTGGCATATTCAGCTTGCATCACACTCCAATGATATCTCAGGTTAAGGTCTTTATATACCGGACAGAACTGCCATGCAAACTCGTCTAACTTGCGGTGAAGTTTTTCAATACCGATATTGTCCGAAATTTCTTGCGCTTTAACGGGATCTTCGATGCTGTCAAAGGCGTTGTCTATCATGGTATATTTAATCCCGGCCCTTTTCATTTCTGAAGCCGGCAAATTGTGGCCGTTCACGTAAACCTGCAAACGAAATGGACACCGGGTAGGCGCGCGAACATATCCCAAACCAACCTGCTCGTCAATGAAATAGAAATAGTAATGCAAACATTTGCCGGTGTCCGGTTTTAAAAATGTTTTCCCCGTTGTTTTATTGTGCTGGGGTTTATAAGTAGTGCATGCCTCCATAGCCGAGATGATATGGACAATGCTGGGATGATTGCCCCGCTTTTCTATCTTTTCCGAAATGATTGATTCTTTTCTGACACCAGATTTGCGGATGAATTCGATTTCCACGTCGTTTTCTTTGGCTATCCGTTCGGCATTTGCCCGGATGGTTTCCTTAAATGGCTCGGCAAATTTGGGGTAGTCAAATATTCTTTCCTGATACCGATACATGTAGCCGGTCATGCCCTGACTATAAGATATCTCCGGCAACGTGTCGCTGAGGATTAACCTGTCGAAACATGAAAGTACGCAGAATATATGTTTCAGTTAGTAGTTTCATTCAGTAAAGTTACGCATTTTTTCTTTTTGGTTCTGGCTTGTCCAGGTTAGGAGTTAGGAGTTAGAATTTAATAATCATAGATATGAAGAAGTACAATTTCAACGCGGGGCCGTGTGTATTACCCCGTCCTGCAGTAGAATCAGCCATTGAAGCGATACGTGATTTCGATAACACCGGAATAGGTATCCTTGAGATTTCACACCGTACACCAGGTTGGGAAAGAATCATGAAAGAGACGGCCGATCTGTGGAAAGAGCTGCTCAACATTCCCGACAACTACCAGGTTCTTCTGCTGGGAGGAGGTGCCAGTACCCAGTTCTTTACGATACCGGATAACCTGATGCAGAAGAAGGCAGCTTATCTGCAAACAGGTGTGTGGCCAAGAAGGCCATTAAAGAGGCAAAGTTCTACGGAGAGGTGGAAATTGTGGCTTCATCGGAAGATAAAAACTATTCCTATATTCCCAAAGGATATACCATTCCGGCCGATGCCGATTATTTTCATATCACGACCAACAACACCATCTACGGTACGGAATTGCACGAAGATATAGACAGTCCGGTACCCCTGATGGCAAATATGTCGTCCGACATTATGAGCCGTCCTGTCGATGTATCCAAATATGGAATCATCTACGGCGGTGCACAGAAAAATGTAGGGCCGGCAGGCGTCGCTTTTGTGATCGTCAGAGAGGATATTCTCGGAAAACTCGATCGGCCATTGCAAACGATGGTGGATTACCGTACCCATATCAGAGCTGCCGAAAAAGACCGTTCCATCATGAATGTCTGTTTTGTGATGAAAGAGGAATACAAAGATAAAGAAGCTGCTTTCCTTGAATTTTCGAAGGAAAGGAGTATGGTGGGTATCAAGGGACACCGTTCTGTAGGCGGTTTCCGCGCTTCCATCTATAACGCCTGTCCCAGGGAAGCTGTGGAGGCACTGATTCAGTGCATGCAGGATTTCGAAAAGCAGGTCTGATATTTTTTCAACTTATCCATAAAGGCTGTCTCAACACGATATGTTGAGGTAGCCTTTTTTCGTTTATATTTATTTAACGCAAAATAATTACGAAATAATTTGTTATTTACGATATATTCGTAAATTTGCAGCGTTGAGATATTGTAAACTGAAAAATAATGGAACGATTAACCCCACAGGAAGAAAATGTGATGCTGCATGTGTGGCAACTGAATGAATGTGCCATCAAGGATGTGGTAGACAGAATGGAAGAGCCAAAACAGCCTTATACGACGGTTGCTTCCATCTTCAAAAACCTTGAGACCAAAGGGTATCTGGTCAAACGGAAGTTCGGCAATGTAAAGGTTTTCAAGCCACTCATTTCCGAAGCAGCCTATAAAAGGCACTTTTTGTCGGGATTAGTGCAAAGTTATTTTGATAATTCCTATAAGGAACTGGTGTCCTTCTTTGCCAAAGAGCAAAAAATTACCCGGGAGGAGCTCATAGAGATTATACGCCTGATTGAAAAAAATCAGAAGTAAGCCTGTTTTTCACCGTTAACACTACAGATCATGCATCCTTTTTTTGTCTATCTGATACAAGTAAATATTGCCTTGTCGGTGTTTTTTATCCTCTATGCAGTTGTGTTGAAAAGAGACACTTTTCTGCAGTTGCGACGTCTCTTTTTCCTGTCGGTCATCGTTTTTTCGCTGCTCTATCCGCTTATCATTGTTCCGTTGCCGGGCAGTCTTTCAACACTATTCTCTTCGGAAATTAAAGAGACGGGGACCACCGTTTTCATTGGAGAACCCGTGATGGAAATAGTTTCGGATGAAGATACTGTTTCATCACGAGACATCAACTGGGCCCGCATAAGTATGATGATTTATTTTTCTATAATGGTTCTGTTCATCTTCCGTTTTCTCATGCAACTGATATCCATCCATCGTATCAGGGTGAAAAGTGAGTTGACTGAAATTCACGGCATACCGGTATATCGACTAAAGGATGATATTACCCCTTTCTCCTTTTTCAATCTTATTTTTATCCATACCGAAAAGCATTCCGACACTGAGCTTACACAAATTCTGCTGCATGAGCTAACGCATGTGCGGCAGGTACATTCAGTTGATATTCTTCTGATAGAATCGCTCTGTGTGTTGTTCTGGTGGAATCCGTTTGTCTGGATGCTGAAACGGGAGATGGCCATGAACCTTGAATATCTGGCTGATAATGGTGTCCTCATTCAGGGGGTGAACAGCCGGGAGTACCAGTACCACCTTTTACGACTGACCTATCACGAAACTGCAGTACCGATAGTGAATAATTTCAATGTTTCACAATTAAAACAACGTATTATGATGATGAACCAATCAAAATCGCCGGCAAACAGACTAGGAAGATACCTGCTGATCCTTCCTCTGGCGCTGCTGTTTGTAACGGGCAACAGTATGTACGCTGCTCAGAGAGGGGCTGATGAGCAACGGGAGCAGATTCTTCCCTCCGGGGAGGAGAATATGCAGGAGTTAGCCCAGTCACCGGCAGAAGTGGATAATCTCCAGAATCCACCTCCTCAAAAGAAAAAGAAGTTAGCAAATGATGAAATCTTTGTGGTAGTTGAAAACCAGCCCGAGTTTCCCGGCGGAAATGAAGCGATGATGAAATTTCTTTCAGACAGTGTCCGTTACCCGGTAGTGGCGCAACAGAAAGGTATACAGGGACGGGTGATCTGTAACTTCGTAGTGATGAAAGATGGCAGCATCAGCGATGTGCAGATTGTACGTGGTGTGGACCCGTTACTAGATGCAGAAGCGGTTCGTGTTCTGAAATTGATGCCCGACTGGAAACCGGGCAAACAACGTGGTCAAAACGTCAATGTGCGATTTACGCTACCTGTGATATTCCGGCTTACGGGGGGCAATGAATCGAAAGTGATTATTGATGAATTGAGAACGAATGAAGGAGATCTCCTGGTGCAGGCAAGCGTGTCATCAAACTTTGTTTTTCCCGGAGAAGAGAATGGTCTTTTCAAGTTTGTCTCATCCAGGATTAAATATCCGGTTATAGCACAGGAAAATGGAGGACAGGGACTGGTGGATGCATCATTCAAAGTTGATAACACCGGAAACATCACTGATGTGAAAATTGAGTCAGGAGAAAATGCCATTCTGAACAAGGAGGTGTTGCGGGTGATCAAAGAGATGCCGCAATGGGTAAAGGATAAGACCTACCTTGTGTCGGGCAGGGTAACAGATTCCGATCTTCAGCCTTTACAGGGAACATCTATCATTTTAAAGGGTACGAACATGGGTACGATAACGGATGCAAACGGGAATTTTCAGATAAAAGTTCCCGGCAAAGAGGGATCACTGGTTTTCTCATTTATCGGATACAAAACGACAGAAGTTCCTTTGTCGAACATCAAAACAGGAAATGGAGCAATCGAAACAAAACTTGCGGTCGTCTTCCGTTTACAGGGTGGTGACACAACAGAACCCTATACAGGTCCTACACCCGATAATGCGATCGTTGTCGTAGGTTATGGGTCGAAGAAACTACCTGAAGTAAATGATCCGCGATAAAACGAAACCGTCTTATTGTTGATCTTTGGTGAAATGATGGGAGGTGGTGAATCATTCGTACCTCCCTTTTCTTAACTTAAAAGAATGGACAGATGAAAACCCGTATAATCATCCTCATCTTCCTCGCTTCCAGTTTTTCACCGGGATATGCCCAAACCAATCAGGTGAGCGAGGCGATGCGAGAGTGTCGTTATCGTGAAGCGATTGAGCTGTTGGCGCGTGAGCCGGAGAGTGTGGAGAACCAGCTTATGAAAGCGGAATGTTATCAGGGGCTTTATGATTTCAACACTGCCCTGAAAATTTACGAGTCATTATCCAACAGCAGTGATGTAAGCGTCACAATTCTAATTGCGGCATCAGAGTGCGCTTCACAGGCAGGAAATTATGATGCATCGCTCAAATTCTTGCTGAAAGCCAGGGAGCTCTCGCCCGACAACCTCTACCTGAAGAGCCGTGTGGCGGTTGCACATTATCGTGCGGGAGACTGGAAGGGTACCATCACAGCGGCCGAGGAGGTGTTCAGGGAGGACTCCATTCCCATGCTGTTACGTATGGCGGGAGATGCCCACATCCAAATGAATGATGGTATGGGTGTGTTTTATTATATGAAAGCGCTGGAGAAGGATCCTGCGGATCACGTGACCCTGCGCACGCTGTGCGATTTTTACTATTCTGCACAGCTGTACGATACCGTGATCTCACTGACAGATCATTATCTTGCAGAGATTGATCCGGACCGGAAAACAATTGGTCAGCTCAACGGGATGGCTCATTATGTGACGGGTGATTACAGGAAAGCAATCGATCGGCTGAAAAGAAATACAGCACTTGGAGATACGACTTATACGACCACCTATTTTCTGGGGATGAGTTATTATGCATCCAAGCTCTATTTCGATGCTACAAAATGGCTGGGATTCGCTTATGATCAGGCGCTTCAGAAAGACGTTAACCTGTTACTCTATTACGGCACATCACTGGCTCGAACCTATGACAGAAAAAAGGGGATAGAGATATTGAATGAGGGTGTGGAGATGATTGAAAAGATGCAGGAGATGCTTTTCGATTTTGATCTTTCGCTTGCCGATGCACATCACCGTTCCAATGCTCCGTCAAAAGCCATCGAATATTATCAGTCGGCATGGAAGCGACGCCCTCAGACCTATTCCGTTCTATACAATATTGCGATCATGTATGATGAGATGGAAGAGCTGGAAAGTGCACTCATCTATTATGAACGTTTTCTGAAAACTGCACCCGCAGGTACGGATGTTGATCCCGGACCGGCTAATCAGTCCGACCTGGAGCAAATGACCACCATGCAGCTATTCTATAGAGCAGCTGCCCAGAGAGTACAGGAGCTTAAAAAAGCCATGTTCTTCAAAAAATGAACGGAGAGCAGATAGGCTGTCTGATCAATTTAAAAGATCATCTATTCCCTTCACTCTCCAGTACCGGGTCGTTATCAATGTAGAAATCAGAAGAATAGCGTTTTGATCCGGCGCAGGGCTGAAAATCGGCTGGTATCTCAAACTGTGCATTGTAGGTGTAGTTCAGTTCCGGGTCGGCATACACCTTCTGGTAAAAGATGCCGTGGATAGGCAACGCCATGCTGGCCCCCTGTCCGTACGCCATCCGGTCGAAGTGAATGGAGCGTTCCTCACCGCCTACCCAGCATCCTGCCACCAGGTTGGGTGTGAACGACATGAACCACCCGTCGGAGTTGTTGTTTGTCGTACCTGTTTTACCACCCATTTGTCCTTTCAGGTTATAAATCCTGCGCAGCCTGCTTCCCGTACCGCCATCGACCACTGCTTTCAACATATCGAGCATTTTATAGGAGGTTGACTCACTGAATATCTCTTTCATTTCAGGAACGAAGGTAGTTACTTCGTTGCCGTAAGCGTCTTCGATACGGATCACCAGCATCGGCTCTACCCGAATACCGCGGTTAACGAAGGAGGAGTAGGCTCCCACCATCTCGTAAACCGATGCATCGTTGGGTCCCAAAGCCAGGGAGACCAGCGGATCGGCAGATGTTTTTAATCCGAACGATTGCAGCATTCGCGCAAAGGCGTAAGGCGAAAACTGTTTCATCAGATAAGCGGTCACCCAGTTGCTGGAGTTCTGCAGTCCCCATTTGATTGAGACCAGCTGACCACTGCTGTGGCCTGGATTTCTGGGAGTCCATTCCTTTCCTGTCTCTGTGATCAGGGTCACAGGACCGTGAATCATCTCGTCGCAGGGGGTCATTCCCTCTTCCATGGCCAGTGTGTACAGATAGGGTTTGATGGCAGATCCAATCTGTCGTTTACCGGTGGAGACCATGTCATACTTGAAGAACTTGAAATCGGGACCGCCTACATATGCTTTAACATGTCCCGTAAATGGATCCATTGCCATAAATCCGGTACGAAGAAAATTCTTGTGATAGCGGATGGAATCCCAGGGTGCCATCACCGTATCAACCTCCCGCTGATCCCAGGAGAAGACTTTCATTTCCACCGGTTTTTCCCTGAAATTTTTGAGGATGTCGGCTTCACTGAAACCTTCTTTTTTTAGTATGCGATAGCGGTCGGTCTGTCTCATGGCTGTGGTCATAAGACCTTCCACCTGGTCACTTACCTCGCTGGAGTAAAGTGCGTACTTTTTGCCCTTTTTCTCCCGGAAGAACTGATCCTGAAGATATCCTCCCATATGTTCTCTCACGGCTGCTTCGGCATGACGCTGCATCCGTGAATTGATCGTGGAATATATTTTGAGTCCGTCGGTGTAGATATCATAGCTGGAGCCGTCTGCTTTTTTGTTTTTATGACACCATCCATAGAGCGGATTATTTTCCCACGAGAGCGAGTCTTCCGTAAACTGTTGCCGCTGCCAGGAAGCATAATTCTCCCGATTGGGTTTTTCAGCCATCATCATCTTCGCCAGGTGCTGGCGATAGTAGGGGGCGGCAATATCCACATGGTCGGAACGGTTGAAATCAAGCTCTATCGGTAGTTGTTTTAATGAATCGGCATCCTGCCTGGTGAGATGACCCGCTTTTTGCATCTGGGAGATTACAACGTTGCGTCTTTCACGGGTGATATCGGGACGGCGTACGGGGTTGTACAGGGATGAATTTTTTAACATGCCGATCAACATGGCCGCTTCCTCCACTTTCAGTTCGCCGGGTATTTTGTTGAAGAACGCTTTGCCAAGTGTAAGATTTCACCTGTCTTTATGAGTGAAAAACAAAAAACAAAGTAAATCTTACAGAAGATGAAATAACAAAAAGTTTCGCAATCCGTGAGCTCATTTGCAGGAATTTCTTTCGTTCACGAAGAATTTAACAACTGCGGTTTATTGCAACTCACAGACGAACAACCCGGAAAAAGGAATGCTTCGGGATACGGTCACGGAGAACTGTTCAGGACGTGGTTTGAAATATTCTTTTGCGGAGGAGAAGTGGCAGAAGACGTTCAGGAACATTTGCGACCGACATCGGAAAGCATACCGGGGAACAGGGCCGCGGCACCGGATACGCTGCTTCGGAAAATAAAAGAGTCGGCAACAGAAGATACGATCGTAACCTCTTCTTATAACGAGGAAGAGTATCTGTCCAACTTCAATGAAAAGATGAATAATTTGAACATCAAATCCCTGATGTTGACCAGTCAACTTGAAAAAGGCAAGAAGTACGATTTGGATTACGACAATCAAATCATCGAACACGAAAAATGGAATGCCAGGCGCACCTACAAACACACCACAGGATATTTTGCGGGCATAGGCTCGACAGGTGTTTATTCCCATCCAAAAAGAGACCGGCTTCAAACACAAATTTACGCCCTTCTTTCCTGCTTTCGGCCATTCATCGCGGCGAAAGCCCCACTCGTCATTTTACCGAACGACCATTTCACTGCTACATGATGTGGTCTCCATTTTGCAGAACGACAAATTGCAGCCAGAAAAGGTCGATTGACTGTTAAAGGAACGATAATTTTCCGCCGAAAATTACGACTTGTTATCACGCGGAACGACTTTTGTGCAGACACAAAACCTACTTTCCATTTTGCGGAACAGGTTTTTATCGGTAAATCACTCCTTCCGCAGGATACGGAGTGACCTATTTCTGCCGATTTGCCTGCTCCGCATTGCGCGGAACGACCTTTTACTATCGAAACAACTCACTCCGCAAAATGAGGAACGACCTTTTTCACCCGAAAAAGGTTGTTCGGCGTTAAAAGCAACGACCTTTGTTCGCAGACAAAACTCACTCGTCGCCGCGAGGAACGGGTTTTGTGTCTGCACAAAAGCCACTCTCCCTTAAAAATAGTTATCAAA
>Ga0255347_1005151_pt1 | contig 15095 bp, 5 predicted proteins | sample wastewater_treat_2_FD_192479 | JGI IMG/M metagenome (GOLD analysis project Ga0255347, IMG submission 192479) | Wastewater microbial communities from Lulu Island WWTP, Vancouver, Canada - plant24 | ecosystem: Engineered > WWTP > Wastewater > Unclassified | place: Canada: Vancouver, British...
CACCGGCACGTTCACGCTCTGCCCGTCCGCGTAGTTGACCACATACCGCAGCGTCTCATATTGCTTGCCCTCGCGGATCTCCCGGTCGTTGCGCCGGGCATCCAGCCGCGCGGTATGCAGGAAGAAGAGGGCGTCGGCCTTCTGGTTCACCGCGATGCCCCTGACCTCGCGCGGCGGGTCGTTGGGTACCTTGTCGCCGCCCAGCATGATGCAGTTGAACACCGGCGAAGTCGCGAACTCGTAGACGTTGTACGGTACGCCCGCGAAGGTGTGGGGGCCGTTTGGCAGGTCCTTGAGGGTGAACTTCGGGTCGCCGAACCACCCGCGCTCGTTGCGGTACTGATTGGCGTACTTCGACAGATCCACCGGCGTGTACTGAAGGTCCGCGCCGGCCACCACCGCCTCACCACCCGCGAAAGGCGCTTTGAGGTTGCGCAGGATCGCCGCCAGGATGTTCCGCTTCTTCACTGCGTTCTCGGGCACGTCTTCGGTGTCCCTGAAGTTGATATTGCACAGGACGATGTTCCCCGGGCCCTTCACATAGTGCATCAGTCCGCCCACATTGAGCATCTGCTTCACATCGCGGTAGAACTCGGGCGAGCGCTGGGCTTTCAGATATACATTGTCGATGCCGATGTTCGGCGCCTTGCCCTGTACCGGGGTCCATTCCGCGATCTGTACCGTCACCGCCTTCGCCTCGCGCGGCGGGTCTACTGCGAAGGTCTGCGGCTCGGCGTTGGGCTCCACCGCGAAGGACAGCGCCTCATCCCGCTTTCCGTCGAAGATCAGGTTCACGCGGTTCTGCGGATAGTAGAAGGTGTTCCCAACCCAGGTGAACTCGCGGATGGCCTGGGGCTTCTGCAGCGTGATGGTCACGTCGTAGGGCGAGTTATCCTTGTTGATCGGGAAGTTGATGATCAGCGGCCAGCCGTCGGCGGAGAAGAACCCGTTGGTGATATTGTCGTAGGCCCAGAAAGGCGAGCTTCCGAAGGACGCGACCTCGTCGTAATCAACCACATGAGTGAACATGTCACTCACCACGTAGTTGCCCTCGGTCCAGGAGAAGATGCGCTCCGAGGAAAAGAGCACCACGTCCCCGGTTGTCAGCCCCGACATGAGCCGGTCGCGCACTGGCGGGAACACCACGCGCTCCCGCTTGCCGGGGCGGATCATGTGATCAACGCCCACGATAGTGTTGTAGTCAGCGAGGCCTTCGGGAGTCAGGCCGCAGAGGATCAGACTTCCGCCCCGTGCGTTGAACCGCCGCACCGCTTCCAGGTTGTCCGCGAGCAGCTTCAGGTTCTGCGGGGAAGCCGACACCACCGCGATCTTCACCGCGTCAGCGGCCAGCGCTTCCAGGGGCCCGGCGGCCTTCGTGTACTCAAGTCCCATGGCGTCCAGCGCTTTCGCAACCTGCGAGCCTTCCTCCAGCGCCACCGCAACCGGGCTGAACTCCAGCTTGTACGTTGCGGCGTAATCCAGCAGATTGAGGGCAAGCTGCTTCGCCACAGGGTTGGCAGTGATCTGATCACAGACCTGCAGCTGGCACAGGAGCATAAGGCCGTCGTTCACCGGAACCTCGGCCAGCGCGGTGAAGCGCAGGTTGTCGTCGCACTGCACGAGAGAACGCGCGCCCCGGCCGGGCTTGGCGTATGCATTGCGATAGACGAGCCGATCCGCGCCCCAGGTGAAGAAGTCCTTCTGCTGCAGGCCGCGCAGTGCGGGGTGCTCCAGGTCCTCACCGAATGCGGTGCGCCCCGCATTAGCCGCGGCGGCCATCTCCGCCGGTAACCCCTGGTACCGCAAGGGGTGCTCCTGCTCCAGCACTACCAGGCGCATGCCCCGCGCAGCCAGCGCCGCCAGCCGGCTCGAACTGGCTTCTCGGGCATCCAGCGCGTCCTTGCCCACCACCAGCACCTTCGTCCCCTTCGGCAGAGCATCCAGGGAATCCACGGCGGCGAACGGGATGCTCAGGTCTTTCAGGAAGCCCGAGACTGCGCCGTGCGGGTCATACACCGCGAGATTCCCCGCGTTGAGTCCCGCAATGCCCGCCGCGGCGACGGGCTTGAGGACCGAAACCGCCTTCGCGTCCCGGAACACCTCTTCACCCTTGACCTCCAGGGTCAGGGTGAGCTCGCCCTCCTGCCGAGTCGCGGTGATCGCCGGCATCTGGATCGTCTCGTCGAACTTCAGGCTCTCCCCGGGCGCGATGGCGTATTCTTGCTCACGCCCGGCTACCTGCTTGCCGTCGAAACTCAGCGCCCATCTGAAGGTGATCGGGTCTTCGAAGCGGCTGTCGTTGAAGATGCCGAAGGTGCGCTGCGCCTGGTGTCCGGATTCGAAGGTCCAGTCCCACTGGCGGCAGAAAACCGCCCGGGGGCTCATGGCGATATACTGGGTCCTGTCCGTGTCATTCTGGCCCAACCAGAAATGCCACGCCCCGTATCCGGCCCAGCGGTAGCCCTCATGCAGGATGCGCTCCCAGATCGCCACGCCCCGCACCGGCTTGCCCGCGAAAGCGCTCTCACCCTCGAAGTAGGAGACCTCCGGGTGATTGCCGGTCATGTAGAAGTCCTCGCCGAGGAACCGCGGGCGCTGCTGATCCCACTCCCAGCGTCCCCGCCCGCCGCCTTTCGGATTGGCCTGGTAAGCGAGGTCCGGGTATTCTTGGGGCTTGCCCACCACGTAATGATCCCCGTGCACCGGGAGGGTCTGCGCCTTGGTCGCGCCGCCGCCATCCACCATGGTTGGGCGGGTCGGGTCGAGCGCGAGCACGGCATTGGACACGTCGGTCACAACCGCCTCAAACTCGTCCATCAGGTGGCCGTAGAGGTTGATGCAGTTGATGTACAACCACTCGTTCTCCAGCGACCAGATCATGACCGACGGGTGATTGCGCTCGCCTCTTACCCACGCCAGCGCCTGGTCCTTCCAGTTGCCGAGGAGCTCCATCTTGATCTCGGTGCCGAACAGCTTCTTCAGGTCCTCGTCGCGTTCCACCGCGAAGTACCCGATTGCCTGGCCGTCCAGCATGCCGCTCCGGCGAACGATGATCCCGTTCTCGTCAAACCAGTCGAGCGCTTCCTCCGGCGGCATCCCCTGCCAGGTCGTGCCCCAGAAACGCATCATCTTCTGGTTCAACTCGTGGTACAGCCGCAGCCACTCCTCCTTGCCCGACGCGGTGAAACAGTCGGCCCACCCGTGCCAGACAAGCCCGTTCAGCCTGAAATCCCGGCCGTCCCATGCCCACTCGCGAAACCCGAAGCGCGTCTCGGCCACGTCCACCGTCTCGCCGCCGATAACAACGCTGGTGCGCAGCAAGTACAGGTTCGGGTCATCCGGCCACCAGAGCTTCGGGTTCTCCCAGGCGCCTTGGACTACAAGCGTCAGCGACTCTCCGGCCGCGACCGCGAAGGGCGTGGGTTCGAAGGTCTTCTCGACCTCGCCGGTCTTCTCATTGACCGCTTCCCAGCGCAACTCACCGGCCTGGAGTTGCGCCCCAGGGTTCGTCAGCGCCACCTCCGCCTCCAGCCGCTTGCGCGTCACCGACGGCTTGCAGAAGACGTCCGCCGCGTAGACCGGCCCGGCAGCCACCAGCTCCGGGGTGTTGAGGATTCCGGACTCCCCGTGGCGCCAGATAGGGTAGGCCAGATCCTGCCAGCCGTTATCGAAGAATCGCGTGGGGATGTTGAAGGTCCTGCGCAGCTTCATAGGGTCGTTGGGGCTCGCCGAGCGGCCATACCACGCGTCGCGGATACCCACCCAGATCTCGTTCACTCCCGGCTTCACCCCCGGAGTCACGTCGATCTGCACTCGCGCGAAGGGGTTCTTGTCGAACCCGCAGTAGGTACCGTTCACGAAGACGGTGGTGTTGAGGTTGTTCTGGGGGAAGACCAGGAAGAATCCGCGCCCTTCCAGGGACTCGGGCACGCTCACGCGCGTCCGGTACCAGAGCCGGTGGCAGAAGACGAGGTCGGGGCGCAGCGTGTTCTTGTCGCCGGGGACCTCGATCGCCGTCCAGCGCGGCAGTTCGGGGAAGTCCCGTATCGGCGCGGCCACGGGGCCCGGCAACTGCTCGTCATTGCGGCAGACTTCCCAGGTCCCGTCCAGGTTCACCGACGACCGTGCCGAGGGGGCCGCAGGCTCCGGCAACGTGAACACGTGCTCAGCCGCGGCACGGTCCTCGTCAGTGCGCCAGTCCTCTCCCGGCCTGTAGTGCGAATACGGATGGAATCGTTCGGCGCTCAGGCAGATAGCATCGGAAGCGTACAGGATCTTCCCGAACTTGCCTTTGTCGTCCTTGATGCGGGGCAGGCGGATCTCCAGCGAGTGTGCGCCCGCGGCCAACTGCCTCTCCCCCAGCTTGAGCCAGGCCACTTCGCACCAGACATCAAGCTCCATCAGGTCGGTAGTGAGCCTGTCCGGCGTGATGGTCTCCCACTCGCCCTGGTCGATCCGCCACTCGAAAGGTGACCGCACAAACTCGAAACCAATGCGGTCCCACACCTCGTAGTTGCCCTCGGCGGGAGCGGTGAACTCATAGCGCAGCAGCCCGCCCTCTTCGGGGACCTCCTTCTCCACCTTGTCCGCATCCACGCTGATGTGGAGCCACTTGCCTTCGGACAAGAACTCTGTACGCCCCCAGCCGGAGGCACTGATATTGAGGTTGGCGGAGGTCGTGGCCTCACCCTCGATCCAGACGAAATCGGCCGCGATGGACGGCAGCGCGGCGAGGGTTGCCAGCAGTGTGACACTCACCAGGACCAGTGTGCGGGGCATGTGACAAGTCCTCCTGTGGGTGACGACATCTGGTGCCGGGAGGGGAGACGGCAACCGGTCGTTGGATTGTTCGCCTCAGCGTCCTGCAGCCCCTTCCGTCCCCCTCCGCCAAGGCCAGCACCGCCCGTCCGACGAAACCTTTGCAGGTCGGATGTCGCACAGTCCCGAAGGAGACGCCATGAAAGCCTGCGCGATCGTACTCGTGGTCGTCGTTCTGTCCGTTGCCTGCGCGCAGAACCTCCTCGAGACCGGTGGCTTCGAAGGAGAGTACGGCGCGGATGGCGTCGCGCCCGGCTGGAAGGACAACTCGTACTCATCCAAAGGGCCCCTTGGGATCACCTACGCCCGGGAGACCGAGAACACCCGTGCGGGCGAAGCCTGCCAACGCATGACCTGCACGAGGATCGGCTATATCTCCACCGAGCGCACCGGCCATGCGTTCCACGGCGCCTGGCAGATGCCCGGGGTGAAGGACCTGCCCCTGCGCAAGGGCGCAATCTACCGCATCCGGGCTTCGGTGCGATCCGACAGGCCGATGCCGGTGGAGATCCTCCTGCGCCTGCGGCCCGAGCCATGGACCAAGTACCTCACGTACGACCTCCTCACGGCAGAAGAGTGGACGGACGTCGATCTCCTCTGGGAATCCCACGTGGACGATCCGGCGTCGGCCTTCTTCGTGCGCTCCGAGTACCTGGGCACGATCTGGGTGGACGAGTGCTCGGTGGAGGAGCTTTCGTTCAGTGACGCCCGGAAGGTCGCGGGCCCCGTGACACCGGGCAATCTCCTGCGCAATCCGGATTTCGACCTGGGCCGCGTCAACTGGATGGGCGAGCGCGGCTGGGAGACCCTCGAAGATGCCAATTACACGGTGGAAGAGATCGACGGCAATCCTTGCATCCGTCTCGAGATCGGCGCGACATACCGTAAAGCGCTTCGCAGCGATGCGGTCCCGGTCACCCAGGGCGCGCCTTTGATCGTCTCCTGCCGGGCGCGTGCCGAGAAGCCGTGCGAGGTGTCCATCAGCGCGCACTACGAGACCGACGGCTTTGCGCTGCCCGCCTACTGCAAGACCACGAAGCAGGTGGGCACGCAGTGGGAGACCCTCGAAGCGCGGGGGACCGTGCCCTTCATCCCCGACGCGAATCATGCCTTCGTGGACATCATCTTCCCCGGTCCCGGCCCTGTCTGGGTGGATGACGTCACCCTGCGCCAGGCCGAGGGCGAAGCGCCGGAGGCCGCCCGCGCCGCGATCGCACCGGACCGCCACCCGTGGGGCCTGTACCACGATGGCGACCCGGTCAGCGTGGGTCTCATGACTTCCGTGCCCGAGGGCCGCGAGGTCCCGATGCGTTGGAGCATCGAGGACTACCGTGGAGAGGTGGTGCGGTCGGGCCAATTGCGCGCGCAGCCCGGGCGCACTCGCACCGATCTCGATGTCTCCGACCTGGGCCGCGGTTACTACCACGCAACCATCGAGTGGGCCGATCTCGGCCGCCGGTTCCGCAACGAGAGCACCTTCTGCATCCTGCCGCCGCCCGAGCGCGCGGGTGACGGCCGCGCATCGTTCTTCGGAGGACACTATCAGTACAGCCCGGCAAACACAAACCTGGCCAACGCCGTGGGGTCGCGCTGGGTGAGACTCTGGCCACCGGGCCTGACTTTATGGAAGAACGTCGAGCCCCAGAAGGGCCAGTGGAAGTGGCGCGACGCGGAAGTCCAGCGCTTCCTGGATAGCGGCCTGACGATCCTGGGCATGCTCGAAAGCCCGCCGTCATGGGTGAAGTGGAACAGCGAGACCTACTGGCAGGAGTGGGAGACCTACGCCGCAAACGTGGTCGAACACTACAAGGGCCGCATCGACCACTGGGAAATCCAGAACGAACCGAACCTGCAGTGGTGGTGGCTGGAGAAGCCCGAAGGCGGCAAGCGCGCCGAATGGTACTTCCAAGCGCTAAAGCGCCTATACCCGGTGGTCAAGCGCGTGAACCCGCGAGCCACGGTGTACGGCGGGTGCATCGGCGGGGATTTCGCGGCAGGCACCGACCACCTGGCCTTTACCGAGGAACTCATCAAGCTGGGCGGGCTGCAGTACATGGACACCCTGAGCTTCCACTACTACCACACCTATGCCATGCCCATGCCGCTGGATGAAATGCCCGACCCAATCGCCGATTCCATCGCGCGCATGAAACAGTCCATGCGCGACGCCGGGCGCGAACTGCCCATCGCCAACACCGAAGGCGGCACGTACAACCCGGCCCCGGCGATCACATACCGCATACCCGGCCCGGTGAACTTTGCGCCGATTCCCCCGTCCGAAGTGGCGCGCCTGATGGTCCGGCAGAATGTCTCCCAGTGGGCCGCGGGCATCGAGCGGTTCATCTACTACAACTGCTTCATCAATGGCTCGGCCCTGGCCCGCGCCTGGGACTCCTTCGTCGAAGGAGACGGCCAGCCGCGACCGGCGGTGGCTGCATATGCGGCGATGACCTGGCTCCTGGACGGTGGGACCTTCGAGCGCACCGAACGCATCGGGCAGGACGTGTGGCTCCACCACTTCCGCACAGACCGCGGACATGTCGTGGTGGCCTGGACGCGCACGGGCACGGCATTCCGACATGCATTCCCCGGTGCCACGCAAGCGTGGGACATGGTGGGACGCGAATTCGCACTGACTGACGGCCGGATAAGGCTCACGCCTGACCCGGTGTATGTGCTCCTGCCCGATTAGGCCCTGCGGCTGTGCTCTGCCGTGGATGCCACGCCATGCCCCGCATGGCGTGCTTTTCGCGCGCTTAGGAGCCGCCGTCACGCTCCAGCTGGAACGTCGCCTCCATCCATGCAGGCTCCAGGTTTTCCAAGGGCAGCGAGTCCTCGGTGTACGACAGCCGGTACCGCGACCGCGTGCCCTCGGCGATCACCTTCACCCGCACCAGACCATCCGGGATTCCGCGCAGGCTGACCTTCTCCCGGTCGCGTCTCACATTACAGGCCACCACGCGGTCATTCACCAGAATCGTGAACCCCGTCGCCGGGCGCCCCACGGTCATCCACTTTAGCCGCAGATCATCGTCACGAACCACCGGAATCATGCTGTGCCCCGGGCGCTCCGCCGTGGGCGAAGTGAGCACGACCACCGTTGTGTCTGGCTCCGGGCGCCGGTACAGGTCCACGAGCGCGCGGACGAGGTTCAGATAGTAGAAGCCCCATCCGCCGTCGCATCTGTACGCCGGCGCGGTAAGTGAGGTGGGCTCAAAGTCGTCGCTGAACTCCGCGCTGTAACTGTCGTAGTAGCGGTCCCTATCAGGTCCATGCCCCTGGCCTTCAGGCTGCCCTGCGAACTCGTTGAACTGGTGCAGGTGCAGGAAGCGCGGTCGCTCCCTCAACGCATGCACCCAGTCTTCCGCGAGCGTCGCTCCCCACCGGTGACCCCGCGATTCCCGACCCATCCAACCCTCGCCGCCGAAGCTCCCGATAGACGCCGTCATCGCCTCAGCGATCCCGTCGCGCATGGTGGGCACCGGGCGTTTCCAGTCCATCCAGGTCCAAAGGCCGTACTGGTCGGTGCCGTTCACATCCTGGCTCACTCCGACGAACCGGATCGCGAACCGGTCGTCCAGCGGAATGTTTTCTTTCACATAGGAGGCGCCCAGATCGAGAATCTCAACCAGCGGCTTGCCGTCCAGTTCCACCCAGAGACCCTCATATTTCGGGTTCGCGATGTAAGTATCCCAGATGAACGCGAGTTGCTCGCGCACTGCTGTGGGGCCCTCGGGGCGCACGTGGCTGATGCCGCTGAGCAGCGTCATCTTCGGAACCGGGTGCCCCTCTTCGCGCATCTGCGCCATGACGTCCATCATCAGCGTGGTGTTGTTGATGAGCTCCCATGATCCCGGCCCGATCTCCTTCCAGCTTTTCGAGAACCAGATGTGGTTGGACCAGTCCGCAAGCAGTGCGTCCACGCCGGACTCCATGAACCAGATGAGATGCTGCCGCGCCACATCGGGGTTGCTGGACCAGTAAAGGCCCATAAGCGGCACACCTGGCCCGGTGGTCCAGGTTGCGTTCCGCGGAGTGAACCAGGGCTCCCACTGGGCGATGATGACCGTCCGCGGGTCAGCCGGAGGCGTCTCCAGCTTCCGTGCGCGCACGTCGACAACCAATGTGTTGGACTCCGCCGCGCCCTCGATCCTGGGTGATCCGACCATGATCGCCGTGCGATCAAGTCCCGGCCAGGGCTCGGGGATCACCACGCCGGTGTTGGCGTCACCGTAGGTAACGGCGGCTTCCCCGCCGCTGGCCTCGGAGCCCGGCCAGCCCGGGGGCTCTTCGGCGAAAGCCCGCCACGAGGTGTCACTGGACACGCGCAAACCGCCCTGCGCGGTGTTCACTTCGAGCCGCACCAGGAGCCCGCACGGCCCCGTGCCGTTCTCGGCGCGCGCCGACAGGACGTTCTCCCCCACGCGCAGCAAGTCCAGCGGCAGCGCCACCGGCCTGTTCTCATGCCAGCCGCCCTTGTCGGCCACTTTCGTCCCGTTGAGGAACACGGTGGCAATGTCATCCACCGCCACCCAGAGCGAGGCGCTTTCGGGCTTATCGGGGAGCGTGAAGGCGCGCTGCAGGTAGACCGGCCCGGGCACTCCCTGGCGTGTGTCCCAGATCCAGTGTTCGAGAGGACTCCTCTCGATCTTCCGCGCCAGCACCTGGATGCGCTTCACTCCGGGCGTGGGCAGCGGCAGGATGAAGCGCGCCTCGCCGTTCTCATCCGTGAACTCGTGGGAACCCCACCGCGCGTCATTCACGTAGGGAAGCAGTTGCCACCCCACCGCGGGCTGACCACCCGGCAAGATCGCCTTCGCGGAAACGATGACGCTCCGGCCCATGCCGATCGCCTTCGCATCCGCCTCGATCCGCACAGTGGGCAGGGCATCGCAGAGAGCTGACGCTGCCAGCGCGACGCAGATACTGACCACTGCCATTGCGGTTCGCATGAGATCAACGACCTCCCCGAGAGTGTCCTCAGTACTTGAGCACCCGAACCTCGCCCTGCTTCACGTCCAGCGTCACCTGTGGGCCAGTGCAGCCAGACCTTCGCGAAGCCCTCTTTAGTCGCGAAGCTGCCCTGTGGCAGGATATCCTCGCCGGTTTCGGCATCCTGAATGCGCACGTCAGCCAGCCAGACATCGCCCGGCACCTGGGAGAACCGGAAGTGCAGCGTCCCACCGCCTTTCACCTCGCCGGGCATGAAATCGAAGGAGTAGTCGGTCCACTCGGCGGTAGTGGGTGTGCGACCCGAGTTCATGGAGCCCCAGAAGAACCGTGGCGGCACGGGCTCACCGTTCACGTGGATCTGCGGCCCGCCCTGGGTGGGCTGGACGCGAACGGTGAGAGCGCTCGCAGGGACGAGAGCAAGCGTGAGGCAGAACAGGACAAGCGCAAACGGGACCATGGCGACCTCCGGGGAGCAACTGGCAGTCAGGGGATGTTTCGGGGGAAAAGGGTGATTGACCTTCGGGCAACCTGCGCCGCGCAGTCCTGCTAGAGCTTCCCCGTCACAGCGAGGATCGGGCCGAGTTCGGCCATGCTGTCGCACCGATGCAGTGCGGTGGAGTACACGCTGCAGATGCTGCCGTCCAGGAACAGCGCGTTATCACAGCCCAGGCCGTCCCGGAAGAACGTGGCGAACTCGTGGAAGTTCACGGGGTCTTCGGTGATGGCGAACACGACCTCGTCCGGCGAGAGTACGCCCACGCCGTCCCGGAACAGACGCGAAGTCGAATTGCGCCCGAACTTGGGGTGCAGCTTGCCGTCGATCACCAGCATCGGCCCGGACTGGGTGGCCAGGCGCGTTATCCCCTTGATCGTGGGGTATTTCGAGGATTCCACGATCTTCGCGCCGTCGTCCGTGACCGCGAACACCCCATTGGGCTTAAGACAGAAGTTGCTGCTGCCACTCGCGAGATTCAGCGGCCGAAGCTCCTTGCCGTTTTCCACATACAGGCCCACCGGCGCGAAGTCCTCGGTATACATGCCCGCGTTCATCGCGAACAGGAGGCGCTTGCCCTTACCGTTGAGCCAGGACTCCAGGGTCGCGAAACCTCTGAAGGGTCGCTTGTGTCCATCGCGCCAGAAGAGCTCCAGGCCGAACTTCCGCAGGTCCACGGTGCAGACCGTGTAGCGGTGTCCCTCGTACTCGACTGCCTCGATCGGGGGCCCGGGATCGGCCTTCGCCTTGGCCTTTGGCGTTTCCGCGGCAGCGGGGGCCTGCGTGGGAGCCTGCAGGGTCCGCGAGAGGTAGTAGAGCGCGACGATGGCAAGGAGAGCGAGAGAGCAGGAAACGGCGCGACGCATGCGAACCCTCCATCAATGTGTGCAGGGCCGCAACCGGCCCTGCCCCAGTATACGACAAACCACGTCGATTGTCCCGCCAACCAGCGGACTTCGACTGCGCTAGTAACATACATGGGCTACAGCGGTCAGGGAGGGTGTCGGCGTCGTCAAGCCGACGGGGCCCCGCAAGGGTAAGAGGCACCGGGTGGTCCCGGTGTTGTCACGGGGCCCGTGCGCTGGACGGCGCGCACACCCGTGACCTGACAGTGCGGGCCCGCACCCGTCGCCACCAGATCCCGGATGCGAACGCGCCTGAGTGCCTGACACTTCTCCACGCTCCGTCCGATCTCGCACCCGTGTGTGAGGGAAACCTCACCGCGGGCCCGGAAAGGGCGCCCGCGCGCGGGCGGCGAATACCCGCAACAGTCTGCGTGCGAGCACGGAGTTCCCACGCCCCGAGGAGACTGCATCATGTCGTGGTGGATCATTCTCTGCCCACTTCTGTGCGCGCCGGTATGCGCCCGGGCACAGGGCGAATATGACATCAGCGTCAGCGAGACCGATCTCTTCGAGGCCCTCAATCCCGACTTCCCCGGCCTGGAGCCGACGATCCGGGCCTGGCGCGCCGGCGACATCCAGGCCGCCAAGGCCGCACTGGCCAATTACCTGCGCACCCGCACCCTCAGGGTGTGGTCCTTCGACCCGCTCCAGCCCCGCACCGACGTGCCCTTTGCGGATGCCAGCCTTGCGGCGACCCGGGACATTCTGGCCCGGCGCGGCACCTTCACCGACGAATGGTGGCTTGAGAACGGGGAGCTGAACTGGCTCAGGAACCCCAACCACGGCAACATGAGCCGCGCCTACTTCCTCGAGGCGGTGGGCAGGGCATACTGGGCTTCCGGCTGTGACGAGGAGATCGCGAAGCTGTGGGTGGGCCTGCTGCGAAGCTGGCTGCGTCAGGTCCCGCAGAGCGGCGGCAGTTCCGACTACTGGAATACTCTCGTCACGGGCATCCGGATGCGCAGCAGTTGGCCCAATGCCTTCTTCCACTTCCTGAGATCCCCCAACTTCACCGACGAAGACATCATCTTGTACCTGCGCTCCACGATCGAGCAGACCCGGCTCCTGCGGGAGAAGCACCGAGTCACCGGGAACTGGCTGACTTTCGCGATGATCGGCCTGTACACATCGGGCGTGATCTTCCCGGAGCTCAAGGAAGCATCCGACTGGCGCGAGTATGCGCTGAGGACCGCCCTGGCCGACCTGGAGCGCGGATACCTGCCTGACGGCATGGGCGTTGAGCTTTCACCCGGCTACCACAATCTCTTCTACAACTACCTGCGAATGCACGATCTCGCGCTCTATTCGGACCGGGGAGATGACCCCTCCGTGCAGGCGCTGGCAAAGCAGTGCGAGCGGCTCTTTGAGCCATATGTGGCGCTCTGCGCACCGGACCGCACGCTGCCGAAGTACCAGGATGGCGCGCTGGTGAATGTCCCCGAACGCCTTGGCGATGCGGTCCAGCGCTACCCGCACCGTGCGGACTTCAAGTGGCTCGCCAGCGGCGGCGCCGAGGGTGCTGCTCCCGCTTTCCGCTCCACGATGCTGCCTTACGCCGGGTACTTCGCCATGCGGTCGGGCTGGGAGAGGGACGCCAATCATCTCGCGTTCGACGCAGGACCCATCGGCTGGAAGCACTGCCACGAGGACAAGCTGAACGTGGTGATGTGGGCTTACGGGCGGTTGGTGCTGTTCGATCCCGGCCGCGGTAACTACGATGACACGCCGCTCGGAAACTACTGCATGGACACTTTCGGCCACAACACGGTGATCGTGGACAACCGCCCGCAGCGCCGCAAATGGAGTACGCCCGATCCCTCCCAAATGCCCTACAAGCCCCTTTCAGACGTCCGCTGGCGCACCACGCCGGAAGCTGACTACGCCTACGGTGTCTTCAATGCGGACTACGGTATGCCGGGGCCATCCAAGCCCTACCCGTACTGGGAGGGCAGCAACTTCTACGAGGGCTGGGGGAAACCCGCGATCCATCATCGGCGCATCGCTTTCCGCCTGCCGGACCTGTTCGTGGTGGCCGACACGCTGGTCTCCCGGGACGGCGAGGCCCACGAGTATGACCTCCGCTGGCAGATCAACTCGGTCCAGTGCCGGGGCGTCGAGGGCGGTCAGACGGTGATGACAGCGGACGCGGACCTTCCCAACCTCGCGGTGATCCCGCTGGAAACCGAGGGCCTGGAGGTCGCGACCGCCTCGGCGCAGATGGAGCCCGAGATCCTCGGCTGGAAGTTCTACGAGAAGCCCGAACCGGCCACAACTCTGCGCCACATCCGCAGCGGCGACGGCACGGTGCAGTTCGTCACACTCCTGCTGCCCCTGCGCGCCGGGCAGGAATGCGGGCAGGTCTCGGCGAAGCGCGTTGACTCCGAGACGTGGCGGGTGATGCTCCCTGACGGGCGCGACTTGCGCGTCCACGTCCCCGCGGATGTTTCGCGGGACCTGGAGATCATGCTGGAGTAGGTCAGCCCGTCGGGCACGGTTGTCTCACTGCCTGAGTTCCCACATGCATCCCGCGCGCCGATCGTGGATCCTCTGGTGGGGTAACCTACCGCTCCAACAGCTCCGCTGCCTTCCGCACCACAATGTCCACCAGCCGCCGTAGGCTCTCTTCACCAAGCTCGACATTGGCCTGCTGGATGGCCTCGATCACCTCGGCGCTGTTAGCCTGAAGCTGCGAAGGGCGCTGGTCGGACAGGATGCGCTTCGCCCGCTCCAGTTCCACCTTTCCCGGCGCGGTGGCCATCATCATCGAGGTCTCCCACAGTGTCCCGTGTCCCGTGGACCCCGGGATCTCTCGGGCCAGTTCCGCCAGGAAGTCACTGAGCAGGCTGTAAGTGCCCGCGCCGAAGAACCGCATGCCCCGGATCACGCCGCCGTGAGCCTGGGTTATGTCCTGCATGAGCTGGTCGGCCGGTGCGTGACCGGCCAGCGCAATGCAGGCGCGAAAGCCCATGTCCGCCATGCCCTCGAGGACCTCAATGTAGGCCAGTTCGCAGAGCTCGCGGCTCACGAACAGGCTGGGCGGGTAAAGCTCCTTTTCGCCTGACCGCATTTCCTCCCGCGACAGGCCGGGGAAGTACGCCGGGGCGAAGGGGATCAGAGGGAACACGATGCCGCCGGTGATCTCCGCGGCGCGCAGGCAGACTTCGTACGGCGGCCACATATCCATCCCCAGCGGGCAGTGCAGCCCGTGCTCCTCCGGCGCAGCCGCTGCCATGTACGCCAGCGGTGCACGCTCGAACTCCGCGTAGAACTCCTCGGGCAGGAGATCCTCCCACCGGTGTGATTTCATCGGACGCGCCTTCCTTCGTGATGCCATTGAGTGTGCCGGGCGGTCCGCAACCCACACCGCGCATTCCCTGAAGCATCACCGATGACCTGCAGACAGACCCACCAACGCAGGTTCCCGATGCCGTCCCGGAGAAGGCTGAGTGGATCGTGACCACCCTTACAGTACCCGGAGGCAGCGGACCATGAGCGATCTCTTCCTGGCCTTCATCCTGCTCGCATTCCTCGCGACTCTCGCATCCGCCGCGGATGAGACCGTCACCGTCCGCCCGGAGGATACCGGGGAAGCCCTCTGCAATCCAGGCATGGGCTGGGTGCTGCATTTCTACGACAATGTCCCGCAGAACTATGGTTCGCGCCTGGAACCCTCGGACACGGTGGACGAATACCCCGGCCTGACTGTCGTCTACCTGCGCCTCCCCTGGTCGTACATCGAGCCCGAGGAGGGCAGGTTCAACTGGTCGGTGGTGGATACCCCGGCGCAGCGGTGGATCGCGAAAGGCAAGCAGGTTGCCTTCCGGTTCTCCGTCTGCGAATCATGGATGCGCTGGGCCACGCCGGAATGGGTCGCGAAGGCCGGCGCGAAGGGCCACAACTTCACCCCAGGACGGCTGGACGAGAAC
>Ga0255347_1005156_pt1 | contig 15080 bp, 14 predicted proteins | sample wastewater_treat_2_FD_192479 | JGI IMG/M metagenome (GOLD analysis project Ga0255347, IMG submission 192479) | Wastewater microbial communities from Lulu Island WWTP, Vancouver, Canada - plant24 | ecosystem: Engineered > WWTP > Wastewater > Unclassified | place: Canada: Vancouver, British...
CGATCAGGCAGGTTTTCTGACTTTCGGATCACCCTACTCTCCGAGCCTTCCCGTCACGGCGAAGCGCGACAGTGGCATTTTCGGATTTCGTCCCCGATTACAGCGGCGGGACCGTTCCCGAACTACCCGGGATTCCCTTTTAAACCCCTGAGGGTGCCTGATAACTCTCTCAAATTTTTACTACCCTTTCTCTCCTACTCAAGTCATCGGTGTCTGTCAACTGAAAAATCTCCTGCCCGCAGGAAAGTCGCTGCGGTCTTGATCTCTGCAAGACGCTTCCATCACCGTTGCCAGAGTCGCCCCTCCTCATCCTTCCGCTGCAACCTGCAGCGCGCCGCTCATGCGGACATAAGCGGAGTTCCAGCCGGATTCTTGATCTTTGGGGTTGACAGGTCCGCCAACGCCTTGTATCAAGAACTGACTATCGTTGCATGACCATCAGGCACGATCAAGTTTAATAGGGAATCCCGTGAAAGTCGGGAGCGGTCCCGCCGCTGTAATCGGGGGCGAAATCCGGCAGAGCCACTGTTGTGCTGCAGGCGCGATGGGAAGGTGCGGAGAGTAGGTCATAACCCGAGAGCCAGAAAACCTGCCTGAGGGGTTTTGGGGAAACCGGTACGAGCGATACCCGGTGAACCGTGGCAGGACCAAGTGAACCAGGGTGCAATCCTTAGAGCGAAAGGCTCTAAGGATTTTTTTTTGGGGGGGGAGAAGGAGATTCCATGTTCGATTGGGTTGTCGCTCGTGCTCCTGTGGTTGTTCTGCTCGCTTTCTTGCTGGTTGGCGAAGGCGCAGTGTCTGTTGCCCAGGAGCCTGCTGACACTCGGTTGCCGTCCCCGGCAGCGGAACCCGCCGCGTCGTTGGCTGGTAAGGGTCGGGACGGGACAGGTCAGGCCAAGCTTGAAGAACTCGTGGTTACTGCCACGGCCATTCCCGCTCCCACCAAAGAATTGCCCGTTGCGGTCGAGGTAATCTCCCGCAAGGAAATTGAGGAATCCCACGCCAATGATCTGTCTGAGCTCCTCGTCCAGAAGCTCCCGGAGCACTTTCAAGTCTATCCCGGCGCCCTGAGTTCCGTGACCATCCGGGGGCAGCGGACCAATACCGTCGGAACCGACGTCAAAGGCCATGTCCTGGTGCTCATCGACGGTCACCGGGCGGGCACGGGAAACATTGCAGTCATTCCCCTGGAAAATGTGGAGCGGGTGGAAGTGGTGCGTGGCCCGGGTTCCGTTGTGTATGGGTCGGCAGCCATGGGCGGGGTCGTGAACGTCATCACTCGTAAGGGGTCAGGAAGCCCTTCGGGCCAGGTGGCTTTGGAATCGGGGAGCTGGGATTACCTGAAGGGGCGTGCCCAGGTCTCCGGAGGTCTTCTCAATGACAAATTGGGATTCTCTCTCACCGGCCGGGGCGTCCATCACGGCAACTACGAGATGGGCGGCGGCAGAACCTATCCCAACACCGCCTACAACGACGAAGCCTATTCTCTCAGCCTTCTTGCCGCCCCGCATCCCGATCACCAATTGTTTGCGGTGGGGAATTATTTCCGGGCCTGGGACGTGGGAAGCCCGGGACCGACCTACGCCCTCAGCAGGGATGACTTTGCCAACCACCTGCGGCGGTACGGCTCATTGGCCTATGACGGCGCTCACCCCGAAACCGGGTTGAACTGGCATTTCAGCTATTACCATGTCCTGGATCGGTACAACTACAACAGCCCTTCGTACCAATATGCAACCACGACCGACACCACGACGCAGGGGGTGAAAGGCAGTTTCACGCTGCCCACCCTGTCGTTCGGACGCTTGCTGCTCGGCCTCGAGTGGGACGGGATTCAACAGGACGCGATCACGGCTCCTGTCGAATCGGCATGGACCCCTAACAGCCGTTACGACAACTACGCCTTCCTCGCCGAGGAAACCGTGACGTGGGATCGCCTCTCACTCCTCTTCGGGCTCCGCTATGATCTCTGGAAGGAAGACCTCGAATCGACGCCGGGGTTGTCAGTGGCTTCCAGGAGCCAGGATTTCGACCATGTCAGCTGGCGGGCAGGAGCGAAGTACTGGGTTACCGACTGGTTGGCAGGTCGGGCCGCGATCGGCACCGGCTTTCGCGCTCCTTCTGCCGATCAATTGGCGGGCCGCTTCACCCACGGCTCCTACGCCAAATATATCGGCAACCCGGATCTCAAGCCCGAGACCAGCATGACCTACGAATTCGGTGTCGATGCTGAATATGCCGGTCTGACCGTCGGCCTGGGATGGTTTCACACCAACGAGTACGATCGGATCTCCGACGGCTTTCCGACCTGTGTGGACGGTGATTGCAGTTGGATCACCTATCGGAATGTGGATGCGGCGGTCCTCTCCGCCCTCGAAGCCACTGTCAGCTACCGGCAGCCCTTCTCCTTCCTGAACCTGGCCTGGGCGCTGCGGCCCTTTGCCAATCTGTCCTATTACACCGAGCGCAAACTGCGGGACCCTGCCTATGCCAAGACCCTGAATTCCGACTTGGTTCCTTATGTTCCCTTGTGGAATGTAACGAGCGGGGTCGATTTGAGCGTGGCCGAGAAAGTCAGCATCACCTTCACTGGGGTTTTCAATGGGGCAGAGCAGCAGGAGAACTGGAATTATCGCTCATCCACCTACTCCCAGGCCATCGATCAATCCGGATTTGCCGTCTTTTCGGCGCGGCTTTCCGTGACGCCGGTCAAGGCCTTCAACTGCTTTCTGGCCGTGGAGAACCTGACGGATTTGAAATACGCCTTTGTCAATGGCTACCCGATGCCGGGACGGACCATCAAAGGGGGCCTCGAAATGCGTTTCTAGCCGGTGCGAGGAGCTGAACCCGTGAGAACCTGCAAGTGTCCACGATTGAAGTCCCTATGTCTGATTGCCCTTCTCCTCCTGGCGGGGGCGGGAAGCGGGACGCCTCTGTTTGCCGCCCCGGCCACCCTCACCGATTCTGCCAGGACGACCGTGGTCCTGGAAAAGGCTCCCGAGAGGGTGGTCTCCCTGGTGCCATCCCTGACCGAGATGATCTTTCGGCTCGGGGCCGGCGATTGCCTCGTCGGCCTTACCTATCATGATACGCTGCCGCCCGAAGTGAACCAAAAGGTGACCGTGGGCGGCTTCCTGACTCCTTCCCTGACGCAACTGGAAGCCCTCGACCCCGATGTGATCTTTCTCTCACCGCTCCACCAGGAGGTTCGCGACCACTTTGCCGGCCGGTCGTGTCGCCTGATTGACCTGGAATGCCGCTCGATCGCTGATCTGTACCGAAATATCGAGACCCTGGGAGGGATTTTCGACCGGCCGGTGCAGGCCGGAGAAATCGTTGCTCAGATCCGGAACGAGCTGCAGCACATCGCCCGTAAGATTGAAAAGATCGCCCCGGAGAACCGCAGGCGGGTGATGCGGATCATGGGGCGGGAGCAGCTGATGACGCCCGGCGAGGATTCCTTTCAAAACGAGTTCATCCGCGCTGCCGGCGGTATTCCGCCCCAATTCGGCAAGAAGGGACAAGTGGTGGAAGTGGCCCTCGAGGAGTGGCAGCGGTTTGATCCTCAGGTGATCTACGGCTGTGGCGAGGACCGGGAGCTGGTGGAGAAGGTTCTTGTCGGGCCGGGCTGGAAGGACGTTACGGCGGTGCGTACGGGCAGGATTCATTACTTCCCCTGCGCTCTGACCTGTCGTGCCTCGGTGCACACCGGCGATTTCGTGGCCTGGCTGGCGGCAACCATCTACGACGAGGAATTCACCGGGGAGAAAACGCGGGTTTCCGAGGACAAACAGCTTCGCACCCGTCCCCTGGAGGTTCCCCTGAGCTATGTCCGGTCGGCGAGAGTGGATGAAACCCGGATCTTTGATTTCCCCAATAAGACCCTGGTGGTGGAATTCAAAGAACCCCTGCGCGTGACCTCGACCCTCGAAGGCGAGCGGCAGGGAATCGTGGCCGTCGGCAATCACTTCACCCCGCCTCCCTGCTGGGGGATTGCCCACCGGCTCGGCCTGGAGGAGTCGCGCAGCCATATCTGCAAGGCCATCGGCAAAAGCAGAGAAAACAGCAGCTTTCTCTTTACCGGTGCCGACATGAGCAACCTGTCGGTGCAAAAGGCCGAGTTTAAAGCCATGACCGTCTACGCCCTGGTGACCGCCGGGGTTGAATCCAACGCCGTTCGCATGGCGGAGGACGAAGGACGGTTCTATGAACCGGGAACCATCAATGTCGTGGTCATGACCAATATGAAGCTCAGTGCGCGAGCCCGGACGCGAGCGATTATCAGCGCCACGGAAGCCAAGACGGCGGCTCTCCAGGATCTGGACGTGCGCAGTGCCGCAAGCCCCCTGCGCCACCAGGCCACCGGCACGGGAACCGATGAAATCCTAGTGGTTGAGGGGCGCGGTCTCCCCATCGACAATACCGGCGGGCACTGCAAGATGGGCGAGTTGATTGCCAGGAGCGTCTACGCCGGCGTTAGGGAAGCCGTCTACCGGCAAAACGGGATTGCCGATCGGCGATCGGTCTTTCGCCGGATGCAGGAACGGCATCTCGACCTTCACGGCCTGCTGAGCCGCTGTGACTGTCCCGCGTATCAGGACAATCTGCGGCAGGGACTCGTCCGCCTCGAAGAACTCCTTCTCCAGCCTCGCTACGCCTCGTTCATCGAGGCTGCTTTTGCCCTGAGCGATGCCTATGAACGGGGCCAGGTGACCGACCTGGCGCCCTTTGAAGCCTGGTGCCGGAGTGTTGCCGATGAGATTGCAGGGAGGTGGATCGAGGCTTGGAAAGACTATGTTACCACCCCCGAAATCCCGGTCGTGGTGAAGATGGCCCTGAACGCCCTGTTGAATGGCGTGGTTGTTGGGGAGTGAGGCGTGGGGCGTGGGGAGAGGGGCTGCGCTTGGGACTTTTGGAAATGATGACGAGGAACCTTGAGCAATGTTGGATGGGCTGAACATGGAGCAAGAACCGTTACTCACCGTATCGTTTCCGGCGGACCTGGAATTATCCGATGCGCCCTTGCTGATGGGCCCGGCGGGTCGAACGGCGCCCATGGATGTGATTCTGGGGGCGGGCGGGGCGGTGCTGACGCATCTTCTGGCAGCCACCGCGGTCGTCTTGCTGGCGTTTTTCCAGCCACCGACCATGCTTCAGGAGTCCTTTCTCACCGTGAACCTGGTGGAGACGGGGGGGAATTCGGGCGGCTCCGGTGATGCCGGTTGCGCGGAAGGGTCCGCGAGGGGCGTTCCGCAGGAGCTTTCCGCTCCTGACGCGGCACCGCCTGAGCAGGTTCCGGCACCGGTTCCGCAGCCGACCGTCAAGCAGGTCGAGCGGGTGCGCCCGGCAGCTCCAAAGACCGTGAAGCGGCCCACTCCGGCAGTGCCCAAACCGGTACCGGACCGACCCGCACCCGTCGCGACTCCGGAACCGCCGGCCGCCTCGGCGGCGCTTACCTCCGGGGATACCGCGGCGACGGCGGCATCGGCAGGAGGAGGCGGGCCAAATGCCGGGAGTCCGGGAGAAGGGGCCGGTCAATCTTTGGCGGGTGGCCCTTCAGGAGGACCCGGCCTACATGGTCGTGAGTTCAACGCCGAGGCGGTGGATAAGATCCCTCAGCCTCTGCATAGAGTGGAACCGCTCTATCCCCAGCGGGCACGGAAGCAGGGTATTTGCGGCAAAGTTGTGTTAAGATTCCTGGTGGAAGCTGATGGTCACGTTTCCCGGCCTTCCATTTTGGAGGCGAATCCCGTAGGCTATTTTGAACAGAGTGCTTTGGACGCCATCCGACACTGGCGCTTCAAGCCGGGCGTATTCCGGGGCCGGGCGGTGGCCACTTGGGTGGTGTTGCCGGTTCAGTTTCAACTGACCAGTTAGAAATTATGGCCTATGTCTCTGCCCCTCAAGGAGAGAATCAAGTTGGGTGGAAAAGAGAGCCGGCGATGGTACTGCAAATATTGAAGATTCTCCTCCTGGTCCTGGCTTTCCTGGTGACCCCGGCTGAGGCCGGGCTGGTGAAGGATCAGCTGGGACGGGAAGTGCTGGTGCCGGATGAGCCGAAGCGCGTCGTGTCCCTCGCTCCCAGCATCACCGAGATCGTCTTCGCCCTGGGTGCCGGTCATCTCCTGCAGGGCGTCACTCAGCACTGCGATTTCCCGCCGGAGGCGGGAGCGCTGCCCAAGGTGGGCAGCTACGTGCACCTGGACCTGGAAAGGATTGTGGCGCTCAAGCCGGATCTTTGCCTCGGGACCCGGGATGGCAACCCCCGCGAGGTGGCCGAGAAACTGGGGGCCTTGAATATCCCCGTCTATGCCGTGAATCCGCGGGACCTCCAAACGGTGATGAGTACCCTTATCGAAATCGGACGCCTCCTCCATGCGGAGGCCCAGGCTGAAGTGCTGGTGGCGAAGATGCGCGGGCGGATTGAAGGGGTGAAGGCGCGGGTGGCGACGACCCAGGTACGGCCGAAGATTTTCTTTCAAATCGGGATCGTTCCTATTGTCTCCCTGGGCACGAACACCTGCATAGGCGAACTCATCACCACGGCGGGAGGACACAATCTCGCGGCCGGTCCGACGCCCTATCCCCGCTTCTCGAAGGAACAGGTGGTGGCCTTGGAACCCGAGGTGATCATCATCACTTCCATGACCAGGGGCCAGGACTTTGAACCGGTGCGGGACGACTGGTACCGTTGGAGCAATCTGCCGGCGGTACGGAATCACCGCATTCATATTGTGGAATCAGATATCTTTGACCGTCCGTCGCCGCGCCTGGTGGAAGGCCTCGAACTGCTCGCCCGTCTCATTCATCCGGAGTTGTGGTGACGGCACCGTCAGTTCCTCGACGCATCCTGACCGTTTCTTCAGGACTGGCTGTCTTCCTGGGGCTCAGCGTGTGGCTGGGGCTTTCCATCGGTTCCACGGGGCAGAACCTGCGGGAAGTTTTCGCACTGCTGATCGGCTCGGCCGGTCCCGATGAGACCCTGGCCAACATCGTCTGGCGGATTCGCCTGCCGCGGGTCCTGCTCGCGGCCCTGGCCGGGGCAACCTTGTCGCTGGGGGGGCTCGTCTTTCAGGCGCTGCTGCGCAATCCGCTGGCGGAACCTTATATCCTGGGCATTTCCGGGGGTGCGGCAATCGGCGCCATCATCGGGATTCTGCTCGACCTGTCGCGGTTTCCCGGAGTGGCCCTGCTGGCCTTTGCCGGCAGCATGGCCACCCTCTTCCTGGTGCTCGTCATCGCCTCGGTGCGGCTCTCCCTCAAACAGGATTCCCTGATCCTGGCCGGAGTCATGGTCAACGCCTTCTGCTCGTCGCTCATCATGTTTCTGCTCTCCCTTACCCAGGACGCACGCCTGCACAATATCCTTTTCTGGCTCATGGGAGACCTCTCCCTCTCAGACGGAACCCAGACTCTGATCCTCGCGGCCTGCCTCGCACCCTGCTTCTTCCTGCTCTTTTTCATGGCTCGCCCCATGAACCTGCTTCTCCTGGGGGAGGAAATGGCTGCCAGCATGGGGGTGAATGTTCGGGCGATCTCCCTGGTGCTGGTGGTGGTGACTTCCTTCATGGTGAGTGCGACGGTCTGCCAGTCGGGGTTGCTGGGCTTTGTCGGGCTGGTTACGCCGCATCTGCTGCGACTCCTCTTCGGGCCGGACCATCGAGTGCTGGTGCCCGCCTGCATCCTCGGCGGGGGTGCCTATCTGGTCTGGTGCGATCTTCTGGCCCGCTTTCTGCCTGCCCAGGGGGAACTGCCGGTGGGTGTGATCACCGCTCTTATCGGTGCGCCGCTGTTCATTTACCTGCTGCAGCGATCCAAGCGATGAAGCCGGCCCTGACCCTTGACCACCTCCACCTCTCCTACGGTCGCCGGAAGGTCCTGAACGACATCTCGGTGACGGTCGAGGAGGGCGAATTCTTCATCATCATCGGCCCCAATGGTTCCGGCAAGACCTCACTGTTGAAGACGGCGTTCGGGGCGGTTAGACCTCAGCAGGGGGAAGTGCGGATTCTGGGACGGCCGCTTCGTGCCTATTCGGGGCGAAAGCTGGCCCAAGTCGTGGCGGTGGTGCCGCAGGCGGCGCCCGCGGACATTCCGTTCACCGTGGCGGAAGTGGTGCTCATGGGACGCTCGCCGCATCTGCCCTGGCTTGGACTCGAACGGCAGCAGGATCGGGAAACGGCCCGGCGGGCGATGCAGTTTACCCACGTGGCGCACCTGGCTGGGCGCCGGCTCGAGCACCTGAGCGCCGGCGAGCGCCAGCGGGTCCTCATTGCCCGGGCCATCTGTCAGCAGCCCCGCCTCCTGGTCCTCGACGAACCCACCTCGGCCCTGGACCTGGCCCATCAGGTCCAGATCATGGACCTTCTGGCGGAGTTGCGCAGCGACGAAGGCGTTACCGTGGTCATGGTATCCCACGACCTCAACCTGGCCGCTCTCTATGCCGATCGCCTGCTGCTCATGAAGGCGGGAAATGTCGTCAGCATGGGCGAGCCGGCCCAGGTGCTGACCTTCGACACTCTCGAAGAAGCCTACGGTTGTGTTCTCCTGGTGGACGAGAACCCCCTCAAAAAAGTTCCCCGCATTACCCTGGTGCCGAAAAGGCTGCTTGCGGTTGACCCTGCCAGGCGGTGAGGAGAGGCCGCCGGGCGAGACCGGCGGGGATTTTCGCCGCAGTATCCTCATAGGCTTCGGTCCCTTCATAACAGGCCCTTCTTTTCAGGGTGCACCAATCCTTGCCGAACCAGCCGTCAGAGGCCGGATTGAGCTTGCAGTTGAGGTGCCCCCCTGTGCTTTCCTGTCATGTGATGTTGCCACCGACAGACCATACCATCGGTTGGTACGGCAGAAGAGTTGAGCGCGCTGCCCGGTCCGAACCGGGAGACTCATCCCGAAGGGAAACCTGGCGGATGGTGTCTTATCGGTTCTGCCTGTCCTCCAGTCCGTTGTATATCGGAATTTCCAATTGGTGTTGGAAAAACTTCTCGTGATAAGTGAGGCCCTGTGGTGCGGCTGAAATTCACTCTGGGATAGTGATTGGCAGGAGGTCGAAGATGGCGAAGGTCCAGGTCGAATTCATCAATACCTGTCCGTGTTGTGACGAGTACGGGCGGATCATCCAGGCGGCGGCGGCCAAGTATACGGACGAGGTCGAAGTCAAGCTTTACCGTGCCGGCCAGGATTTTGATTATGTTCGGAAATACGGGATGGTGACCAAGGGCACCATGATCATCAACGGCCGGAAGAAATACGACACCCTTTCCGGAGACATCATCGAAAAGGCCATCGAGGATGCCGTAAAGGGCTGCGGGTGTTGTTGCTGAGCGACCTGGTGGAAAAGGTCCTGCAAAGTGCCGCGGAGATCCTGAACGATGCTTCCCCGTGGCTGGTGGTGAGCTTCACCCTGGCGGGGCTGCTTCATCATTTTGTGAGGCCCGACCGGTGGCAGCAGGCCCTGGGGAATCGCCGGTTTTCATCCATCGTCAAGGCAGCCGTGTCGGGAATGCTGCTGCCCATCTGCAGCTGCGGGGTCATTCCCCTCGGGTTGGGCCTGTATTATTCGGGAGCCTATCTGGGGCCGACCCTGGCCTTCATGGCGGCGACTCCCATCGTCAATCCCGCGGCGGTCCTTCTGGCCTACGGCCTCCTGGGGCCGGAGATCGCCACCATCTACCTGCTGGGAGGTTTTGTCCTGCCGATGGTCATCGGATTGCTGGGGAATGCGCTGGCAGGGCCGGAACTGCAGGCGCCCGGGTTTGATTCAGGAGAAGCGGCGCAGGTTCTGGAGAGCGAGGACAACGTCAGTCTCACCGACAAGCTCCTCTCCGGTCTGCACTGGGGCTTCATGGACCTCGGCGTCATGGTGAGCAAGTACATCGTCCTCGGGGTCCTTCTTGCGGGTCTTCTTCTCGGCCTTGTTCCCAAAAGCTATATCCATGAGTACCTGGGCAATCCCGGCATGATCTCGCTCGCCGGCATCGGGATTCTGGCAGCGGTAATGTACGTCTGCGCCGTGGGGCATATTCCCTTTATCGCGGCCGTGGTGGCCGCAGGGGCGGCGCCGGGAGTCGCCATCACCTTTCTCATGACGGGAGCCGCCACCAATCTTCCCGAGCTCGTCAGCATCTACAAAATCATCGGCCGACGATCGACCATCATCTACAGCGTAACCGTGGTGGGCGCCTCCCTGGCCGTGGGCTATCTGGCCAATTTGCTGTTGATGCCCGATTTTGTCCCGGTTTTCAACCAGGACCGGGCGGCTCGGACCATTGGCCTGGCCAATATGTTCATTTTCTCGGTTCCCAAGACCGTCGAATACCTGTGCTCAGGTGTCATCCTGGCGCTCTTCGCCTGGTCCTGGTGGCCGCGCCTGCGACCGGTGCTGGCACGGAAGGGATTTGTGCACTGATGCTCGAACACCGGCGACGAACCTGGGTCATGTTGTTGGGAGCCGCCTTGATGCTCGCTTCCTGCAGCGACCGTCGGGAAAGCGAAAGTTCAGAGCGGGCGATAGACCGCGCTGTCGGTGGAACGCTGTTGCAGTATTTTGAGCAGACCTACCCCGGCCTCGAGCTCATTAAAATTGCACGCAAGGATTTGAACGGGGACGGTCGTGACGACCTCATCGTGATGTACCGGCTAAGCGGCGACAAGAACATGATGCGGGTCATTCTGGACCTCGGCGACGGATTCCTGGCCACGAACGAAGTCCCGGCCCCCATCGAGGATCAGATCATTCAGTTTCGCGATATCGACAAAAAGCCGCCTATGGAGTTCATCGTTCAGGGTTCCAAAGGGAGCAAGAGCGGCTTTGCCGTGTTTCGGATCGAGAACCACCGGCTCGTGGATCTCTTCGGAGAGGGAATGGAAGACTGCTGCTGACGGGAATTGTGGATCATGCTCACGGAAGGAGAAGGAAGATGAAGCGAACAGGAAGGGTCGGGATGCTGGGTTTTGTCCTCGTCTTGGGGGTCTTTGTTGGAGTAACGGCGGCGGAAGACCATGTCATCAACCTGGGCTACTACGACTGCGATCATATGACCGCCGCTCCCATCGCCAAGGACATGGGGTTCTATAAGCAACTCGGCCTCAACGTAGAAGTAACCGGCAACGGCAAGGTTCCGGAGGCCATGGCGGCCGGGCAGATGGATGCGGGATATATCGGCATGCACACTCTCTTTCAGGCCCATGAGAGAGGAGCCCCAATTGTCGTTGCTGCTAATAACCATCTGGGAGGTTCAGTCTATCTTGTGGCAGGAAACCATATCAGGGATCCCCAGGACTTGATCGGCAAAAAGGTAGCATTGGGTACCAATCCCGAAAAAACGTACTCGCCCTGGGGGGTTATGGCTCATAAGTTGGGCCTGCCGGTCGATGTAAAGAAATATCAAACCTTCCAGATGAGTGACAGGAATGAGTATCTGGGCTTGAAGACGGGTGAACTCGACGGGATGATGACCTGCGACCCCTGGGGTTCCATGGCGGAATACGAAAAGACCGGGCGCATCATCGCCACATGGTCGGGGCCGGCGGATGACCAGTGGGGATTTTGCTGCGCTTTTGTCATGTCCCGCGATTTCGTCACCAAGCACCCAGATTTTGCCCGCAAATTGACCCTTGCCCATACCCGAGCCATCCAATTCATGTACACGAACCCCCAGAAGTCTGCCAAAATCTTCGCCGCCAACTATATGGTACCCGAAGAGGTCGCCCTCATGACGATCTACAGGAAAACCGTTGCCGAAGGCCGGACCATGACTTGGGAGATCAACAAACAGTATATGCAGAACCAGATTGAGCATGAGATGAAGGTGGGCATAGTGAATCAGGCGCCAAAGATGGAGGAGTTGGTGAACGATAATCTCGTGAAAGAATCGGGGGCCGATAACTTCAATACCTTCATCCGCGTTAAGGTTGACCCCGTCTTTCCACTGGGGATGACCTACGGAGACTGGAAGAAGAAGGCCTATGCTCTGGAAGGAAAAACCCTGTGATCCAGAAGAGCCCAATCTTTTGCAGGGGGTTGAGAGGCCCTGGGAAAATCTCCCGCAGCCTTGCCTGCTCTTTATCCACAAACGTTACTTAGCGTTGATGATGAAACCAGCGGAGGAACCCTCATGCGTCCTAAGGCCATGAAAATACTTGATGATTTTACGGAGCAAAACATCTTTGCCCTCGAACATGCCAAACAACACGGCAAGAAAATCATTGGCTTCTATTGCGGGTTTGCTCCCCTGGAAATCATTGTCGCAGCCGGCGCCATCCCGGTGGGCCTTTGCGGGACAAAGGAAGCTCCCATTCCCGAGGCGGAACGTATGCTGCCGCGGAATCTTTGTCCCCTGATCAAGTCGAGCTTCGGCTTCGCTATAACGAATACCTGTCCCTTCTTTCGCCTCTCCGATCTGATCGTTGCGGAAACGACCTGCGACGGCAAGAAGAAGATGTTCGAGCTGCTAAAAGAATACAAGCCCATGCACGTGATGTACCTGCCGCCCGGAACGGAGCACCCTTCTGCAAAGACCATGTGGATGGCAGAGGTCCGTATGTTCAAGGAAGTCCTGGAGCGGTTTTGTGGCGTTGAAATCACAAGGGAGGCCATGTGGGATGCGATAAGGATCTTCAACCTCGAACGAAGGACCATGAAGGCGCTCCATGAACTCAACAGGGATGACCCGGCACCGCTTTCCGGTCTCGACACACTAAGGGCTCTGCTGCTCATCTTTTTCAACGCCGACAAGGAGCATGGGATTGGGGTTGTCGAGCAACTGATTGCAGAAGTAAAGGATTCCCAAAACGGCTGTTCTCCTTTCGCTCCAGGTACTCCCCGCATCCTGCTGACTGGCTGCCCGGTATCCATCGGTTCGGAAAAGGTGGTGACCATAGCCGAGGAATGCGGAGCGAGCGTGGTCTGCTACGAAATGTGCACTGGTTCCAGAGGCTTCGCTCTGGTGGATGAGAATGAGGAAGCGGACCCGATTGAGGCCATTGTCAACCGACATCTCACGATTCCCTGTGCCTGTATGTCGCCCAATCCCGGACGCCCACAACTCATTGATGATCTGGTACGGGACTATCACGTGGACGGTATCATCGATCTGACCTGGCATACATGCCACACCTTCGCCGTGGAAGATGAAGTATTGCAGAGGCACAACAGGGAACGTTGGCGGCTGCCCTTTCTCCATGTTGAGACGGATTACTCATTAGCCGATGTCGAGCAGTTGAAGACGAGGATCTCCGCCTTTGTCGAAATGATGCATGCAAACAAGAAAGAGAATCCCAAATGATTTCCAGGCACCCCGTGGGAACTTGGAGCCGCCGGTTTGACTTGGCATCGGTATCCGGTGGGAGTGTGTCACGCTGAAAACGGGAGGAAGGTTATGAAAGAGTGCCAGGGACGTAACAGGAGGATCATCGGGCTGATTGCTCTCAGTCTGCTGCCCGCACTCATCGGTTCCGGCAGTGCGTTCGGGCAGGGGAGGGACGCTGGCTATGTGGTCAAACTTGGCTATTACGACTGCGACCATATGGCCGCCGCACCAATCGCCAGGGATGAGGGGATCTATGAAAAGCTAGGCGTGAAAGTGGAAATCTTCAAAGGGAGCACGGTACTTCAAGCCATCGCAGCCGGGCAAATGGATGTGGGGCATGGCAATTTCTTTACCGTCGCGCGGGCGAGCTTGAAGGGCTCTCCCGCTTTTGTGGCGGCTGATAATCACATCGGTGGGGCCTATTACGTGGTGGTGGGAAACCATATGAAGGACGACCCCAAGGACTTGGTGGGGAAGAAGATCGCCTTTGGGACCGCACCGGAGAAGAACCAGCCCGTGGTGGCATGATTATGCGGTCATGAAGGGAATTCCGGTGGAGGGGAAACAAATATCAAACTTACCAGATGGGGGACCGGGAGGAGTATCTGGCTTTGAAGACAGGGGAGTTGGATGCCACTTTGATGTGTGACCCCTATGCCTCCAAGGCAGAGTATGAAAAGTGCGGGTGTATCCTGCACACCTTTCTCCAGCTGCCTTCAGGGGAAGAAGGAGTGTGCTGCGTGCTGTCCATGAGAAAAGGATTTGCCGACGAACACCCCGAGCTGGCAAGGAAGATGATACTGGCCCATTCCCTGGCTATTCAGCTGGCCTACACTCGCCCCCCTGCGTGCGGCCGAGATTTTTGCGGCAGATTATGATGTCCCGCTGGAAGTGGGTCTGATGACCATCTACAAGAAGACCAACGCCGAAGATCGCACGATGACCTGGGATCTCAGGAAGAGCAATATCGAGGAGACGATGGCGCAATACAGAAGAACCAAGATTTTTCAGACAACTCCAAAAGTTGAAGAGTTCGTGAATACGGAACTCATCGAGAAGGCCGGCTTGGATGATTTCGACACCTTCATTAAGGAGAAGGTTGATCCCGTCTTTCCGCTGGGGATGTCCTATGAAGACTGGAAGAAGAAGGCCCACGAAATCGATGGAAAGAAAGCGTAGGCCATATCGTGAACGATAGAAGGTGCAGGAGTGAGCGTTAATGGCGATTACAAGAAGGGATTTCATGAAGGGCACCACGGCCGCGGTGGTGGGTGCGGGGGTTTCCGGTTACGGACTTGGACTGACAAGCCTGGCAACGGCTCAAGACCGGCAGGCTGACAAAGACTATGTCGTCAAGCTTGGGTACTACAACTGTGACCACATGACGGCGGCCCCCGTGGCGAAGGACGCCGGCATTTTCGATGAAATGGGGCTCAAGGTCTTCGTCACCGGAAACGGGCAGGTGCCGGAAGCCATGGCGGCCGGGCAGATGGACATCGGGTACATCGGCGTGGAGCGGATGGTGCGCGCGCGCATGAAGGGATCGCCGATCTTTGCCGCCGCCCAGAACCACCTTGGCGGGTCCATGTACATTGTCGTGCGGCACGGGATCAAGGACCCCAAGGAGCTGGTGGGGAAAAAGCTGGCGCTCCACAAATCCGGGAAGACACCCGAGAAGATGAGTGGCGAATGGGTCAGGTTTGCAGCGTCTGCCGGGATTCCCGTGGAGGGAAAGAACTACGAGCTCTTTGACATGGCGGACAAGGACCA
>Ga0255347_1005160_pt1 | contig 15070 bp, 20 predicted proteins | sample wastewater_treat_2_FD_192479 | JGI IMG/M metagenome (GOLD analysis project Ga0255347, IMG submission 192479) | Wastewater microbial communities from Lulu Island WWTP, Vancouver, Canada - plant24 | ecosystem: Engineered > WWTP > Wastewater > Unclassified | place: Canada: Vancouver, British...
CTGCGAAAGTGGCTTGCCAATTGATGCTAATAACAAAGCAGCCTGCACAAATTGCACAGATTGCTTTTGGTCACTTCATAGAATATTTTTGTTTTTTTCTCTGTCCACTTGACAGGGGGCGGGTCATAACTTGCCACTGCGGAAAACCGCCCCACACGGCGCGACTGTGCGCGTTCTTTGCGATGTACAATTCCGCCTGAAAAATCGGCTCATGTCTGGTACATTTATTTTGCAAAAAGGCGTGGACTTATTGCGGAAAAAGAGTTAATATGTCACTACCGCCAGACAAGCGGAATCAAACAAAGGAGCGAATCTACATGAAAATTCTGGTATGCGAACCCGGCAAGCACCCCTATGTCAAGGACATCGAACACACCCTTGAAAACCTTCAGGCAGAGGTGGACGGCTACATTCAGGCGATCTACCCCTTTGAGGAACAGGTCGGTGTGATCGTGAACGAGGAGGGGCTGTTCCGCGATGACCTCGCATGGAACAGAACGGTCGAGAAGTACGGACCGATCAAGGGAACCTTCTTCGTGTGCGGTCTGGGCTTCGAGGACTTCACGGGGTTGACCGATGAGCAGATTGAAAAGTACAAGGCACTCTTCTGGGAGCCGGAGATCTTCATCCCGACACCGAACGGCATGGTGGTACTTCACATCATCGACTGAAAAAACAGCGGGGCTGCCCTTCACCGGGCAGCCGAATGCCGAAAGGAGAAATTACATGGATATCAGTTACACATTTGAACAGATGGATCGTAACATCTACGAACGCAAAAGCAATGGTCAGAAGTCGGGCTACAGCCTCGGTGCAAGAAAAGCCTTGTGGAATTACAATGACAGCAAGCGCCACAACAGCAGCGAATACGAGGTCACCGACCTTCCGGGCGAGTCCGACATGGAGGATTTTCTCTCCACGCTACGCATCGCAAAAGTTACAACCTTCGTGGTCACTGCAAAAAGCACCGCACTGATCGAGGCGCTCCACCAGATGCGCAGGCTCGGATGCACGGTCTACGGGCTGGATACCATTACCCGCAATGATACGGAATACCACGTCATGGATGACTACGAGGTCGAAGGCATCCGCATTATGTTGTGAAATCATAAGGGCAGAGCTACGGTTCTGCCCCACCTCCGCACCGGTTTCCGGTGCTATTTTTGTCCGTCATAATATGTACAATTCCTACGGAAATCCGCCGTTTTTCTTCTGTACATTTAGCCGCTTGATAATATTCGCTAAAAGAGTTAATATGTACACAACGGAAGGGCAAAGCCCACCGAAAACAACGAAAAGCGGAGGAAAAAACAATGATCAGCTACGGATTGGCAAAGGCAAAAGCAATGGCAGGAAGAGACGACTGGAACGAGCGCGAGGCAATCAGAAGCGCAACGATCCTTTGGTACGACACCGAGGACGAGGGCTACGAACTGGAAATCGAGAACGAGGACGACCTCGACGCAGAGGACTTCAGAGCCTGGGTTGAGGAGAACGCAGACAGCCTTGCACAGGAAGACGCCGCGGCAAACGGCACGACCTTCGAAGGCATCGAGGACATCGATTACGAAACCGAATGGATCGACGACGATGCACTTTTCGAGGCAGAGTACGCAGACGCCTGCGAAAGCGAATGGGAATGGATGACCGGCAGATAAGCCGGTCGCCCCACCGGGGCGGCACAGCGCCGCCCTGTGGCGGGGATGCAGGGAGAAACGTATACGGATGCCCCAGCACTGCAAGCCCCACACAGCGCAGCTGTGCGCGTTTGTGAGCAAGGCATAATATGTACAATTCCTGCGAAAATACGCCTTTTCTGATCTGTTGTTTTACCATCTTGATATATCGAGCAAAAAGATTTACTATGTGTACAACGGAACGGGGTGCGGGTGTCCGGTGAACACCTCTGCGAAGCAGAAGCACCGACCAAGGCGACAGCCGAGACCCCGCACCGAATACACAAAATGGAGGAATCCACCATGAAGAACATCACGAAGAAGGAACTGAACCGCATCGCCAAGAAGTACGGCTACGATCCGCAGTACCTTGAGGATCAGGTTCTCGACTGGGAGAGCGACGGCATCCGGGTGGATGCACAAGACCTCGAAGACTTCTGCGCAAACGGCGACTTCTGAAATAGAACAGCCCTTCCGGAGGACGGAGGGGCTGCTGTCATAATTAGGTTGATATATCAGGTTTCTATTTGGAAATGTGCGCTCCTGTTTTGGAAATATATTCCATGATATTATCTGCATAAAACTCCCCATCTTCGCCAACGTATTCGTAGAGATGAATTTTTCCATCAGGATTCATGACGTAATAGCCGCCTGCGCCATTGCCTGCAAAAGCAAGACCTTCAATTCCATATAATTCACGTAACTCTTTCGATGCTGAAGACATACCATCAAAGCTTTCTATGATGAATCCAATGGAAAATGGTTTACCGCTATCAACATTCGGAAGCGACATCAATTCAAGAACACCATTGCTAATCTTTAATACCTCAAACAAAGTAGCTGGCAGCGTTTTTTCAGCAAGAGGATACTGTTCTTCATCAAGCGGCGGACACAATTGACACAAATCGCCGTATGTTTGTTGTATCATGTGAATGATTTCATTCATACGAATTCCTCCATATATTATGGTTGAAAGCAGAAACCTCCGCCTTCTTTTATCACAGTTTATTCTTCAACGACGGAATTATTCAGCAATTCGATAAAGGCTTCGATGCTGTCTGCGATAAGATCAGGTTCTTCGAGGCTGTCTGGATCATCCGGAATCACAAACCACACTTTATGATCTTTGCTGCTCCAATAAAATGTCGCACCACCACGATCATAGGCAAATGGATACCAGTCAGCAGGGATATATTTATTCATTGGTTCTTCACGGTCATGATCTGCTTTAAATTCAAAATCACATTTTGCTTCTCCCAATTCGTACATACACCATACTTCAGCGGTATCGTCCGGATCTCCGTTGACCGGTACAAAACATTCTTTCAGTTTTCCGCCGTTTGTTCGGGCATATAGTTCCTTCAGGATATCGGGAAAGGTAATGCCGTACTTCTTCTCAAGGCTGGCAATGCGCTCTGCGCTTTTCTCTTTGTTGTCGATTTCTTCCATTAAGAATTTGAACATGGCTGAACCTCCGTTCTCATACACAAATCGATTTGAAGCGGAAATCTCCACTTTTCCCTATTATATCATAAGCCGAATGACAAAGTCAACCAAAAGCATAATGTACACAACAAACCGCGGAATATAGCCCGCAATGATCGTGATTACTCACTATTGCTATATGTCCGAAACAGAGTTATACTGTGTACAACGGAACGGGAAACCGAGCCGAAAATAACGAAAATACGGAGGAAAACATTATGTGGCATGAAGGTACGATCGGAGTTCCGAAGGACAACGGAAAGTACACGGTGGTTCACTACTGGGTGAAAGCCTACGACGAAAGCAGCCAGTACGGAATCGAGGGTGGCAGAATCAGCAAGCTCACGCTGAAGGTCGAAGGCAAGGTCATTTACAACTACGACCGGGGCGAAGATGTTCCGCCCCAGAACGAAGCCGCAGAAATGGCGCTGGCGATACTGATGCATGAGTACAACTAAAGGCAGCAAACATACATAGAAAGGGCTTGCAAATGCAGGCTCTTTTCTTTATGCACATTTTTATAGGAAGGAGTGATGCGGATGGCTCAGAGAGGCAGAAAACCAAAACCCACTGCGATCAAAGAGCTGGAAGGCAATCCGGGCAAGCGTCCGCTGAATGAGGCTGAACCAAAGCCTGTGAAAAAAGCACCGCCCTGTCCGAAGTGGCTGGAGCCCGAAGCAAAAAAGGAATGGCGCAGGCTATCCAAACAGCTTGAAGCGATCGGTGTGCTGACCGAGGTCGATCAGGCGGCATTCGCATCCTATTGTCAGGCATATGCCCGCTGGAAGGAAGCCGAGGAATTCATGACACAGCACGGAACGATCGTGAAAACGAAATCCGGATACTGGCAGCAGGTCCCGCAGGTCAGTATTGCGCAGACCTATCTGAAGATCATGAACAAGATCGCAGAGCAGTTCGGACTGACTCCGGCGGCAAGAAGCCGTATCACTGCCGGTGCAGATATGAAGGATGCTGCCGTTGACGATATGGATGCACTTCTGGGAGGCGGCTGATGGCAAGAACAGCAAAAGCAAGAGAAAGACCTGCGAACTACCCGAAACTCACCGACTACCAGCCCACACGCTTCATGCTGCCGGATTCCCATTATGATGTGGCAAAAGCGGACAGGGCTGTTCGTTTTATCGAAAACCTCTGCCACACCAAAGGCCGATGGGCAGGCAAACCGTTCTGGCTCTTGCCGTGGCAGGAGCAGATCATCCGGGATATTTTCGGTGTGGTCAAGGAAGATGACACCCGGCAGTTCCGCACAGCATATGTTGAGATCCCGAAGAAAAATGGAAAGTCTGAGCTTGCGGCAGCAATTGCGCTGTATCTGCTGTACGCCGATAACGAGCCGTCAGCAGAAGTCTACGGTGCAGCGGCTGACCGACAGCAGGCTTCTATCGTTTTTGACGTTGCAAAGCGTATGGTGGAAATGACACCGGCGCTCCTGAAACGCTCCAAGATCATGGCGGCGACAAAACGACTGGTGAACTACAGCAATGTGGGATTCTATCAGGTGCTTTCGGCTGAAGTCGGCACAAAGCACGGTCTGAATGTATCCGGTCTGGTACTTGACGAACTGCACGCGCAGCCGAACCGCAGCCTTGTGGATGTTCTCACAAAGGGCTCCGGCGATGCCCGAACGCAGCCGCTGTACTTCCTTATTACCACAGCGGGAACTGATAGAAATTCAATCTGCTACGAATACCACACCAAAGCAAAAGATATTCTGGACGGCAGGCGCATCGATCCTTCCTTCTATCCCGTGATCTACGGACTGAATGATGACGATGACTGGAACGCTGAGGAATCGTGGTATAAGGCGAATCCGTCCCTCGGATACACCATTACCATTGACCGAGTGCGTGATGCGCACCGAGAGGCACTGACGAATCCTGCGGAAGAAAATGTATTCCGTCAACTCCGTTTGGATCAGTGGGTAGGCAGTGCGGTCGCATGGATCCCGGAACACATCTATGACAGAGGAAATCTGCCGATTGATTTGGAATCATTGCGTGGACGGGAATGCTACGCAGGACTTGACCTTTCGAGTACAAGTGACATTACGGCTTTCGTACTGGTATTCCCACCGCTGACTGAGGGCGACAAATACATCGTTGTTCCTCACTTCTGGCTGCCGAGAGAAACCCTTGACCTGCGTGTCCGGCGCGATCATGTGCCATACGATGTTTGGGAACACATGGGCTTGTTTCATGTGACTGAGGGCAATGTGGTGGATTACAATTTCGTGCGGAAAACGATCAATGAGCTGCACACGGTGTATAACATCAAGGAGATTGCAGCCGACCGCTGGAACGCTACACAGCTTATCACAGATCTGATCGGTGATGGATTCACAGTCGTGCCGATGGGCATGGGCTTCAAGGATATGTCGCCGCCGATGAAAGAGCTGTACAAGCTCATACTCGAAGGTATGTTCGTTCACGGCGGCAATCCCGTTCTCAGATGGATGGCAGGAAATGTGGTCGCTGAAATTGATGCGGCGGAGAATATAAAACCGAGCAAAAAGAAAAGTACTGAAAAAATTGACGGCATTGTCGCATGGATCATGGCACTCGACCGAGTGATCCGCCATGAAATGCAGGGCAGTGTCTATGACGAACCCGATCATGACCTGATTGTTTTATAGGAGGGATGCAGATGGGCTTACTCAACTGGCTCGGCTTCAATAAGCCGAGAGATGCACCGTCACTGCCGGATATCCGGGACAATGTCCGCGATTCCGGTAATCTGTTTGTATTCGGCATGACGCACAGCGGAGAGCGTGTGGATGAACGAACGGCAATGCAGATCGTGACTGTATACGCCTGCGTCAGACTGCTGTCAAATACCATCGCAGGCTTGCCGCTTCATTTATACAGATATACGGGTGCTGGCGAGGATAAGGAACGCGCTACCGATCATCCGCTGTATAAGATACTCTACCGGCAGCCAAATCCCGAAATGAGTTCATTTTCATTCTGGGAAGCGCTGATGTGTCATCTGCTGCTCTGGGGCAATGCCTATGCACAGATCGTCCGGGACGGCAAGAACGAGATCCTCGGTCTGTATCCGCTGCTGCCGGAAAACATGGAGATCGACCGCGATCCGAAGTCCGGCGACCTGTTCTACACTTATCACGCATACACCGATGAAAAGCCGGGAGAGCATGACAAGGATATCATCTTTCAGCGAGATGAGATACTGCACATCCCCGGTCTGGGCTTCAACGGACTTGTGGGATTTTCACCCATTGCCATGATGAAAAATGCGCTGGGCGCAGCAATGGCGGTGGAGCGTTACGGCAGCGCCTTCTTCAAAAACGGAGCGCAGCCTGCCGGTGTTCTCGAACATCCGGGCGTACTGAAAAATCCGGAAAAGATCCGTGAGAACTGGACGAGAGTGTACGGCGGTTCCCGTAATGCGCACCGCATCGCAGTCCTCGAAGAAGGTATGCAGTACAAGCCGATCTCGCTGCCACCGGAGGATTCGCAATTTCTCTCTACAAGGGAATTTGATGTGGAGGAGATCTGCCGAATGTTTCAGGTGCCGCCTCATCTGGTGCAGGACTTGAAGCGCAGCACCTTCAATAACATCGAGCATCAGGGTATCGCATTCGTGCAATATTCGCTCATGCCGTGGATCATTCGCATTGAAAAAGGCATCATCAAAGACCTTCTGCTGGAAGAGGAACAGGATGTATATTTCCCGAAATTCAATGTGGACGGCCTGATGCGCGGAGATTATCAGAGCAGAATGAACGCTTATGCGATCGGTGTCGGTAATGGCTTTATGAGCCCGAATGATGTGCGCAGGCTTGAAAACATGGATCTCATTCCCCACGATCTTGGCGGTGATGATTATTACCTCAACGGTTCGTATAATAAGCTTCAAGATGCGGGCGCGGCCTATAATTTGGACGAGCCGGAAGAGGAAGACACCGATGAGCAGACAGATACAGAAAATACACCGGAAGAAGAAACCGATGACCGTTTCCTGCGTAAGAAACGCAGGAAGAAAGTACGAAACGGAGGGATGTAAATGCCTAAATTCTGGGACTATATTCACGATGACAGCGGCGGCAGAGTGCTCCGCCTGGAGGGACCGATCGACTCGGATTCCTTCTGGGGTGACGAGATCACGCCGCAGGATTTCAGAGATGAGCTGTATGCCGAGGACGGTGATCTCACACTCTGGATCAATTCGCCGGGCGGCAATGTCTTCGCCGCTGCGGAGATCTACACTATGATCCGTGACTATCCGCACAATGTCACTGTCAGGATTGCAAGTATCGCTGCTTCGGCGGCATCTGTGATCGCAATGGCGGGCAATACCGTGCAGATGTCTCCGACGGCTTTGCTGATGGTGCATGATCCCAGCACAATTGCAATGGGAAATGCCCGTGATATGGAGAAGGCTATCGCCACACTGAACGAAGTCAAGGAGTCCATTATCAACGCATATATGGCGAAAACAGGTCTTTCCCATAACCGCATCAGCAAGCTCATGTCCGATGAGACATGGATCAATGCGAAAAAGGCGGTCGAACTGGGCTTTGCGGATGAGATCCTCTTTGATGAAAAGCCCGAACCGGACAAGAAGGAGGATGCGCCTGACGATCCGGAAGAGCCTGAGAAGCCCGATGAGGAAGGCGGTGACGATGAGGGCAATGAAAAGAAAGAAACCGAAAAGAAGCCGTTCAAGCTGGACACCGGCGATGCCCTTTGGGAGTACAGTACCCGTGTCATGGGACAGACCATTCTGGGAAAGATCACCGCTTCCGCGTCACCCGAAGACACAGAGCCGCCCGATGACAGCAAGGCAGATGATGCACAGAAACCTTCCGAGGAAGGGCTGACCGCACCTGTGGTCACTGTTCCCGATATGCCTGTGATCGGCATGGACGGCAAGACCGCAGACGGCTCGATGCCGTATGAAATTCTGAAACAGCAGCTTGCTTTCATGAGATAAGACACATCTCACAAGCAGGCTGTATTTTTATGACCGCCGGAGTTTTACCTCCGGAGAATAGGAGAAAAGATATGAGCAAGATCATGGAACTTCGCAGCAAGCGTAATACCCTGTGGGAGCAGACCAAGGCGTTCCTCGAAAAGCACCGTGGTGAGAACGGTCTCGTGGAGGCTTCCGCAGTGGAACAGTACAACAAAATGGCCGGTGAGGTGCAGGCACTCGGCGCAGAGATCGAGCGTCTGGAACAGCAGGCAGCACTCGATGCGGCACTTTCCGCACCGACCAGCAAGCCCGTCACAAACGCTCCCGGCACAAAGAATACACCGCCCACCAACCCGACCGCAACCGACGAGTACAAGTCCGCCTTCTGGGATATGATCCGCAACAAGGGCGATCAGCTTGCAGTCCGCAACGCACTCTCTGTCGGCGAGGACACCGAGGGCGGCTACACTGTACCTGACGAGTTCGAGCGCCGTCTGATTCAGGCGCTGGAGGAAAACAACATCTTCCGCCAGATGGCAACGGTCATCAAGACCAATTCCGGTACCCGCAAGATTCCGATCGCCAACGATACGATGGAGGCACAGTGGATCGATGAAGGTGAGGAGATCCCGGAGACCGATACTCGTTTCGGTCAGACGACCCTCTCCGCATACAAGCTCGGTACAATGATCAAGATCAGCAACGAGCTTCTGCACGACTCCGCCTTCGACCTCGCATCGTATATCGCTGCACGTTTCGGTGTGGCAATGGGCAATGCCGAGGAGCGTGCCTTCTTCACCGGTGACGGCGACAAAAAGCCCCTCGGTATTCTCGATGAGACCGGCGGTGCAGAGCTGGGTGTCACTGCGGCATCCCAGACGGCGATCACCTTTGACGAGGTGTTCGACCTCTACTACAGCCTCAAGTCTCCCTACCGCAGAAACGCACAGTTCGTCTGCAACGAGACCATCCTGCTTCAGCTCATGAAGCTGAAGGACAAGAACGACAACTACCTCTGGAAGCCGTCGCTCGACATCGCAAAGCCGGATACACTGCTCGGCAGACCGATCCGCACCTCTTCCTTCATGCCCGGTATTGCAAGGGGCGAGCGTGTTCTCCTCTTTGGTGATATGAAGAACTACTGGGTGGCTGACCGTCAGAACCGCACCTTCCGCCGTCTGAACGAGCTGTATGCCCGCACCGATCAGGTCGGCTTCCTCACTACTCAGCGTGTGGACGGTCGTCTCATCCTTCCTGAGTCCGTTAAGGTTCTCAAGATGGCAGGTACCAAGGCAGCGACCGGCGGCACTACCGGCGGTAACACCGGCGGCAACGGCTGATAAGAACGGAGGGCAGATAAGTGAATCTGATCTCACTGCCTGAAACAAAAAACTACCTCCGTGTTGACCACTGTGAGGATGACAAGCTCATCCTCACTCTGATCGATACGGCGCAGCGGCTCGTGATGGATGTGGGGCGCATGACCGAAAAGCAGTTAGCGGAAAATGAGGAAACCTCCCGGCAGGCTATGCTGTATACTGTATCTTACCTCTATGAGAACCGCAATACTGCTGATTATCATGCGCTGACACTAACACTCAGGGCACTGTTATTTGCACAGAGGGAGGGCATCGTTTGATGGAGATCGGAAAACTGAATCAGCGGATCGCCGTCCTCGAAAATCATGTCAAAAAAGATGCGATCGGCAATCACAAGGCTCAGTGGGAGGATGTGTTCTCCCTCTGGGCTTCTGTGGCGGTATCCAATACCGTGGGCGGTGCGTCTGAGGAGACCAATACCGGAGTAACCAGAGAGATACAAAAGCTGGAGGTCATTATCCGTCAGACCCCGCAGACAAAAAAGATGGCTTCTACCGTATACCGCATCCGCTTTGAAGGTATTGACTATGACATCAAGGGCATTGTGCCAAACTATCAGACGCAGGACTATATGAAGCTGATCTGCGAATCACGAAGGGCGGGATCAAAGGATGACATCTATTGACGATATGGCTGCGGAGATCATGGAGGGCTTGTCGGAGTACGCAGAGCTTGCAGATGCGGGCATGAAACGCGCTGTGAGAAAAACGGCAACAGCGGTCAAAAACGAGATTTCTGCCAACGCCCCTGTGAAATCCGGGCGTTATAAACGAAGCTGGACAGCAAAGAAAACCAAGGAGAACAGTCACACGCTTGAAATGACCGTCCACAGCAAAGACCGCTACCAGATCGCACATCTGCTCGAACACGGTCATGCAAAGCGCGGAGGCGGTCGTGTGGCGGCGATCCCGCATATCGCTCCTGCCGAAGCAAACGGCGCAGATATGCTCGAAACGCTCATCAAAAAGGAGTTATCGTGACCTACGAAGAGATCAACGAAATGATGCAGGAGATCGGGCTGCCCTTTGCGTATCATCATTTTGCAGAGGGTGAAAGTCCGGATTCTCCGTTCACGCTGTTTCTGTCTCCCGGTGAAGATACCTTTTCCGCAGATAACCTGATGTATCACAGCTTCAAAGAGCTGCACATCGAGCTTTATACGGACGAGAAATCGCCGGATACGGAACAGCGTGTGGAGGAAGTCCTCTTGCAGCACAACATTTATTACACAAAATCTGAGGTATGGATTGAGTCGGAACGGCTCTATGAAGTCCTCTATATCATGGAGGTATGAATATGGCACTTCAGAAAAACAAGGTCAAGTTCGGTCTGAACAAGGTTCACTGGGCAAAGATCACGGCATGGTCTGAAGACGGTGTGCCGACATTTGCAACGCCTGTGCGTCTGCCCGGTGCTGTTTCGCTGAGCATTGACGCAAACGGCGAAAACGAGAATTTTTACGCAGATAACTGCGTGTACTACGTCATCAACAACAACGCCGGTTACGATGGTGATCTCGAAGTCGCACTCATCACCACGGACTTCGCAACTGCAATTCTCGGTGAGCAGCTTGACAGCAAGGGTGTTCTCGTTGAGCGCAACGATGCGGAGACCTCACAGTTCGCACTGATGTTCGAGTTTGACGGTGACAAGAACCACATCCGTCATGTGCTGTACTGCTGCTCGGCATCCCGTCCGGCTACTGAGGGTGAGACTACGGAGGAGAGCAAGAGTGTCAAAACGGAGACACTCAGCCTCAAGGCAACGGCACTCCCGTCCGGTTTGGTGAAGTCCAAGACCTGTGAGTCTACGGACGAAACCACCTACAACAACTGGTACAATGCAGTGTATATCCCGACCGCTGCGACCACCAACAACAGCACCGGCACACGCTCTGCATCTACAACCAAGAGCAGCACTGCCGCAGCAACCACTACTGACTGATTCGGAGGGAAAGAATATGGCTATCAAGAAAATCATCACTGTTGACGGTATCGAGGTTCCTTTCAAGGCGAGTGCAACCCTGCCTCGCCTTTACCGCGCTAAGTTCCGCAAGGACATCTTCAAGGATTTCGCCGCCCTGAAGGATTCCGTGGATGAGAGCGATGAGGAGAATTCCGGTCTCGGCATCGAGAGCCTTGAGGTGTTCGAGAACATCGCCTGGACAATGGCAAAGCACGCTGATCCGGAAAATGTTCCCGACAGCCCTGATGACTGGCTCGAACAGTTCAACTGCTTCTCAATCTACGAGGTGCTGCCGCAGCTCTTTGAGCTTTGGGGCATGAATCTGGAGACACAGGCAGAGTCAAAAAAAATCTCGCCCAGTTGACCGCGAGATGACAACGCCGCTGTTCCTTCTCCGATGTGTGCAGATCGGGCTGACACTCTCCGACCTTGATCTGCTCACCATCGGAATGGTCAACGAAATGTTCATTGAAAAGGATAACGATGAAGCAACCTACGAATATAAAGCAACACAGGACGATTTCGACCGATTTTAAGCCTATCAGCAGTCTTTTTCGGATAATCTTCGGACTCGTGATTTACTCCTTCGGTGTGTATCTGACAATTTACGCAAACATCGGTCTTGCACCGTGGGACTGCCTCGGCATGGGAATCACAAAGCATACTCCGTTGAATTACGGCAGTTCTATGGTGCTGATCGGTGTTTGTGCGATTGTGATACAGCTTATCCTGCGAGAGCGTATCGGCTTTGCAACGCTGTTTGATGCATTGATAACCGGACGGCTCATACAGTTCTTTATCGATATATCCCTGTATCACGAAAACCACAGCCTGTGGCTCGGCATCGTTTTCATGTTGTTCGGATTTCTGTTTATTGCTCTGGGGATGTATGTGTATATGAAGGCAGAACAGGGCTGCGGTCCGAAGGACGGACTACTCATCGCAATCGGGAAACGGATGCCGAAAATACCAATCGGTGTGGTTGAGATGCTCTTGTGGACAGCGGTCACATTTGCAGGGTGGCTGCTCGGCGGTTCGGTCGGCATCGGCACGGTCATATCCACCTTCGGCGCAGGTGCTGTGATGCACCTGTTCTTCGATGTGATCGGATTTGAGCCGAGAAAAATGGAGCATAAAAGCGTGATAGAGACTATACGAATTCTGAAACGCCCCGATTGACTTTTTCTCGCTGGTATGCTATACTTCCAATATAGGAATGACCAGATTATTGCTTGTATGATTGGAGGTATCAGCCTTGTCAAAGAAAAAAGCGAGAATAAGCGATGTGTACAAGTTGTATCAAGAACTTCGCTCTGTTGGAATCCCAGAAATAAGATACCTTATCATGAAAGATGGTCAGCAGATCGGGGGCGCGCCAGTATATGGATTCAATGGCTTCTATTGCCTTGAAAACAGTGCTGATATGTGGTTTGTTTATTATCAAAATCAAAGTGGGCAAAGAGAGACACACTTGAAATGCGATAACGAGGCGCAAGCCTGTGCATTCTTCTATAACATTTTGGCAGATAATATGACACCATATCGCAGCCCATATCCTGATGATTATACTTTAGACCGCTAACTGAATATACACTAAGCACTTGCTGAAAAGCAGGTGCTTTTTTTATACCCTGACGAGGAGGTGATACCGTATGGCAGGCAGAATCAAGGGCATTACCGTTGAAATCAACGGCGATACCACGAAATTATCCAAAGCCCTCCAAGGTGTGGATAAGAACATCAAAAACACGCAGACGCAGCTCAAAGATGTGGAGAAGCTGCTGAAGCTCGACCCGACGAATACGGAACTGCTTGCTCAGAAACAAAAGCTGCTCGGTCAGGCAGTGCAGGATACCAAGACACGACTTGATGCACTGAAAAAGGCAAGCGAACAGGCTGCAAAAACCAAGGACAACTACGATTCGTGGAAGGCGAAATACGACCCGATCAAGCAGAAGATCACCGAGACCGAAGCCAAGCTGAAAGACCTCAAGGAACAGGCAAAAACTGCCGATGAACAGCTTTCCAAGGGTGAGATCTCGCAGGAGAAATACGATGCACTGCAAAGGGAAATCAAGGAAACGACAGATGAATTGTCCGGTCTGAAACAGCAGGCTAAGGATGTATCTGACGAGTTCGGAAATCCGATCAGTCCTGAACAGTATGATTCCCTGCAGCGTGAGATCGTCGAGACTGAGCAGGAGCTTCAGAACCTGCAAACCGAAGCAGAAAAGTCGCATACAGCACTGGTAAAACTCGGTGAAGCAGGTGCCTCTCTCGAAAAAGCCGGTGACAAGATCGCAACCGTCGGTACGAATCTGACGAAATATGTCACTGTGCCTATCCTTGGTGTTGGAACTGCTGCCGTGAAAACGACAGCGGACTTCGATGCATCCATGAGCAAGGTCGCTGCTGTATCCGGTGCGACCGGCGAGGATTTTGAAGCCCTGCGTGCAAAAGCCCGTGAGATGGGCAGTCAGACAAAATTCTCCGCATCAGAAGCCGCTGACGCCATGAACTACATGGCAATGGCAGGCTGGAAAACCGAGGATATGCTGAAAGGTGTAGAGGGTATCATGAACCTTGCTGCCGCATCCGGTGAAGACCTCGCAACCACATCGGATATTGTCACGGATGCACTGACGGCGCTCGGCATGACCGCCGGAGACTCCGCACATTTCGCAGACATCCTTGCAGCGGCATCGAGTAATGCCAATACCAATGTGGCTCTTATGGGCGAGAGTTTCAAGTATGTTGCGCCTGTTGCCGGTGCGATGGGTGCATCTGCGGAGGACTTGTCCATTGCACTCGGTCTGATGGCTAACAGCGGTATCAAGGGCAGTCAGGCTGGTAACTCTCTGAAAAATGCTCTGGTCAATCTCACGAAACCGACCAAACAGCAAGCGGCGGCGATGCAGCAGCTCGGTTTTATCAGCACCGAGACCATTCAGAAAATCGACTTCACCAAGGTCGAAAAAGCGGAACAGGCTGTCGAGGATGCGACTATTTCTCTTGACAGCGCACAGATCAAGCTGAATGATGCAATCAGCAAGTACGGCGAGGGCAGTTCGCAGGCACAGCTTGCAAGCAATAACTATGAAAAGGCACAGCTCAAACTCGCACGGGCGCAGGAGACACTTGCCAGAGAACAGGAAGGTGTCTCCAAGGAGATCATGGGTGCCAATACACTTATGACCGATGCGGACGGTAATATGCGGTCACTCGGAGATATCATGGGAATACTCCGTGAGAAAATGGGCAAGGTCAATGTGGAACTGACAGATGCAGAGGGCAATGCCCGTGATTTCGATGACATTGTCGCAGAGCTGTCCACGACTACTGAGGGACTTGCACAGGCGGAGCAGATGCAGGCGGCGGCTGCGATTTTCGGAAAACAGAATATGTCCGGTATGCTTGCGATCATCAATGCAAGTGAGGAGGACTACAATAAGCTGACCGATGCGATCTACGGCTGTGAAGGTTCTGCAAAGGGCATGGCGGAAACCATGCAGGACAACCTCGCGGGTCAGATCACGATACTGAAATCGCAGCTACAAGAGCTTGCTATCTCTTTCGGAGACATCCTCATGCCCGCTATCCGGGCAATCG
>Ga0255347_1005162_pt1 | contig 15060 bp, 10 predicted proteins | sample wastewater_treat_2_FD_192479 | JGI IMG/M metagenome (GOLD analysis project Ga0255347, IMG submission 192479) | Wastewater microbial communities from Lulu Island WWTP, Vancouver, Canada - plant24 | ecosystem: Engineered > WWTP > Wastewater > Unclassified | place: Canada: Vancouver, British...
GAATTAAAGTGAAAATTGATAAAAAAGGCTTGTTTATGGTTTGGGACCAGAGGGTCGCAGGTTCGAATCCTGCCACCCCGACAAGTGAGAATGAGAGAGTTACAAGAGTTTGTAGCTCTCTTTTTTATGCCATTTGCAAAATTGATCCGGGAAGACTCTTAAAAATTACTGGTGTAAAGACAGACTTGATTGGAATACTATCCAATATGCCAAAACTGGCAGATAAAACCACTATTTAATTTTAGTTTATATAATAAAAGTTACATATTCTTAAGAAATTAGGAGTAGTAAAATGAAAGCGGTAAAGAGTTTTAGAATCTGCAATCAACCTCAGATATATACCGGCATATCAAAGATAAAGATCCCAAGGCACTTTTACTATAACTCACTCTCTTTTTTGGAAAGGATGGTTTGGATTAAGCACTGTTTAGCAGGGAGAAACAAGGAGGAAACCAATAATGTTTTTTTTAGGATTCTTTTTATTTTGAGCTTTGTCAGTTGAGGGATTTAAAAACAGATCTCTGATGATATCATTTTTGTCAAAAACAGGTAACATATTTTAAATGATTACGTTTCATATTATATCAAGTATTATGTTGAACGAAATGATATATCTTTTATATTTAAATACAAGCATTTCGATACCTCTCAGCATAACAAAACATGATTAACATGACGTTTTTTTGTGTTTTATTAATACTATGTTTCATTTAAACACATTTATGATGAAAAATTTATTGTTTAAGAAAATTCTGTTGGTTCCTTTTCTGGTGACAGGTATTTTTGCATTATTCCTCTACGGTTGTGAGAAAGATAAAGATAACGAGGGTAAATCACTGGCAGTAACCGTGAATTTTACAGGTGATAAAGTTCCTTCAGTTGATGACGAACTGATGCTTGTGCTTTATTATTCTCCTTTGTCAGAAATTCTCCAGGGAACTGTCTCTCCCGGTGACATGCTGTTTCATACCCTTACGGCCAATGATATTACAAACGGGATAACACTTACCTTTACAGATCTCGATCCGTTCGCGACAGAAATATATGTCGTCGCTTTTGTAGATTCAGACGGTGATAATGATCCGGAAGATGGCGAATTAATAGAATGCTACCAGGATGTGGAAGTCTTTGAAGCCTGGTCCGGAGAAACAAATGCAACGAACGTGGCCGGGGAAACAGCGATAACCATTGACCTGGATAAAATTCTGACGATGCCCTCACTGGATGTTACCGTGAATTTTACGGGTGATAAAGTTCCTTTAGTCGATGACGAACTGATGCTTACGCTTTATTATTATCCTTTGTCAATGAGAATTAACAATCCCGATAAAATGCTGTCTCATACCCTTACATCTGATGATATTACAAACGGGATAACGCTTACCTTTACAGATCTCGATCCGTTCGCGACAGAAATATATGTCGCCGCTTTTGTAGATTCTGATGGTGATGATCCACTTGCGGAATGCTATCAGGATGTAGATGTCTACGAAGTTTGGTCCGAAAAAGCAAATGCAACGAACGTGGCCGGGGAAACAGCGATAACCATTAACCTGGATCTGGTATTATCAAATGAAATAGTATTAAAATAATAAAAAGTTGTTTTTGGTACTTATAAGCTGTGGCTGCCTTGTTTGAAGGCAGTCACAGCTTTTTCAATGCCTTTCTCCACACAAATCCTAAAATACCTGCCCACGCTGTCTGAGTAACACCTTAACATCGCGAATCATTGCCCAAAAACGCCTGGATTTTAATATTCAGCCTCGCGAAACACTTCCGGCCGGGAATCAGGAAAAAAGGTTCTGCAAATAAATATTACGGTCTGCAAATCCGGGGCCACTTTTACTATAACTCACTCCTTTTTAGGAAAGGATGGTTTGGTTAAACACTGATTACCCGGGAGAAAGCAGGTGGAACCAATAGCTGTACCAGTCTTCGGATCTCAGACACTTAAAAATGTTAAAAATGTAATTATTTCTAAATACACATAGTTTTAATACTGGATTTTTTTGTAATCTTGTTATAAGGAATTTGAAAACATATAACTAAGAATAATCTTCCTTTTAATTATCATTTATTCATTAAATTAAAACTATTTTATAATGAAGAAAACCTTGTTGCCTTCGCGAACTTCGCATTACTGATAACACGATAGAGCACCTCTGGCTCCAGGTAATATCACAATGTTTGTAATCTCCTTTAATCCACTTCAACAAGCTGTGTGGTAGTATAAAGATGCCATAATCAGGTCTGAATAGATCAATTATGCATTGTACTTAAGAATATAAAATAAAAATCTGAACAATTGATGCATTAAAAAATGAAAAAGAAAAGTCGTGTTTTAATCATTCTTGCATTGTCTCTTACACTTCCGGTTGCCATGATTATGGCAATTATGACATTAAGTGTAGGGTGTAGTTCTTCCACATCCAGACCAGAAGGTCCATGTGATATCTATGCTGCTGATGGCAACCCATGTGTCGCTGCCCACAGCACCACAAGGGCATTGTACGCATCATATAATGGTCCTCTTTATCAGGTTATGCGCCAATCAGACGGAAAGACCCTTGATATAGGAGTTGTTCAATCAAGGAAGGGCAATCCGGGCGGATATGCCAACGCAGCCGCTCAGGACGCATTCTGTGCCAATACATACTGCTGGATCACTATTCTGTACGACCAGTCAGGCAAAGGCAACCATCTTTACCAGGCTCCCCGTGGCGGTACAGGTACCCCGACGGCCATGGGTGGGTTTAACAGTCTGCCGATCGCTGACATGGCACCAATTACAATTATGGGCCATAAAGCCTACGGCATCTTTATTCAACCGGGCATGGGCTTGCGCCAGAATGATCCGAAGGGTACTGCAGTTGACGATCAGGCACAGGGACAGTACTGGGTCGTTAACGGCCATCATTATAACACCGGCTGCTGCTTTAACTATGGCAACGCCGAGATTGATAGCCGCGACGACGGAGACGGCACAATGGAAACTCTCCACTTTAGCAACATGACTTATTGGTATCATGGACAACCTCCCGGGCCATGGATTATGTCCGATCAGGAGAATAACCTGGTGGGTTGTGTCAATGAATCTCCATACGATAAATACTGTCCGGATCTGCCAACCATCACCTGGCGTTTTGTAACTGCAACGATGGATGGCGAACCGGGACACTGGAGAACTATGGGCGGGGATGCACAGCAGGGAGATCTCCAAATTATGTACGATGGAGGCCGTATTATCAATGACAGAAGCAGTTATGATCCAATGCGAAAGCAGGGAGCTATCTTGTTGGGTAATGGCGGCGATAACAGCAATTCTTCGCAAGGCACCTTTTATGAAGCTGCAATGACAGCTCCGGGTACTTTCCCGACAAGGGCGACGAACCAAAAGATTCAGGCCAATGTCGTGGCTGCCGGGTACGATTTGCCACGTCTGAGCCTTGTCCCGGCGAATGCAACCGACATGCCTCCGGGACTCCAGACATTCTCCCCTCGGTCTTCTCAGAACACTACCGTGATGTTCACAAATACCACAGGAGCGCCTGTAAAAGACCTCATATTGAGCATATCCGTTCCCAAAGGATGGAATACCGTACTATTAAACTCTAAACAAACTGTTAAGAAATTTACTGATCCGATAGAACCAGGAGTCAGTGTGAGTGCAACTTTCACGGTTACTTCAGGTCCGGATACTTTCAACGGTGACCTTGTTGCCGAAGCCTCATGGAAGAATTCAGGCAACGGTAAGACCCAATCCGAGATTGCAATTGAGAAAGTCCGCAATGTTGACCCTGTCAAGATCAATGAGTTCCGTATCAGTGACGGTTCCAACAACACAACGAACTCATTCATCGAACTCTATAATGCCGGTAACAGTGAAATTGACATATCAAACTGGACCCTGACCATGCGCCCCCACCAGATGCCAATCTTCTCATCCATAAATATTCCAAAAGGTACAAAGCTGGCCTCAAATGGTTTCTACCTCTTAGGTCTGGCTAATTCAGGTCTGGCTGTCCCGGCGAAAAAGGGTGAATCAACCATTTATGTGAGAAGTACAACCGGCATGTCGGTCGGTGATGTAATTGAGATCGGCGAAGGCGCCAACATGGAAAGACGCACTATCACAAGTGTCGGTACAGCAGCAGGCATTCCTCCGGGAAGCTCCACAAGAATCCCTTCAGCTGCACCTGACAACCCTCCAACCATATGGCAACCTCTTCCTGACGGGCCGGTGATCACCATACCTAAAGGCTCAACAAACATACCTGTAGCCAGCGTGACAGGCTTTGAAGTTGGCCAGAAGATTGCCATCGGCTATGGCGCTACATATCCCGTTGCCTTGAATCCCATTGAAAAGTACGAAGTGGTCACTGTAACAGAAGTTGGGAAACCCGGAACACAGGGCTTCCTCTCGATGGATGCAAAAGCAGGAGATACAAACATCAAGGTGCATCCCATTGGTAACATATCGGTAGGTGACAAAATAAGACTGGACATTGAAAGTGAAGGTCACGGGATCGAGTGGGTCACTGTAACGAAGGTGGGCACACAGTCGGTTCGTAACACTTTCCGTGGTCCTCTGGCAGCAGATGAGGATCCTGGTACCGGACTCGATCTGGCAGAACCTTTGAAGTTCAACCATTCATCCAACCTGCCATTCGCCTGCAATGGAACCGGGATCACCTTTGAGCCTGCCACTGCTTTCGATCACTCAAGCAACGAGCCGGTCCTTCCCCTTGGTACCGGTATCACTCTCGACCAGCCACTGAGCAACGACCATGAGATCAATTCTGTTATTCGTAACGAAAAGGTAACAACTGCTGGCTACCAGGGAACTCCGGAACCCAACCAGTGGTTCGGCGGCCCGGCTTTCTCCACAATAGCAGGCAATATGGTATTGCGTGACGCAACCGGAAATGTTGTTGATGGTCTCAACTATGGTTTACACGTCGATCCATGGGCAGGAGAGGGTTATCATGGCAATACCGGAAGGGTAGGAAGCGGATGCAAAGCACCTTTACCTAACATAAACAACGGAACCAGTGCAGGTCGCTTCCCGGACGGCTCAGACAACGATAGCAATTGCCGCGATTTCCTGTTACAGAATACCTGTACAATGCAAGCCGCAGCAATGGCAGGTTCAGATAATATTAAAGTTTCAAGTGTGGCTAATTTCAGCCCTGGTCAGAAAATTATAATTGATAAAGACACAAATAGAGAGACCGCTGTCATCGCGACTGTTGGCACATCCGGGAGCACTACAACAATTACTGCCACCAGAGCAGGCACTACAGTTATTCCAGTTGTTGGCGTGGGAGGCTTTGCTGTGGGACAGACCATTATCATAGGCAGTGGTGGAAACCGTGAAACAGCTGTTATTGCTTCCATAACTCGCTCACAAGGCCGTCCTGGAAGACCGGATTATGTGCCGAACAACTCCTTCACACTGGCCAGTCCTCTCACTAAAGCACACTATGCAGGAATACAGGTCTCTGGAAGTGGTATTACTCTTACCTCGCCTCTGACCAGGACTCACGACATTGGCACACAGGTGGCCAGTAACATTCCCACACCAGGTGAGCCTAATCAATACATAAGATAAAATTAGTGATAACAATAATTAGGTTTTATTTTTAAGATTACAATTTTGACTCCGCTGCACTTCAGCAAACTGAAATGTAGCGGAGTCTTATTTTAGGGATTTCATAATATATCTGTTTGGTATCAGAAGATATCTCTTCTTTGATGCTTCTTCGAATTCTCTTGTTTTTAATAGCACCTGTTGTGTGGTGTTATTTTTCCGGGATGGCACCCGAGCTATTGGGGATGACACCTCCGGTGTCAGTAATGACAATGCACTTCAGTTTTGAGGGTTGCTTTTCCGGCAACTCCGGTCCCCCCAGGTGACGATAATGGCAATAATGCAACCAGCCCCGGTTTTACCGGGGTAAAGGGCAATAGCACCGAATCCACCCCGGAGGGGGGGTGGCCGTCATTAATCCACGTCAGATGATGATAATGGCAATAAGGCAGCCAGCCCTGGGGGCTGGCCATCCAGTAGCCCCGGTTTTGCCGGGGTAAAGGATAATAGCACAAGTCCACCCTGGAAGGGTGGTCGTCAGTAATCCCCGTCAGTATCCAGTAAAAAATGAAGGATATTGGAAGATGACTCTTCAGGTATCATGGATCTCCTATACGATGCAGACAAACAAAAATTCCCTGCAATAATTTGTTGAATTCAAACAAAATGTCGTTAGTACGCAACAAGAATCTATTAATCAGTAAATAGTATATGATTTTATTATTTCATCATAATTGGTAGTATAATAAGTGAATGGGCAGGGATAGTTAAGTTACCATTATTGATTTTTATTTTTTTCTCCTGAGGGGCTACACGGTTCGGATTGGTAATATCATTGAAGGCTTCAGTTGAATCACCTGAAAGTATAGTAGCAGTAATATTTCCATCAATACCATCAAGACCCAAATTACAAACAGCTTCTTTCTCAGGGTCTTTATTCACAATTGCAAAAACAAGCTGCTTTTTATCGTCACTACAAGTTACAACAGCGTCAATAGCAGGAACCGATTTGCCATTTTTAACAAGCATATCCGATTTAACAGAAACTGGCAAAACATTCGGTAGAAGCTTATTTGCGTACAGATACATCACATGATAGGTCGTTCGCTTCACAATCCCATCTGGGTGAACAAACAATGGTCCGCGTGTATTTACCACCGGTGCCATGCAAGCCATCACTACATATTCAGAATTACGAAGACATGCATTCAGGAAACAGGCTGAGAAAAGTGCATCCGCCATGGTATAGGTTGAATTTATATCGTTCTTATCTCTTGCTTTTATATCTTGTCCATTAACCCGATCACCTTGTCCTGGATGATGCCAGCCTCTTAAGTTCCACTCATCGTAAGCAATTTTAATTTGCTTGTCATAGCCTGTTTTTTTTAAAAGATCAATGGTTCTCTTAATTTGTATTTCAGGATCGGTTGTTTTCATCATGCAAGTCAGATAGTCTGAGGGTTTATTTTCCTGCCATAGCGGATCCCAGTAGCCATGTATAGATACATAGCTCAAGTGTTGCCCTGCCGTTTTCAGTAAAGGAATAGTCCAGCTACTATCGGGTAAAGCAGCGGCTAAAAGTTTAATGGAGTGGTCCACATTAAACATTAATTTTGCTGATTCCCTGACCAGGTAGCTCCACTCTTCCGATGTTTTTGCTCCCATTTCCCATGATCCATAATTTTCGTTACCAATGCTCCAGTATTTTACGTTAAAGGGTTCAGGATGTCCGTTGGCTATTCGCATCCGGGCATATTTACCCATATCTTTCAGGTTGCAGTACTCTACCCAGTCGCTCATCTCTTCGGCTGTGCCCGTTCCTGCGTTCGTACAGATGTAGGGCTCTGCACCGATCTTCCTGCACCAGGCAATATATTCATCCGTTCCAAAAGTATTCGGGTCTTCAACATGCCAGGCTTTATCATAAGCGGGTGTGCGATTTTTACCAACACCATCCAGCCAATGATAAGATGAGACAAAGCATCCTCCAGGCCATCTTACGACCGGAACTTTCAATTCACGCAAGGCTTCGATCACATCTTTTCTAAATCCCTGCTCATCGGATAGCTTTGATCCGGGTTCGAAAATTCCACCATAAATCTGACGATGAAAATGTTCGATAAACTGTCCGAAAATCATTTCACTGTATTTATGAGGATTTGACTCAAGATCTATTGTCAATCCGGAACTAATATTGTTTTGTGAAAATGAACTTTGCATTATCACAATACTTAATAATAGCGTTAATGATAATTTCTTCATGTTTAAATATTCTTAAATTCTACATATTGTTTCATGTTATTTTGGCAAAACAGAGGTCAATATTTAACCATTTCATTTTATGTAATTTTTATTTTGTCAGTGTGTCGAATTGCGATTTTGTATACTTGCTCCTACTCATTTTTATGAGTAATAAATATAATCAAAGTTACATATTCTTAAGGAATTAGAAGTAATAAAATGAAAGCGATAAAGAGTTTTAGAATCTGCAATCAACCTCTGGTATATCGGTATGTCAAGGATGAAAAATCCCCTGACCACTTTTACCGGAACTCATTTTTTGGAAAGGATGGTTTGGATTAAGCACTGTTTACCTGGGAGAAACCAGTCAGAAGCCAGTAATGTCTTTTTTAGGATTCTTTTTATTTTGAGCTTTGTCAGATGAGGGATTTGAAATCAGATCTCTGATGATACCATTTTTGTCACAATACTTTGCATAAACAGTCCCTTTGTTATGACATCCAATTGTTATTGTTGTTGAATCTAGCAGGGTGTATATTAATATTGCTAAACCTGAACCGCTTATCTTGTCTGGATATCCATACCTGGAAAAGATTGTATCATATCCCATTGTTGGTTTTATAGTATTTTCAAAGTCCGTAAGACTAAGCTGTTTTGAAGTCTTAATCTGATCTTGTGCGTGGATTGTTGTTGTAAACAACAGAAAAATAAAGAATAGAGTGATTTTCATAAAGTTTAAAGTAGTTTAAAAGATAAATCGCTATTGATTTTGCTTAAGCATAACGGTTTAGTTTAGCAATTCGAAAAGATCAAGTTATAACTACTTTTGATGCGGGCATTCAGGCCTGGATATGCACTGAACCAGCATTTTTTATACCATATGTTAGTGGGGCTTCAATATTTGTCAATTAATGGGAAACTACTTTTAATCCAATGATGGAGCCAATCAAAGCTATCAAAAAATATCTGAAAAAATCATGCCTCCAAAGATCCAATCAAATATAACATTTCTTACAATTTGTCTTCATTAAGCATGATTGCTTTTTACGTTATTTGTACGCCAGACTATCCAAGCATCAGATTGGTATGACTAATGTTTTATAACATCTAATTTAAGAACCAAATTTACAACATTCATCTATCTTTTATTGCTAGTAAAATTACTCTTGAAAATATTTACTTAGCAATTGCAGGTGTAAAATTTTACACCTATATTTGCATTGTAGATAATCACTCTATGCCAACTATTTTTGAAATTTTCGGACTTCGTTTTTTCTTTTTCTCTGGTGACCATGCCCCTATTCATGTACACGTTGTTAAAGGGGATGATGATGCCAAGATAGCTATAATGCCTGAAATAAAACTAATATATAACAACGGGTTGAAAGCGGGCGACTTAAAGAAAGCATTACAACTTGCCGAAATGTACAAATCAGAAATAATAGAGGTATGGAATAAATATTTTGACGAAAATGGAAACAATTAAAAATATATGGTTTGAGAACGAGCGTATTTATATGCTTGCTGATGATGACAAGGTTTACAGCCGTCCATTGGAAGCATTTCCAGTACTCAAAGAAGCAAATGATGCCCAACGATTGAAGTTCAAAATATACCTGAAAGGGAAAGCATTGCGTTGGGATGAATTAGATGAAGATATTCACATCAGTAGTTTTGCTGAAACCAAAGAGCCGGAATATCCCAACGAAATAGCGCGTATTTTTAGTCAAATACCGGAATTGAATGTAAGTGCGGTGGCTCGTTCCATTGGCATAAATAAAAGCCTGCTTTCCAGCTACATTTATGGCATGAAAAAGCCGTCGCCGGAACGTACGGAAGAAATAAAAAGTGCCATTAGGGAAATAGGACAAAATATGATTGCTGTTGTGTAGCTGACGCACTTTCCTACTGTTAAGCATCGTTTTTACGGCTACCACTATTATCGATAAACTGTATTGAGTTTTACCACCTGATCTCTATTTTCTTTGTCGTTATTACATCAGTGGGCTGAACAGCCTTGCAAAGGATTCTTTCATTTTCTGTCTGCGTGGACGGTTGTTCCATTCCTCAAGGGTTGTCTCTTTACAGTGGTCTATATCGTCAATAAACAATTGTTTCAGGCGGAGTGCGGTTTTTTCTTCATAAATAAATGCATTGGCTTCAAAATGCATGTCAAAGCTTCGCTCATCAATGTTGGCTGAGCCTACAATCGAAAGAAAATCATCGATTACTATCGCTTTGCTGTGCAGCATGCCGGCCTGGTATTTGAATACACGTACTCCCGCTTCCAATACGCCTCCCAGGAAGCTCGAAGCACTTAAATCCGTGAAGCGTACATCTGATTTTTCCGGAATCATCAGCCATACTTCGGTGCCACTCAGCGCAGCCATCTGGATGCAGCCTTTTACCAGTTCATTCGGCATAAAATAGGGCGTATGGATATACACATACTGCCTGGCCGCCATAATGGCACTGCAGATACCTTGCATAATGCCTTTCCAGTCAGTATCAGGACCGGATGCAACCGTCTGTATAATATTTTCATCAAATTTTGGTGGCTCAGGGAAGTATTTTTCATCGTTAATCAGCTCTTTTTTAACAAAATACCAGTCTATCAAAAACAGTTTTTGAATTCCATGAACTCCGGAGCCTTCTATTCTTACTACAGTATCGCGCCACTTACCTAACTCATCGCCGTAAATGTACCTGTCGCCAATGTTAACTCCCCCTGTAAATCCGATTTTCCCATCAATAACAATCAGCTTCCGGTGGTTTCTGTAATTGACTTTACTTCGTCCCAGTCTCAGGCTGAATGGCAAAAAGGGTTTAACATGCACGCCTGCCTGTCGTAATGAACGCAAATAATTTCTGGAAAGTCTTAGGCTGCCAAAGGAGTCATATATCATCCTTACACATACTCCTTCATTGGCTTTTTTGATTAAAAGCTCCCGCAGCTGATTCGATATGGTATCATCTTCAAAAATAAAAAACTCAATATGAACATGATCTTTAGCGTTGCGAATGGCTTCAAACATAGAGTCAAAAATATTTTCTCCTTCGGCATACACATCAATTTTATTGTGTGTATAGGCATCAGCTTCACTGTTCCTTTTCAGCATTTGAATGAGCTTCCGGAACTTAATATCTATCCCGCTGTCATCCAGTTCTTTAATATCAATAGCCGCACAAGGGCGTTGACTGATCCGCTGGATACTTTTTCGCGAAATCATTTTCCGTTTGCGGTAGTCCTGACCCAAAATCAAGTAGAGAAAAAGCCCCACGAAAGGAACGAAAATAAGTATCACCAACCACGCAACCGATTTTACGGGATTGCGATTTTCCAGTATAAGCACTGAAATTGTGGACAGTAAGATGTATATGTAGAATGCAATTAATATGGTTTCTAAAATATTGCTCATGGCGTTATTTTATATGATTATATTAATTTTTATTCAAATTTATATAAAATTATTTTTCAGAAACTTTCTACAACTCCCCCGCCTTGTACATTTCCGCGTATCGTCCGCCTTTGTCAAGCAACCCGGTATGTGTACCCACCTCTATAATAGAGCCCTTGTCCATCACTATAATGCGGTCCGCATCATGAATGGTGGAAAGCCTGTGGGCGATAATAAAACTGGTGCTATTGGAAGTTAACTCTTTCATGGCGTGTTGAATAAACAACTCCGTACGCGTGTCGACGGAAGATGTGGCTTCGTCTAAAATAATGATGGGCGCTTTTTTAATCATGGCACGGGCGATGGTCAGCAATTGACGCTCACCCTGACTGATATTTGATGCCCCTTCACTTAACATAGTGTCATATCCATCCGGCAAACACTCGATAAAGCTATCGGCATGAGCCAGTTTAGCCGCTGCTTTAATGTCTTCCAACGGCACATCACACAAGTCTTCTTCGCTTGAAATGGCTGCACCATAGGCAATATTCTCGCGAATGGTTCCGGAAAAAAGCCATGTATCCTGCAACACCATGGAATAGGCTTTTCTCAACTCATCGATATGATACTTTTTCGTATCGTGGCCGTCCAGAATAATTTTGCCACCCTCAATTTCATAGAAACGCATCAACAGGTTTACCAGCGTCGTTTTGCCAGCCCCTGTCGTGCCAACAATGGCCAATTGTTCACCGGGATTCACTTTCAGGTCGACTTTGTTAAACAACAGTTCATCGGTATAGCCAAAGTCTACTTCATTAAACTCAATCTCGCCGGTTGTTTTGCTAATATCAATGGTTTCCACGCCCGTTTGAACGGTCTCTTCCGCATCCAGGAAAGAGAAAATCCTTTCTGCCGAAGCCAGAGCAGACATGATGGTATTGAGGATCCCCAGCACCTGATTGAAAGGATTGCGCAACATCTGCGTATATTGGATAAAAGCCTGAAATGCTCCCAATGTTAACGCACCGTTAATCACGTATTTACCGCCTAAAATGGCAATCAACACATAGTTCGCATTTAAAATCAGGTCGCCCGCAGGCCTTGTAAGAAAAGAAACGAACGATGATTTCCATTCGCTTTCATACAATCTTTCATTCAAAACAGATATCTCTTCTTTCAACTCTTCACCCAGGCTATAATGCTTTACAATATCTTCACCGTTATATATCTCTTCTATCTGCCCGTTGAAATGACCGGTGAAATTGGCATTTCGTTTAAAAATAGGCTTCGCTCTTTTAACCAGATACCTGACCAACAGATAAGAAACAGGGATGACGATAAGTGCAAGCAAAGCCAGTGTGATATGAATGTTGAACATCATGATCACCACCCCCACCAGTATAACAACGGCAGTTAAAGAGCTGGTAAGGCCGGTTTGCAGCGTATTGGATACATTATCCAGATCATTGGTTAATAGCGATATTAAATCACCCGTGGAAGAGCGGTCAAAATAGTTTAAAGTCAGGCGATTCAATTTCTCCTGCATCTGATCGCGGATGGAGCGTATTAACCTTTGCGTCATCCTGACCAGCAGAACACTCGAAAAATAGTTTGCCGAGAACTGAACGATAAACAGGAGAATCAGAATTATTGCCACCTTTCGGAAAGCCATCCAGTCAAGCGCAATATCTTTTTGGAAAACAGAGGTTATGATATTGATAACATTCCCAATCAGGCGGGGAATAAAAATTTGAGCACCTGAAGCCAACAAGGTCAGGATGATGGCAGTAATAAAAAACCATTTGAAAGGACCAACATTTTTAAGTAATCTCAGAAATGTGCCCTTGCTGTCTTTTGCGTTGCCTGATGCCAGCAGACCCGCAACACGACCGGCGCCGCCAACCCCTCTTGAAACACCGGGCAAGCCATCGTCCCTTTTCTCTTTTGTCTGATTTGGATCTTGCATCATCCGGCTCCCCCTTTATCTATCCTCTTTTGTGAGCTAATGATTTCCTGATACACCTGGCATCTCTCTTCGAGTTCCTGATGGCTCCCCTTACCAACAATCTTTCCATTGTCGATAACAAGGATTTCATCCGCATCTTTTACCGTTGCCACGCGTTGTGCGATAACCAAAACACCTTTGTCCGACAGTTTTTTCTGAATGGCCTGCCTTACTTTCTTTTCGGTCGAGTAGTCCAGGGCAGAAAAACAGTCGTCAAAAACATAAAAATCGGTCTCTCTGATCAGTCCGCGGGCAATGGAAATTCTTTGTTTCTGTCCACCCGAAAGATTGACAGCATTTTGCGCGATATAAAAATCCAAGCCCTCCCCTGCCTGACGAAAGAAATCGCCCATTTGAACCATATCCAACACTTCCCAGATCTCTTCATCCGTCGCATCTTTTTTACCAGCCTGGAGATTGTCCCGAATGGTTCCAGAAAAGAGAAAAGTGCTTTGGGGAATATGCGTTATGATATGATTGATTTCCGCGTTGGACAGACCTTCAATATCTTGACCATTACAGGTGATTTGACCGCGATAGGCGTCATAATCCCGCATCATTAAACGAACCAAAGTTGATTTACCACTGCCCGTTGAACCAATCACCGCTTTTGTTTCACCCTTAACCAGATCAAAATGAATATCGTGCAACACGGCAGCATTGGAATTCGGATAATAAAAATCGACATCCTCAAACCGCAGGACGTTTTCTTTTAACCCTTCGGTGGTCTCTCTTATTTGCAACACTTCCTCTATCGACAGAATCTCCTGGATCCTGTCGATAGATACTTTCGAGCGCGGGAAAATGGTAATAATCGATGCGAATTGCTGAATGTTATTGAGGGCCATGATGGCGTATTCAATCAAACCGATCAATGCTCCCACGGTAATCGTTCCCAGTACAGCCCGTACACCTCCCAGATAAAGCAGGATGAGGATTAAAATGTTGGTAAAAAGCAAGACAAGGGGACTTAACAACATCATGGTCGATTCTGCCTGAACATTTGCCTGGCATGCCTCTTTCGTTGCCTCCCGGAACATTTTCGTCTCGTAACCTGACTTGTTAAAAGCTTTCACCACGCGAATGCCCGTCACGTTTTCTCTGAAACGCTGGTTCATCCGGTCTATAGCATTACGAATGCGGCTATATTTTGGAAGGGCTTTTGATGTTAAGCTAAGCGCGAGAATAAAGATAACCGGTATGATGATCAGGATGATTGATGCCATTTTTGCATCAATGGAAAATGAGATAATCACCGCGCCAATTACCGTGATGGTTAAAGTGTAAATTTTGCGCAACGACATATCAATAAGTATCGACACCTGCTTCACATCATTTACCGTTCTGGTAATCAGGGTAGAATTTGAGAAGCCTCCCCTGGTCTCCCTGGACCAATCGATGATTCGTTCAAACAGATCGCCCCTTAAATCCCTTGAAATACCCGCCGTTACCCTTGTCAGGAAGTATATCGATATCAACAATGAAACAATGTTCACAACGGTTGCCAGCAACATAAGCATACCACGATTTACGATTTCGTTCATATCGTTCACCATGATCCCGTAGTCGATAATATCCACCATCAATCGTGGAATCGCAAGTTGCGAAAGCACCCAAATGGTAGCAAAAAACAGTTGTCCGACAATTAACGTGGAATATTTTTTTGCGTATTGGAATATCATGTTATTTAGCAACATTTGGCTGCATGGTGTCAACCTCTGAAACCCACAATGTATTATGCCATTTTAAGCGTTCCCGTTTTATTGATTTTTACGATATGTGAAATCCGAAATGCCAATGTTTTTATACGTTTCTTTCAAGGCCTT
>Ga0255347_1005172_pt1 | contig 15031 bp, 26 predicted proteins | sample wastewater_treat_2_FD_192479 | JGI IMG/M metagenome (GOLD analysis project Ga0255347, IMG submission 192479) | Wastewater microbial communities from Lulu Island WWTP, Vancouver, Canada - plant24 | ecosystem: Engineered > WWTP > Wastewater > Unclassified | place: Canada: Vancouver, British...
GTAACTGCTTTAGCAGTATTAAGTCCTTCCCATTTAATTACTGGGATATAGTCTTCAATATAGATAGATGACATAATTTTTCCTTTTTCTTTCTCCCTCTCTTGTCTAGCAAGGTAAAAGGCGAAAAACTAATAAATAGCAACAGCTTATAGTCAAAATGTTATTCTAGGGGAGTTTTTAAGCTCCCCATAGAATTAAACCTAAAACTAGGCTAAGTTAGACTCCAGTGATTCCGGTCAATACACCGTTTAATCGTGGGTTCTTACCAACCAATTGCCCCATTAACAATATTTGACCGATTTCGGCATATTGATTAATAGGTTCTTTAAGACCTGTCCAAGCAAAGCCATAAGACTTTGGAACACCTGGACCGTCATATTCATTACCTTCGTGGAATTTAGCACTCAAATCAATATTATTGTACTTGTGTGATTTCAAACCATACCATTGGATAGAGGGTTCATTTAAGAAGTACAAGTATTGTGCAGTACATTTTTCGTCTTTAACAATTGGCATACCTCTAAAATATAGAGCGTCGTAACCAACTTCACCCTTTAATGCACCTTGAGAAGCAACTACTCCGAAACGGGTAACTTGTGGGTATCCCATAGCGTCATAATTAGCTCTTACAGTTGGAGCATAAAGACTTTCAATTAAAGACCAAACTGTTTCGTTAGCAATACCTAAAGTTGGTTTATGTTGTCCAACTTGACAGCTATCGTAAAGAGTTCTCATTTTAGCTAAGCTAACAGTACCACCAGAAGCGGTCTTAGTAGCGTTTAAGCCAGGATAAGTAGCTCTTAATTGTCCACCGTAGGAAGTAATAACTGTACCGTCATCAACGATATCCGGAAGCCCTAAGAAAGCTTTACCAGTTTGTGCGGTATAAAAAAGAGTACCAACACTATCAAGCATATCTTCCATAGCACTTTCCATTTCTGTTTTTACCAGATCTAAAACTTGTGCTGGGGTTTGATTAACGTCAACGCTCATACCGTCCATAGTAACTGATTGATAATAACCAGTTGGGTTGAACGACATTTTTGAACGAGTATTGTATTTGGTCGTATTGAAGGTATCAAAACCGTCAAATGCACCACCAGAACTAGATTTTTGGTATTTGAAAGGAACTTTTAATGTTTCACCACTCCAAGGTTTTCCATTAGAGAGGAAACGTAAGGCAACCACATTACCTGCCAAAACAGTGTCAACAATCTTTGGCACTATTTGGTCTTGTGTAATTGTCTGAATATAATCATCAAATGTCATTTTATAAAGTTAATAAATAATTATTTGCCAAACTTAGAAGCTGCGTCAGAAATAATAGCGTCTAAACTTTCGTGCTTAAACTTATTATAACTAGATTTATCTACTGTTTTGTTTGAACTACTACTAAAGCCTGGTCTAACTTTATTATTAGCGTCTTTTCTATCTTCTATCTTTTTATCCCACACACCTTCTTTTTTCATCATACGAATAGCGACACTTAATGGAACATATTCACCACTTTCTTCCGACTCTTTAATAGCGTATTTGATTACCCTATTTTCTTGGTCTTTAGAAGTGATTAGTCCTTTATCCCAAAGATTATCAATCTCACGATTAACTTTTTCTTCAACTTGTTTTTCATCACTTTTTAGTTCGCTTTTAACAGCGGAAATAAATTGAGATTTCATCTCTGGATTTTCTAATAAAGTTTTAACGAACTCTTTAGGTAACTCATTAAAAACCTCGTCCCAAGTCTGAGCATTTTTGATACGATTATCCCACGTACCGGAGGGTTTTTGCTCTGTCTTGGTTAAAGAATTAAACTTACTTTTCAGCTCATTTAGTTCTTCCTCTAGTTTTTGTGCCTTTCGGCTTTGAGCTTCTAATCTACGGTATGGGACTTTTTGCGTGTCCTTCCAAGTCTCATCATTTTCTTCTTCCGTATCCTTGTCCTTTTCTATTTCTTCGTCATTAACTTTAACTTCAAGGTCGTTGTTATCTACATTTTGGTCTAACATATTCTCTACTCCTTTTACGCCGGAGCGGCGTGAGAATTAATAACTTAATTAATTATACACTATTTAAGAGCCACAATAGTAACTTGTGGAGTATTACCGTTTTTGCCGATAATCATAACTGCGTCTAAGGCACAATTATATTTTTTAAGAACCTCTAAAAGTTCTTTTTGGCAATCTTCGGTTCTCTTTTTTGCCTCTTCTTCATTTTTAACGTTTTCTAAATGGTCGGATAAATCCTTACCGTGTTTTAGTTGAGTTGGGTTCATAATGCATTATTAATTTATAATTTACTTCGTAATATATCAAGCCATTTAGATAGCTCACCTTGTATATCTTGAAGTTTATTTAGTAAGAAATTATTTTCAACCTCTTCACCTGTAATTGTACTTTCTTCACTAACTAGTAGTTTTTCTTTTTTAGGAGTATCGTCATTTGTAGGGCTTTTAGTGTCGTGATTTATGTATTTACTCTTGAGATAGTCTAAGATTTTAGTTTCATTTATTTGGTTTTCCATTATTGTCAATACTTTCTAATTTTGTCAATTCATTTAATAGATTTTGGACTTGCACATAAGTAAGCCCGACTGTACTAATTAAAGCATTTATAAGTCTATTTATTAAGTCATCACTAATTTTTTTCATAAGTTATTATATCATTTAGATTTCTCATTTACTTTTTTCTTTAATGCTTCTAATCTCATATCGCCTATAAAAGATTTTTTAAGTTTTTCTTTCATTTTTTTAAGTCTATCCATATTATTGTTGAATAGGTAATGATGTTTCCGGAGGTACTTCAGCAGGTACTTCAGCAGGGATTTCCGGAGGAACTTCGTTTGGTTGTTCCATAGGTTGCTCTGTTGGTTGTCCCTCTTGTATTGCTAATTGTTCTTTAATAAAAGCTACCTCTTCTTTAACGTGATTGAGATAAATCTGTTGTACTGGTGGTTCTAGTTTTTGAAACTCATCACTATCCATATAGACCGAGTGTCCTTGAATATGCTGTTGAGCAGTTTCAGGTTCTTGTAACTCACGATTAATAGGGGGTTGTTCTCCATTTTTAATCGCTTCGGTGTCTTTAATCATACCTTCGGTATATTGTTCTTGCGGAGTTGGTTGACCGCCACCACCCATAACCTTAGCTAACTCTGGGAATAAAATTTGTGGTGCTTGTTGCCATAAGAATAACCTTTTAGCTCTTAATTCGGGATTAGGGTCGTTAAGTTCTTCATATAACGATAGAGGGTCAATTCCACCAGCACCCCATAAATTAATTGCATCGTTTCGCTTACTAACATCATCTGTCGGTAAAGTAGAACCACGCTTAACCATTACAATAGGTTTAACGTATTGACTAGCTTCTTCGTATTTACCGCCCCTTAACTCACTATCTTTGTACTTATAAATCTTTGACAATTCCTCAATTAACATATCTCTATTAAGAGAAACATCATCATGTCCTTCAATCGGTAGTAAGTGTTCTTCGGTATAGTGAATTAACATCATCTGTAAAGTCATATTGAAATAATCTTCACAAAAGTCTTCAAATGCTTTTATAAGGTCATCAATTCTTCTATAGTCCTGTTGTTTTTCCATTACAGCTTCAGTAGCAGTATTGCTTTGAGAACCAGCACCTCTAGTTGTGGCGTGAGTACCCATTATGTTATCTATCTCTGATTTTGTCATTATAAAATCGTCTTGTACATATCCTTGTAATGGATTACCTGCCATACGAACTAAAGCACTTCTAGCGTCCCCTTTTTCTACCCAAATTCTTTCCCTAGCAACGCCTCTAATAGTCGCAAATTGTTCTTTTGAAATAAAATCACCCGAACCGACTAGTGAACCGTTAGCTTCATCAGCATTATCGTCTATTTGTTTCTTACGCTTATTAATAAGGTCTTGAAGTGGAATACTTTGCTCTATTAAAGAAGTGTCGCCATAAATCTCATTGTTAATATTAAAAGTCTTTAAGAAAATATAAGGATAGCAAGGTTTCTTTAATATGTTATAAGCGACATTTTGTTCTATACCCATTTCGTTCACTTCACTAGTTTCACCCCAGTCCCAATTAGGATTTTTCTGTTTATCTAGGATAATTGATTTATACTTCCAAACGGTAAATTCCGGAGTGTGATACTCAATAAAAGAAATCTTAGAACCAAGCATTTTTTTATCTGTGTCTTTAACCCCGACAAGTTTAAGTAAGTTATCTTTATTCTTTGGGTAAAGTTTAATTACTTCTTCTAATGTCATATCGTCAATTATTTGTGCTACAAATTTACCATTAGGGTCTACAATTACTTGGTCGTTCTTAACCGTTTCCCAAACTATATCTTTCAAGTCTTCATCAAATCTAACTTTCATTACTCCTAAATAATAAAAGAAATTTCGTCTAATTGTTATCCTAGACTTTTCTAACATCTTATCAAATACTTCCCAGCGTATAGTTAAAATCTTTCTTAATTTCTCAACAAACTTTTTATTCGGGTGGAATACTCTTGGTTCGGGAGTACTTGAAGTTAGAATAGGTACTATTGTTTCGGTATTACGGAATATAACGTTCTCTATAATCTTAGTCTTTTGGTCGGCTCCTAACTTAACGTCTTCATTTCCTAAATAATAGTCGTAGTTCTTTTTACCCTTATCAATAGTTTTTTCTTGCCAAATCTCTTTAGCTTCGTCAATGTTTCTATCAATCTGTTCTATGAGTTCATAGTCCTCAAGGTCTAATGATAATACTGGTTTAAGGGTTTCTACAAGTTCTTCAAATTGTGTTTCGGTGTCCATAAAAATATGAATTATTAATGGACATCATAGTGTCTCTAATATATTCTATCATTTTTTAAGTAAGAATTGATTAACTTCCTTACAGTGCTTACATTTAATATAAAGGTAATTGTCCTTATACATAAACAACGTCTTATTACACTTCCGACATTGTGCTTTATTTAATAGGTCGGTGATTTCTTTTTTTAGGTCTTTGACTTCTTTATTAATACTCATCTGGTTCTCCTATAAAATCTTTAATGTTAACCGCAGGTATAGTACCGCTATCACTTATTTCAAACGACTCTTTACCGGAAATAAGTTTTTCTTCAGTAATAAATGCTTCGGCTTCACTTCTATTTGTGTGAGTTACCGCAAAATACCTTATCATATCCATAGCATCGTCATTTATTTTAGCGGGGACTTCTCTAACTATTCCGTCAGAACTCTTATTTTCTATCCACCTATAAGTTTCAAATTCATCAGCTACCCAAGTAAAGTCTTTATTAAACATCAAAGTTGGTTTCCCAGTATCAGGCCTAACTTTAAGAAGTTCGGCTACCCTAACTATACCGTTTTTAACACTATCAGTAGTCTTATCTACAGGGTCAAATCTTACTCCATAATGAAATAATTGTGCAATAGACATAGGTTGATTACTATCAGCAATAGGTCTTATAATTTCGTGGGTATCTTTTTCCTTAACTATTTCAGCTATTTGACTTTCATATAACCCAGACTCATAAATTCCATCATATAAATAAATCTCATCTTTATTCGGGCTAATAGCGAAGTATCCTAAAGCTGACTTATGAGCAAACCCAAAGTCTAAAGAACGAGTAAAAGTCCACTCCTCATTAAACTTATCATAAGGAATTTCTACCATATGGATATCTCTATTAAATTCCTTGTAAATAAGCCCAGACATCTTCCTAAATTCACCCATAAACTCTTGCTGAAAAGAGTCTTCGTCCATCTCCTCTCTAGCTTTGTCTAATTCAGATTTGTCAATATAAGGGTTATCATAAGAAGTAAAATGAAATGATTTATAGTCTAAGTCTTTAGACTCGGTTTCATATAAGTCTTTAAAGTGATTAAGTCCGTTAGGAGTAGAGATAAACCAAACATTTGACTTACTATCTACTAAGGTAGGTCTAATAACTTTCCAAACTTCTTCCCATTTAGTAAAGAACGCAGTTTCATCAAAGACACAAAAATCTATTTTTACTCCCCGCAAACTATCAGGGTTATCTCCGCCTTTTAACATAATTCTTGAGTCATTAATAAGTTCAATACTAATACTTGTTTCATTTATCCGTTTAATAACTTCAATCGGGATTAACTCTTTAAGCATTTGCCACATAATAGCTTTACTTTGCTTATAGGACGGTGATATATACCATACATCAGTGTTCGGATTTTCACTAGCAAACCTTAGCATTTCAATAGAAACTAAAAAAGATTTTCCAGCTCTACGACCACAGTTAATTACTTTATATCTGTGTTTATCTCGCCTTACTGTTGTTTGCCATTTTGATAAATTAATCGTTTTCATTTATTTGGATTAAACCAGTTAAGGTCTTACCATTAGAAGTTAAATCTGTGCTTTGCTTAGGCATACCCTCTGTCCTATTCGCTACCTCTCGGAACTCATCTAGTTTAGAGGTTGCCCCCATTATTCTTCTAAAGGCAAGGTCTTGAGCTACAGTCCTAACAGTCTTTGGAGTATTTTTGTTCCAATCTTCTAATTCAACAATAGTCATATTTTTAAACATATTCATACAATAAGTAAAAGAGTTTTCAGCACTCCATTTACCGTTAGCTCTGTTTTCTGGGTGGTCTTTAAAACCACCTTTTCCTGTTTTGTTTGTTATTATCCCTGGATTTACCATAACTTACTTTGAAGTTTTAATTTCATCTCTGTATTTATTTTTTAATCTAATTTGTTTAACACTTTCCCACGCTTTCTTATACTTTACATTTTCAAACAACTTACTAAATCCGGTAATATGTTTTAACTTTAGTATTTCTTCAGGCTCCATACCTAATTCGTTACATATTTCCTCATCAGTCCAACCGTTTTCTAACATCTTAAATACAAGATTGCTCATACCTTGTACGGAGTGCTCACCTCTTGCCCTATTGTGTCTTATGGTAGCAGCCATACGCTCATTGATATCTTTTTCTATTACTACACAAGGTAAACACCCTTTAGTAGTTTCTTGAATATCTTTTTTAGTCTTACAAACATAGTATCGGTGAAAACCATCTACTATTATGTATTTATTTTTATCAGGGTCATAAATTGTTACTACAGGTTGGGTATAACCGTCGTGTTTGATTGATTTATATAGTAACCCCATTTCTATCATTGCCACACTATTTGGGTTATAGTCATTTGGTTGAACTTGGTCTATTGGTATCCACCTTACTAAATCTATTGGTTGGTTAATAACATTAAGCTCTTTAAATAGAAACTCTTTTAATTCGTTAATAAACTCTATTTTGTTTTCCGCCTTATCAAAGGCTTGTTTTATTTCAGATTTTATTTTGTCCATTTTTGAAATAGTCTACTAAAATTTTAATTTCTTCAGGGTATAGATATTTAGTTGAATTAAGCATTGACCTTATCCAAATATGTTTCTTCTTATCTTTACCATTTGGATTAGCGTGAAAACGTCTATAAGTATCAGTATCCGCCATCATCTTCCAATTATTAAACTTAGTAAAATCCCAATCAGAAGATAATATAGTATTTATTATCGCTTTCCAATACGCTGTTTGTATCGGTGGTTTGTTATATAAGTCTTTAGTTTGGTCAATTACATTAAAAAGCATTTTTTTATACTTTTCTTCTTGAACAATATTATTCCCTAAATAAATAGCGTATTCTTCCCAATTCTTAAACATATAAGGCAAATCTTTAGGGACAGTAAAACTAAACTTTCTAATATGCTTTATAGAACTCGCCCCATCTATTCTTTCCGCAACTCTGTTCCAAGTTTCAGGTTCTAGTTCTTGAACTAATAGAAGTGATTGAATAGCTGTTTCGTGATGTAAATTAGATACTCTCATATCCTTAACATGAACCCCATAACGATAATAGTCGTCATAAATACGATTATATTCTATCTTGTTAGAATTTATATATTTCCAAACATCAGTATAACTCCAATCATAAATCGGATAGAAAGTATAATGATTATCCTTACGATAAAGTCTTTTTCCCCAAGTTATATCCTTATAAACTAGCGAACCTGTTAATGATACAAATCTTTTAGGGCTTTCTTCCGCCCTCACTCCTGCTAGATAACAAGCACTCTGCCCCTTGAACTCTACTCTAAAAATAGCCTCAAATAACTCATGAAACCTATCTGTTCCATATTTATTCTCTTTAATTGAAATCGGGTGTTGCGGGTGTATCCACTTATCTTTGTCTTCGGCTTTCCAACAATAATTATAACGATTATAAGAACTGGCGTTATTTGTAATCACCATAGGCATTTGATACCAGTAAGGTTTAACGTCAGGTCTAGTCATTATTTTGGTTACATAATCCACGGTTGCTTGCCACTCTGCCTCTTGGTCTATCCACATTACATTTAAAGGTAAACGGTTTTTCTCTTTAGCGACTTGCATAGCTAGATGAAAAACTACCGTGCTATCCTTACCGCCTGAAAACCCCACTACAATATTTTCAAACTCATCAAATAATCTTCTTATTCTATCAAGTGAGGCTTCTAGAACTGTTTTTTTACTGTATATTTTCATATCTTACTTTTTTAAGACCGTTTTTGTAAACCTTAATAACTTTGAAATTATTTTTTAAATAATGATTTAAGGATAAATTGGTGCAAGTAGCCTCTACTGGCTTAACTGTTTTATCAAATAGGTATTTAAACATCTCAGAAAACACTCCTCGTCGTCTAAATTCAGGTAATACAAAATGATTTTTAAATATAACTTTGTTCTTATAATCTATATATCCACTAAACCCAATCAATTCATTATCAATAAAATATCCAATATATTTAGTCTTATTGCAAAAGACTAGATTTTCCCTTATTGCTAAAGGCTCTAATTGTTTTATGTCTTTTCTGTCTATCTGTTTTATCATAAGCCTTATTAATAAGTATTGTTTCGTCTAATGGATTACCCATAGTCCAATACTTATAATCTCCTAAATAGTAGTAGATATACTCTTTATTAAAGAATTTCTCTTTAACTCCGTATTTTCTAATATATTTTACTACCTCTACAAAATCAGAGTCTTCCCATGACTCCCTTTTTGTATAAAAGTGCTTGAATAGAGGTAATGTTTTAGCATAAATAAAAGTTGCTTTTTCAAGCAAATCTCTTACTTCAGACTTAAACATTAACTTCTGCTATCCACGACAAATTCGTGTCCGCACTCAGGACAAATAACTTCAAGTTTTAGTTTTTCTTTCATCATTTGTTCTGCTAATTCTATGGCTTTCTTGTTAATTTCCTCTTTAGTTACATCATCACCACCAAATGACGGTAATAAATTGGGAGAAAAATCGTTTAATTGTAAATCTTGTTCTGATAAACCCCAGTCTAATAAATCTTGAGTTTCATATTCAGAAGATAAAATATCGTAATTCCATTTACCAAACTCTATATTATCTTTAATGATAAACTTTCTCTTTTCTTCTTCGGTCAAATCATTAGCTTTCTTAACCCAATTATCAGGTATCTCAGTATATTTAAGTTCCAAAAGTGCCCTGTATCGCATATTACCACCTAATATCACGCCCTCTTTATCAACTATAATTGGTCTTAACTCCATCATTTTAGGGAAATCTTTTATAGATGCGACAAGCTTAGAAAAGCTTTCATCTTTGATTAATCGGGGATTGTTTGGGTTTGTTCTGATACTTGTTATGTTCATTTGATTAATTATATCACTTCTTTAACTTGCGAAGTTTAATCTTATTACTATCTATATTATCATTAGCCATTTGCTTATCAATTTCATCATCAGGACGATTAACAATAGGTGCCGGAGTCTTTAGTGGGTTGTAACCATAAACTCTTCCAAAGTCTTCATTAAACCTTCCAGTTTTTGAATCTATCGGTTGAATCATATCTTTAGCGTGAATATTCCTTTGGTGGTTTCTTTCTATTCTTGCTTTTTCGGTTTGAAACATTTCGGAATTATAAGAAGTCAGGTTAGATACATCAATTTCGCCACACTTAACACACTGTCGTTTGATATGACTCATAGAGTGCTCTATTATTTTCCAACACCCACCATACTTAACATCAGCGTTCATACCTATAATCGGATAATGGTTACATTTTTTCTTTTCTGAGTTCTTCTTCATATTTCTCAAAACAATTATTTTTGTGAAAGTAAATATCACCCATTACAAATCTTACAAATTCGTGGTTTTTATCAGTAGTCGCCTTAGTAACGTCAATCGTCTTGCGACACATAAAACATTTTTTTATATTATGGTTTCTCATTTCCCCGAATAACTTTTAATATCCTTTCTTCTCTTTCAATAGCTACTTCTTCTTCTGTCTTGGGTTCGTCATTAAATATAACCGCTTGTTTTTTAATCGGTTTAACCTCTTTAATAGCATTTTTAACTGACTTAATACTTAGAATATAAATTATTCCAATAATTGAAATTACTAAAATAGCTAAAAGAATTAAACTTATTAATACTTGAATTACTAAAGTCATAATGCATTATGAAGACCTGTAACTTTTAATACCTCTTCTTTATATTTAGCGATAATATCTTCTAGCTCTTGTCTAGTTCTCTTGTCAGTCTGATTACTTCTTAAAATCAAGTCGTCTACAAATTCTTTACCATAATCATTTATAAGGTGAATTGTATATAAATCAAGTTTTCCGTGTCCCCATTTATTACACGCCTGACATTGACCGTGTAGATTGTCTTCATCAAAGTCTAGTTTTCCGTGCCGGAAATGTCCAGCTTGGATTTGCTTAAACGGAATATCTTTTCCGCAAGTGTAACAAATACAATGATGAACAGTTTTAGTCGTTTTTAATGAGTCCCTTAGTCGGATAAATAAATGAAACCATTTTTCCGCTTCAGCTTTTAGCTTCGGATACGGTCTTAGACTCTTCTTTCTGATTTTTGTTTTTGTCATATCCTTTAATTCTTATCTTACCTAGTTTATGCAATAATTGTAGCACATTAACAATGTATTGATAATCACTAGCATAGTAAATAGGTACTAGTCTTTTACCATTAGACATATAAGAGCTTGGAGCTATAAACTTTTTCTGTTCATAAGTCCATAAAGTAACAGAGTCTATTTTCCACCCGAAGTCTTTTTTGAGTTGTTCAAGTAGAGTTGTTTTATTAAAATCAATCATAAGGCGTTATATCCAAACCACCACCGCAATCGCAGATTTGGTCTGGGTCGTATTTAATTATTAATTTTTGACACTTATCACATTTAGTTATTTTCATTGGTCTCTTAGTTTCAACGCCATTTTGAATAGCTTCTATTTTGAAGTCATTATAAGACAATGTCTTGGCTTTAGATAAAAGGTCTGCTTTACCCTCATTATCAAGACTTTCTAGCTTAGACTTCATCATATTTAACCTTACTAATGGAATTTCTAAAATTTCTTCTCTTGGTAGTTTTAGATCTTCAACATAATATTCATAGACTTTGATATAAACGTCTGCGGTAGAAGGACTTATATTAATTTCCGGATTAGCTAAAAATTGTCGCCAGTTATCAAACCCACCCTCACCCATTTGTTTATAGAGCTGATTATTCTTTATTTGTGATAATACAAAACCTAAATCTAAGAATAGTTTTCTTTGTTCTTTTAATAAGAAAATTGTTTTTTGATAAAGGTCAAAGGCAAGAGTGGGTTTGTTCATAATTAGAAAGGCATTTTTTCCTCATCGGGAATAATAATATCTTCAACCTGTTCAAAGGTTTGTGATGAGGGTTTAACACCTGTTATAAGTTCTTCTAAATTCATTGACCCTAAGCGACCTATCTCACTAACTTCATCAGTAGAAAGTTCTTTGGTTTGCTTACTGTCAATTCTAGTTAATTTATAATACTTAGCCGGACTCTCTTCGGTTCTAGTTAGAACGTAGTCGTACTCATAAACGTCAATTCCGTCTTTGTACTCTTGCTCTAACTCTTGTCGGACAACCAGAGAAGTCTTTAAAATTTTCCCTTTTCCGTCTTCTCGGTCTATCACAGGATAATAAAAAGTCATTTTGGCTTTATAGTTTTCAGCTTCTTTCATTACGCTTTTTCGTTCTTCTTCATTTTGAAGTAAATCAGCTTGGGTTCTGATTGCTATATATTTATTACAATACTCACAATCCTTTCCAAACATAATTTTAGGACAATCGGTTACTATCCACTTATCACCGTTCTTGATAAAGTGCTTACCGTCATAGTATCCACCTTTTATTAACCGAAATTTTAGTTTGTCGCCCTTAGCCTTTAGCTTGACGAACAACCCGCCTTTGTCTATATTTAGGGTTTCACCCATATTGAAACTTGGCATATTTTTTCTCCTTTTTTAGTCTTAACTAATAATTGACTAAACAAAATAAGTTTATAAGAACAGCGAATAAACTAATAATTGATAATGAGATATAAATTACTTTCTTAAATCTTAATCTTTCAATTATTAAAACCGCTAGAATAACAACGATAATTTGATAAGGTATAAAAAGACCTCTACTGCCTATCCATTTCATCGTGGGGTTGAGTTCTACTTCCCAACCACCGTATAATTTAATGTTTAATAAAGTTGTTATAATGTCCAGTATTCTTAAAATTATAAATATAATCATATTTCACAATTAACTTTTGACCTGCAAACACTCCAAGCGTTCCAGTTACCTTGTTCTTTACGAAGTGTCCAAGCGAATTTAATGTTTTTGATAAAGTCAAATCTATCTTGTCGGCTTATTCTTTTATAGTGGACGTCATTTATTTGAAATGTACCAATATCAAATGTTCCATTAGAATTTTTATTTATAGCGTCCGGTCTAAGTCCACTTTCGGCTTTGGCTATTCTGATAGCAATTAAAATATCTTTGTTTAAGAAACCCATTTCTTCGCCTACATCTCTAATACAAACTAATGGGTCATAACAATAGGCATAACCTCTTTTTGTATATTTGTCTTCCTCTGCCAATACTTGAGCTACGGGGTTAGCGACCTTTTCTTTAATATCGTTACTTGTAGTGCCACTAGTGTTACCATTTAAGGCACAAAACAATAATGCTACTAGAATAAGACATAATACAAATCCTGCTCTGTAATATCTAAATACTTCTCTTCGGTAATATCTTTTTTGTTTATTTCCAATTATGTTTTTCATAACTTTATTAAATGTATAACTTTTTAGTCCAATCCCAATTTATAACTCCCTTGTCTACAAATTGCTTTACTTCGTCCCACCAGACACCATTTAGTCCATTTGGTATTTTATATTCTAAGCCCATACTTCGTAATTTATCTTCGGCTATTTTTCCAAATTCTTTATAAGCATTTAGTTGATGTTCTTTATTTTGCGGGTCGTAATAACCATACTTAAAAGCATAATTTATTGATACGATAAACCCTTTACTTAGATTTGTCATTTTTACCTCCTTTATAGCCGAATAAATTATCAGTACTAGAAAACCCGAAGAAATTATTAAATCTGTCTATATACTCAAGGCGCTTGGCGTTTCTTTTTTCCATTGCCTTGATTTTCTTATTGTGGTCTTTTATTTCTTTATTTGTCATAAACCTTTTATTAATTAATAACTTTTTATTATTATACCCTTATTATAAAGGATATGCTTTAATATGTCAAGTAATAAGTTAATTTGACCTATTAATATAATTAATAAATGGTTTTAAATGTTTTATGCTTATGGCGTGATTATCCCACATAAGTCTTACCGGAATAGATTTTTCTTTGAAGTCGTCAATATCTATTACTCCGTAAATAACCCCTACCCGATCTTCATAATTAATTTCTACAAAACAAAAATGAGTTATCCCTTTTCTATTAATACTTTCCATTTCTTTATCAAAAATCAAAAATTGATTATTCCAAACTTTCTTTTGACCCTTAACGTCTATTAAGTCATTTTCGTATTTTATATCCCCTCTATCACCGAAAGTTCTTCTCTCTAGTCGGTAACTTTCAAATGGTCTTCTCATTTCTTCTAATTTCTTCTCAACAACTTGATGAGCTAAAGAACCTGTTATATCTCTTAATTCATTAGTATTTCTAGTCTTTTGTCCTATACTAGACTTTAAACTTTCGGCATCAACCTTAGCTAATGTAATCATTTCTTCTGTGATTGGGATTATTATTTTATCTAAATAAACCATTTTATTTTTTAATAAATAAAACTAGCCATAAAGGGGATAGTGACTTATCTCCAACTTAACAAATAACACCCCCCAACTACAAAGATAAATCCTAGTATTGGAGTTAGAAAGTTTTTAAGAGGTTTAGACATCACAATTTTTGTATATTTCTATAACTTGTTTATCTGTAAAGTTATAATTAAAATTATTCATTTCTCCACCTCCTCTTTTAATTTATTAAGTGATTGGATAACTTTTTTTAACAACTCTTCATCAATATATTTTCCGTTATTTCCACTAATCTCATATTTACTAAAGCTCCAAATTATTGCTTCTACTCTCTCTAACAACTTTTCCATCTCGGAAATATGCCAGTTCCAGATTTCATCAGGATTGAGATTAAGATTTAAGGCTAGATATTTATTTCCATCTAGTTCATAAGCAACGTGTTCAAAAAGTTTTTCAAATTCTTCTCTTGGTGTCATAGGTTATTTATCCTTTCTTTTGCAATATTAAAATAGGTTTTATCTCTCTATTATCTGTCATATTAGATTGTGTTTTCATTGGGGTAGTCTAGTTGGTAAATTGTTAATTCGGTTGTTTATGATTTCTACATACTTTGGTTCTTTTTCTATTAAGATGTATTTTCGGTTTAAGTTTATACAAGCCACTCCAGTTGTTCCACTACCTGCACAGTTGTCTAAAACCAAATCTCCTTCGTTGGTATATGTCTTTATTAGGTATTCAAATAGAGCTACTGGTTTTTGGGTTGGGTGGAGTTTATATTTACTATTTAATTCTTTCCCCTTACCATTTATTACAATTCTACTTTTGGGGTAAATATATTTTCCATTATTATAATCTATTATTTTAGGATTTATGTTATAAATTTCACTTCCATTTTTT